>ENA-OQVM01004447-OQVM01004447.1-marine-metagenome-genome-assembly--contig:-NODE-4447-length-14290-cov-5.631816_pt1 | contig 14290 bp, 10 predicted proteins | sample MGYA00237776_ERZ505498 | MGnify/ENA primary metagenome ERZ505498 (study PRJEB26159, sample SAMN06265151) | marine metagenome | isolation source: Helgoland LTER site | place: Germany:Helgoland, sampling... | reverse complement strand
AGTCAATTGGGTTTGGCGGGGCATATAAAATGGAATCAGGCTATGCAGGGTTTAGTTACTCAAACTATAATAACTACTACGGAGTACCCGGAGAACATGCTGAGAGTGATACTCTGATCGAAATGGAGAGAGATCGTTTTGAATTCCGTACTGAAGTTGAGATTACAGATTCCGAGTGGCTTCGAGCAGTCGAACTAAATCTTGGTTATGCAGACTACAAGCACAGTGAGAGTGGTTATGAGACTGAAGATAATGTTACAGAATGGCACACTCACTCTACTTATCTCAAGGAGGGTTTTGATGCGAAAATTGCATTTAACCATGAATTTGGAGCACTTAGCGGAGTTTTTGGCATTCATGGTATTTTTGATGAATTCAAAATTGAAGGTGAAGAAAGCATTCTTGGTGGTCTCAGTAAGGATGATAACAATAATTCAGTTCCTCAAAATGATGCAATCAGTTCAGAGGATTCTACGAGGATAGCCCTTTTCTTAATCGAGCAATATGCCTTGAGCGATCAAACCATATTGAATGGCGGAATTCGTTGGGAAAGTTTTGCTCGTGACTATGAAGGAACTGGGGATCGCGATGATTCATTATTTAGCGCAAGTGGTGGAGCTTCACATGATCTCAATGAAATTTGGAACATCAGTGGTAACTTGAGTTACTCTGAGCGTGCTCCAGATACAGCCGAATTGTATTCTGACGGAGGGCATCATGCGACCGAGTCCTATGATGTTGGTACTTCAACTTTAGGTACTGAGTCTGCCGTTGGTATTGAAGTTATTCTTCGTAAGAAAATTGGCAATATTACAGGTCAATTCTCAGCATTTCATACCGAGTATAAAAATTACATATTTCTGGAAGACACTGAGCAGATTCGGGATGCAACAGGCCATTTGCCCAACCGAGCTGATAATGAATTTTCTTCAGGAGCAGAGGGTCTTGAAGAAAAAAAATATGAATCTGCAGATGCTGAGTTCCAAGGATTTGAGGTTGAGATTGATTGGTTAGCGATGGAGAACCCAGGGTGGGATTTACTGCTTTCGGCATATGGCGACATGGTACGCGGTAAAAATAAGACCGAGGGTGGAAACTTACCAAGAATTCCAGCAGCAAGAATTGGATTTGGTTTCGAAGTTCAACAAGAGAAACTAGATTTCGGTATGAAATTCATTCGCTCTTTGAAACAGGATAAAGTTGCTGTTCATGAAGATCACAGCGAGGAAGCAACTGATGCATATTCTATCTTAAGTGCATTCGCATCTTATGATATTAATATTGGCGACAATGTCGGTACGCTTTTCCTTCGTGGAAACAATCTTACTGATGAACTTGCATTTAACCATGCCTCTGTACTCAAGAACCATGCTCCTTCAGCTGGTAGAAGCGTAGAAGTTGGACTCAAGTTTGATTTCTAGGATAAATAATTAGATCTTTGTATCGGGCAAGTCGGGCTCTCATGAAAATGGGGAGTCCGGCTTTTTTTATATCTTTTGAACCGTATTTCCTAAAGAGCCAACAGTTCATTCATTAACTTAGCAGTCTTGTCGACCCCGCCGTCGTTGCCCTCACGGGTAGCCCAGCCGGAAAATTCGATCTTTTCTAATTCGTTTCGAACTTTCTTCCAATCGACGTCTCCCTGTCCGAGCGGGCAAAAGCCATTCTTTGAGCCCCAGTCCTTGATATCTAGTTTTAGGGTGCGTTTGCCCAGGATACGGATCCATTCATGGCTGGGGGCAAACCTCTGCATGTTGCCAATGTCAAAATATGCCTGCACCCAGGGGCTGTCGCAGGCGTCGATATAGTCCCTGAACTGTTCGGGTTTGTAACAAAACCCGTTCCATACGGTTTCGATCAGGATATGAATATTTAACTCCTCTGCGAGAGGGAGAAGTTGCTGGATTTGTTCAATCGAACGATCCCATACATGTTGGTGGTTTTCCTGTTCTCCGGTAACTTTTCCTGGAACTAGTAAAACAGAAGTTCCACCGACTGCCTTGGCATCACGCATCGCCTGGGCGAGACCATTGCGGCTCTTTTCGCGAACCTCAGGATTCCTATCGGATAGTCGAACCTGCCAGTGTTTACTGTAAACCACACCGTGCATGGGGAGGTCGAGCTGAGCACAGACTTTTTTCATTGGTTCTACCTGTAAGCCGGGTGCATTGCCCTCGATCCCATCAAACCCGAGGTCTTTTACTCTTTGAAAATGTTTCTCATCGGGAGCGGTGCCCACCTTGACCGCCTTGTGAATGATTCCACGAAAGGACTTCGACTGGGCGTGGGATAGACCGGCGAGAGCCAGAGACCCGGCGGTTGTGGTCAGGAAGTGTCTACGATTCATGAGATGTATAACGGAGTTGAGTACTGGGTTTGTCAACTTTGCGTATGAATGATTGGGAAAAAAATAAAGATGGGCAGGGATTTTGCCTTGCTGACTAAACTTGGAGAAGTGCATAGTCAGATCTTTAAAACAATAGCCCAACCCGAAGGAAAAAAAGTGAGCGAAAAAGAAATCAATTTAAGTAAAACCAAGTTTCTCTTTTGGGGGTCACTAGCGTTGTTGCTGGTATCTCTTGTGGCATGGTTGGTAAACCTGGAAGTAGCCTTGCAATCATACTCGCCGGGCTTGGTTCTCATAAGTGATCTTTTACCTGGTTGGCTGTACCTAAAGTTGGCATGGTTGTCCGCCGATTTGAGTACCATTAGTACATTGGTCCCTGTCCTGCTGTTTTTGTTTCCATGCCTGCAGGGTTGGAAGGTTTTGCGTGCGGGTAATGATTTTTTACAAAGGCGGGAGATACCAAGCGACCCATACCCCCTTAATTTTTCCTACTTTCTGGTGATGCTCGGATTGGCGGGTACTCTGTACGGATTGTTGATTGGGCTGGATGTGAGCGGGGTGAAAGAGCTTGGTGAGGGTGGTCAAACGGTAGACAAAATTAAAGGTTCTCTGGACCAGTTGCTTGGGGGGACTGCTACGGCCTTACTGAGCTCTTTACTAGGCTTGATTGGTGCATTTTTGGCCGCCAAGCCATTGAGCTGGTGTTTTCAATGGGCAACTGAATTAAGTGATGATGAAGACTTAAGCCTGACAGAAACCATCGAGCGCTTAGTGGGCGATATGCATAGTCTGGGAGATGCAAGCCGGGCATTTGGCGAGCGACTTGACGGAACGAGTATACAGGATGTGCCTAATACTTTGGTCGAGATAAAGGGTGAATTGGCTGGGCTCAAAGAGGAACTGGCCCGGGCAAATCAAAGAATTGAAGGGTTGGGAGATTCCCAAAAACAGGGCCAGGAAATGTTGGCCCCATTACAGGAGTTGGGAAGGCTGGGGAATTTGGAATCCTTACTTGGCAGGATTGGAGATGCACATGAAGCAGGGAATGAAACCGATCAAAAAATGCTTGGTTCCCTGGAAACGATGCATCAAGACCAGTTGGATCAGGCGAGGAAATTAAATGTGGACTTTGAGGGTATGGCTGGAAGTTTGCGTACCATGGAGGAATGCCTGACTTCTTTAAAAGAATCTGGGGTTTCGGGTACGGAAAAACTGGAGGAGACCATTTCTCAAATTCGGTCAGCCAATGCGACATTGAACCTAAGCCGGGAGGAGGCCGAAGTCCAAAGAGAGAAGGTGGTTTCTCTGCTTAAGTCTGCGGAGGCAGATAGAAAAGCTGAGCGCAGTGCTCTGCGTAATGCATTTGGGCAGTTCGCCACTACGAATGTGCCAATAGACGAAAGCGAGGTCCAGTGAGTACAAAGAGGAAGGGGCTGACTGGCCTCGAAAGCTTGATTAATGGAAAGGGCGGTGCAAAAGCTCGGAGTTCTCCAACGCTCAGTCCAAATGATGCCTTGGTACAAGTGGCATTACCTTTAGTACTTATTCTTGCTATTATTACCCGGTTAATGGTGATTGAATATACTGAGGCAATGCGAAACCAGGGACCACGCATCCTCGATATGTGGAAACAACAATTGATCCTGCGGGTGGACACGGTAATGGATGCCTGGGAGAGGGAGGCAGAACTGGGAGCTTTTCCAGACTTTAGCAGAATACAATGGGAGGGTGCTTTTCCAAATGATCAGAGGTTTGAGAGTTTGTGTGGCAAAGCATTGGAGATGAATGACCGGGCAAAATTGCAGGACGATCTTTATAATGCAGCACTGGCCTATGAACCACCTGCTGGGGAAGAGGAAGGTGCCCTACAATTTATTACCCTTTACGATCCACTTGCCAAGACTCAGCCAGCTGATCCGAGCCTGGTATCTGAAGATTTTATAATCGATGAGGAGCGCCGTGATTATGCATTTGGATATGTGGCCGACCGGGTGGCCAAGTGGAAGGAACAGGTGGAGGGATTGCAATGGGCAGCTGTTGCCCAATGTGCTGACCAGTTGCCTCTCAAAGAAATTGGTGAAGTACAAGATGGAGTTTCCACCCAGCTTGTTCGGGTGGCCGGGGAGTTAACGAAGCGTGGATATCCGCTGCTTAACTCGGTGGTAGGCGAGTATGGGAAATTAGAACGATGATTGGAGGAATGAATTTGAGATGTGCACTTAGTACTTTACTGGTATTGACAGGCGGGATCTTCCTGTTTGGGCAAACCAATGATCCAAAGGCTGGAGCCAAGAGGATGCTGGCCTTGCGTGCAGCAGCAGAGAAAGCAAGAATGTACCTGCAGGGCACAGCCGATGCCAATGAATCTGCAGTGGATGAATTGAGCCAGTTACTTTCGAAGGAAATGCTCGGGCGGGTAAAAGAATTTGAGGCAAAAAAGACGGGAGAAAAACCTACCCGTAAATGGATTGAGGCCTGGCGTATGCAAGAGCTGGAAAAGACGGTCTCCGATACATTGGAGTGGGCCAAGGAACAAAGTCCTTTGCCCATTGAACGGGCGGATGTATTAAAACGGGCGGCCAAGGACTGGGCACAGGAAGCCCCAGCAAAAGCCCAGCAATATGCAAAGCAAAGCATGGAGCAGGTTTATGGAAAAGCCAGGGAGTTGGCAGCGGGGGAACAGTTGAAGCGTTTACGGGATAATCTTTCGTACCCGACAAAGGAGGATTTAAATGGCCGGCTGAATCAACTATTCGAGGAACGGTCAAAGGGGTTGCAGCCTTTGTCGACCGATGATTTTAACGCATTGAACGATTGGTTCGAGCAGTTGGTTGGTAAAACCGGGCCAGTTTTTGAGGAGTTAAAAAGGAAGGTATCGGAAATGTCCACAGATATGTGTCTGGAAATTTCGAAACAATACCAAGCACAGTACGAACAGATCCGATTATTTGTCCAAAAGAACCAATTCCCAGAGAGTTTAAAAACAAAGGAGGAATTGCAGGTTGTTGCCCTGCAGGCATTGAATAAGAACCGGGGAGAGGACTTGCAGGCTACCCCCCCGGTATATGGAGTATTTGAGGCATCGGAGAAATTGGTCGAGCGAGCAGCGATGCACTGGGAAAAAAACCGCTTTGAAAATTTTCTTAAATCCACAGATTTCTGGCTACCCCAAAAGAAGAAAATCGAACAGGCAATCCGCGACGATATAGCTAACCATGTACCACCCGGAAAAAGTTTGAATTTATTAACCGATAAATATTTGTCAGCTGTCCAGGAGATGGTTGCCGTTAAATACGGTGGCGAAAAATGGAGCCAATATTTTGCCGACTCATTGAAGGAGGGGGGAGCACTGACCAAGTCCCTAAGTCAAAGGTTGCGCGATGGAATTAAGAAAAGATCGCAGGAAGTGAGGAAACAAATCGCAGAGGAGCAATTAAGGACGAGCTTTAAAAACCTTTTCGAGGGTACCTTTCCGAAAGAGTCCCAGATCTTGTGGTTTTATGAAAAGGGGAAGGCAAGAGTCTCTAACTTCCCTGAGTTATTAGAAAATATTGAGGTACCTTCCGAGCTTCGTTCAAACTTATTGGAGGAGACCAAGAGGATGGCGGTTGATCTAGCAAACAAACCATTGGTACCAGCATTAAATGCATTCCGAAAACAGTTGGGAATCCTTCGGGTATTGGAAAAAGAAAAGTTGGCTCAATTAAAAGTGGAAGTTGTGGAGGGACGGGCTTTCCCGGAAATTCTTAAAGATTGGCAAGCCGGATGGAATGAATTGTGGGATAAAAAAAAGAAGGAGGTCGAAGAAAGATGGTATCCGCAATTTGAACATACTGGAAAAGAGCTGAGTAAAGCGGTGCGTCAGTTATACGAAGGTATGATAAACGCAGTGGAAAATAATACTCCGGAAATTGTACAGGCACCGACTGAGGAGTTGGGCGGTGATAAAGATACCTCTGGATCGGAAGCAGTGCCGGTAGAAAATGAAAAGCCCGAAACCAAGGAAGAAGAAAAGAAGGAGGAAAAAGCCGAGGGTGGAAAGCAGGAATTAAGCGGTGGGATAACCGATGAATTAAAAGTCTTTGTTGGCTTGGCCGATGGTGTATTTGCCTTTGCGGATGCTCCAAATGGAAAGTGCCGGATGTTGTTTGGTACGCCGGATGGAGTGGGTGCATTTTCATTGGAGTTTGATCCGCAGGATGTGGAGGGGGCGGCCAGTTTAATTTCTCAAGGTTTGCAAAAGCCACTGGGCTTGGTCCTTGATGGAAATGCCAAGGGTGGGCAGGGGAGTATTTTTAATTTGTTTTCAACTAACGAGGATAATTCCGAGATACGGATGCTCTTTCGGGTGTCCAGTTCCAAGGTGCGTCATCAAATGAGTATCTTAGTTAGGCAACAGGTGGAGGCAGCCATCGAGAACTGGGCCAATGAGACCGGGGAGAAACAACCGGTTCTTCTTTGGCAAGATGATGTTGAACTTTAGATTTCGGAAAGAGAAATCAGATCTCTATTTCCTTGGCGGGATCATTCATTCAGGCGGGTGGTTTAGGCCGAAGTTTCCAATTGCATAAAAGCATCCCGATGAAGGTGATCGCAAACCATGGAGCAAACCAATCCGCTGCCGCCTGAAAGAGAAGTCCAGAGTCGTTCGCTAAATTAGAATCCTTTCTTAAGCTAACTACAAGAAGAGCATAGAGAATTCCGATTCCGCCATAGCCAAGGTTTAAGGCTAATCCCTTGAAACTTAGCAGAGTGGCCCGAATCGACTTGTCTGCGGTTTTATTGAGATAATAACTGGTGCAAAACCCAGTCATGCCCATGGCGGCAAAAAGGAGCATGGAAAAAATCACACCAAAGTGGGGAATGAAAAATCGAATTCCAATAAAAGAAAGTAGTGCGAGAACTGAAATAATGAGAAAATTTTGATTCGGGCCGAATCGTTCCGTCATCTCCCGGGATATACGGGCAACAACCATACCCTGAAGAGCAATAACAGCCCCGATTATACCAAAGGCAACTTCGGGGTAGGAAATGAGTCGGTAGTATTCACTGTTCATGGTGATGAACATTCGGATCACGCTATCTACGGTGGCAGCGGCAAGGATCACAAGTAAAGCAAAAGGAGTGCGGGCAATCCAAAGGGCAACATTCCAGGTTTGTGAAAAAGCGGCCCGGAGAGGCAGCAAATCTGATTTGGATTGGTAGTTCTCAGTTTCGCGAAGGGCACATGCAGAGAGAAGGGTGAGCACGGCAGTTACCAAGTTAAGTAGAATGGGCCAGCGCATAGTATCCTGCTGGGTAAGCGAATTTTCAAACCCGAGGAAGGCACAGGCTTGATTCATTACGTCCGGATCGTAGATAATTCCACCCGTAAGGAGGGCAATCATGAAGGCAAAAGATTGCCAGCGGGTTACTTTTTGGAGGATTTTTGCCCAGTCCTCCTTTTTGCCGGCCTCGTCAATTGAGTCGTAAACCAATGCCTCATCTGCGCCGCTGGCCGCTGCTTCCGCTAATCCACTAAGAATCCGGTTGATCGCGAGAATCCAAAAGAGTAGGTCGAGGTCGGAAGTCGGTGCAAATCCCCAGACCACCATTTCGATGACCATGAATATACCAGCGGCGACAATCATTTTTTTGCGGCCAATCATATCGGATAGGGCACCAGAGGGAACTTCGGCAAGAATGATACTGGCCGCCCAGATGGAATTGAGAATGGCGAACTGTTCGAGTGTCATCCCAAAGTCCAAGTAAATTACCGCAAAAACGGGGTAGTAAAATCGGGCATTAAAAAAGATCCTGAAGGCGATGAAGTTTCGCACATTGGATCGGGCGATTTCTATTTTCTCACTCATTAACTAGGACCAGTCATAAATTGTTTATGGATCGTGGGAACGAGGCACAGAATAATCGTTCCGACTGCTAAGCAGATCCAAGGAGAAATACCAAGGCCCATAGGAATAAATCCGGCTAAGAGGGCGATGGTCGCTGCCAGTAGAGCGTAGGGGAGTTGGGTGCGGAAATGGTCGTATGGTTTGATCTCACATGCCATTGAGGAAATTATGGTGGTGTCGCTCAGGGGCGAGCAGTGATCTCCAAACACGGCTCCGCTAAAGACCGCCGCCACCGCGGAGGCCATCATCGCATCCGACCCCGGAGCAAGGGATGCACAGACCGGAACGACCAGAGGCATAAGTACACCCATCGTCCCCCAGGATGTACCAGTGGTGAAAGAGATTAATACGCCAAGAATAAAGACCGATGCGGGAAAGAGAAAAGGGGGCAGGGTGCCTGACAAAGTTTGTGACAGAAAGGTGGCGGCTTCGAGCTCGCGTAGGGTACCACTCAGGCACCAGGCGGCAATCAGCACAAGGGAAGGGGGAATGAAGCGGCCGATCCCACCGGCAAATACTCTGGATGAACGCATGCCGGAAGACTTTAGAGATTTTTGATTGCATACAAAAGCTACGGCACAGGCGAAGATGGAGCTGTAAAGCAGGACCAGGTTGGACTGAGCATCTCCGAAGGCTTGTTGAAGTTTGTTTAGGTTGAGTGGCCATGCTTTTCCCTCAACTCCATTGAGGTACAAGCCGGCAAAGAGACTGCAAATGAGGGTGGCCAGGGGGATGCCCACTTTGAGGGATCCTAGGATTGATTGATGGTCCGTTGGAGCGGTATTCGTATTGCCTTGCTTGGTCTGGGCATCTGTTGCCGATTTTTCCATTTTCTTCATGGTGCCAAGGTTGAGGGATTTCCAAATGCTAATGACGACAAGAACGAGTGTGAACCAGCAATAAAAATTTCGCGGAATAGAAGAGAGGAAAAGAACAAATGGTTCGGTTCCTTCGATACCAGCAGCGAGGTAGCCCTCGCGGATCATTGATAATTGATAGGCAATCCAGGTGGACATAATCGCCACGCAGGCAACGGCGGAACCAGTGGAGTCGACCAGGTAAGCAAGTTTTGCTCGGGACACTCCCGTACGATCAGCCATTTGTCGTAGAGCCCTTCCGGTAAGTAGTGCACTTGCGAGTCCATCAAAGAAACAAACAACACCCATGAGGAATGCGGACCACTGCACCTTTTGGGATAGGTTCTTCCCCTGCCTTAACCAAGCCTGTAAGATGCAGTCAAATCCTCCCCCTTTTTCAAGAAGGGCGGCAAATCCACCAAGCAGAAGGGTAAAGGCAAGAACGCTCAAATTCCATTCACTTGATAGTGCTGGAATGAGGATTTTTGAAAAAAAGGAAGTAACTGCATGGAGAGGATTGCCCCCTGCCATAAGAATAACTCCCGATCCCGCACCTAGAAAAAGCCCACCGAGGGCACTCTTTAGTAGTACCACGGACACAAGGGCTACCAGGCTAGGCCATAAGGAAAATAGCGGTTCTTCGAACTGAGCTATTCCAAGGGATGCCAGGCAAATAATCAGGACAATTCCATTTCTGATATTCATTAGATGGGATTCTTTTACAAGATGGTCATATTTTAGCCAAAACTATGCAATGCAAGGCAATGGGGCTCAACTACCAATCCATTATTCTACTGGGCCTTACTTATCAAAAATTCCTCTTAAATAGACTGGTTGTCGCTTGCGTTATTCACAATAGTTGGCTATAAGAATAACTTATTATTAATTAATCTAGCTTACAGCAAAAATTAATCGACAATATTGGGTGGTGGAATGATGTGGCGCAAACAATGCAATCTTGGCGTATGCTCGCATTTTTCTCTTCCTAATAAGTTGATAGACTAACTTTAAACATTCTGATCTAAAAAAAATGAAAACTTTATTTGAAGAAGACCTAATGGAAGCCGGATACGAGCTTCCATCCTCCGGTCTTTGCTACAACCTTGATCCCGAAGATGCAAAGGCTTTGATATCTGAAGGTGAGTGGTTACTTGCCGAAGATGAACTTGTGGCTCGTGAAGGCCAGGAACAGCGTTTCTTATACATGATTGTTTCCGGGGCAGTTGAACTTTCCAAGAAGGACGAGAAAGGAAAGCATCAAAATATAGCAAACCTTGGCACTGGAGATACTTTTGGAGAAGTTGCCTTTTTGCGTGGTCACATTGCCTCTGCTACTTCTGAAACCCGGGGACTGTGTATCCTGTGGAGAATGAATCATGATCAACTTCTTGAATTCATTTCGAGTCATGGTTCTCTTGCTGGTCAATTGTGTTTAAACTTAGCAGGTTTGCTTGCAAGCCGGTTGTTGAAAGAAAACACGGTGGTTTCTAAGGTAAAAATGGACTTGGAAGAAGCCATACTCAATTTACGAAGTGCTTCTGAAGAGGATAATTTAAAAACTACTGCCCTCAAAGAATTACAAAACAAGGTGGAAAGTTTAAACCATGCCACCCGGATTAAAAGAGAGAAGCAAAGCAATCGTTCGAAATTTAATGCCATTTCCATGACCAGCCTTGCGGTTGCCTGCCTTTCAGTTGCTGGACTATTTTCCTTATACAACTCTTATGATCATGAAGCACCTGTCAAAGTTACCGAACTGACAGAGGAGTTGGAAAGTATGAAAAAAAATGAATCTTTCTATCTTGAACTAAAGAAAAACCTTGAGGCGGAAAATTTAGAACTCGTTCAAATCAATAATAAAATTGATCAGTCAATCGATACGGTCTCCGAGGAACTTCAGGAATACAAAGAATTGTTAAGCCAAAGAAATTGGGATTACGATTCCCTCAATAGCGAACTTTTTCAAGTCCAGGAAGAACTTGCCGCTTTGATAAGCCTCGAGGAGGAAGCTCAGGCAGAAGAAATTGTAACCGAAGTTAACCCGGCTGATTTGTATATACCGTTAATACCCCAAAAGTTTATCGACGAAATAAAAGAATGGACCCAGTCTAATTCAACCTTGGCATTTCCTTGCGAAGTAAAGGTCTTAAATGAGGCGGTAACTCTTTCTGACCTTACCTTAATTGCAAATATTGAGGTAAATGTTGGCGAGCAGATTGTGGTAACACGCTTTCATCCAGTGTCCGAAGAATATGTGGTAGCGAGACAGGGTAATAATGATACTTTCATGGCCTCAGTTCATATCAATAATACCAATGTTATGGAGGTTCTGGCCTTGAAGTATGTAAACCATATGAGGGAAACCGGCAAAGATGTTTCAAATCCCTTCTCATCCATCCGCTTTTCTCAAATAGATCAAAACTTCTCGGAGGATTGATCAAAACCTCTTTAGTTGGTCGTTCTGAAATCTTTTTAGTACCCTAATTCAATTTTTTTAGTCCGTAACTCCTACTTTTATTAGTAGCTAAATTTACAGGTTTTAAGCTTTTACTATATTTCCTTATTATTGTACTCATCCGTACAATTTTAGTAGTCTAGGATACCCAGACGTTGCCTAGTTGGTGTCTAGTCACTTAGGTGTAGCAAGTTAGGCTAAGGAGGCTAGGTCGATGACAAATCTATATTTAACGTCGTTCTGACGCATACGTTCAAAAGCTTCGTTTATCTCATCCATTCGTATGACCTCTACCTCAGAAAAAATGTTTTTCTCACCGCAAAAATTGAGCATTTCTTGAGTTTCTGTAATCCCTCCAATCAATGAACCTGCAAGTGAGCGCCTTCCAAAAATTAACTGTGCTGCATTTACTTTACTCAATGGCTCAATAGCACCGACTACGCACATCGTTCCATCAGTCTTGAGCAATTCAAGGAAGGGGGTGAGGTCGTGATCTACGGGTATGGTATTAAGTAGGAAATCAAAGGACCCTGACTCTTTTGTTAATGCATCAATAGAAGAGGAGAGAAGAACTTCATCGGCACCTAGCATAAGGGCATCTTCTCCTTTTTGTTCGGATGATGTAATCATAGTAACCTGGGCACCAAGAGCCCGGGCGAACTTTACTCCCATATGTCCAAGACCGCCTAAGCCAATTACTCCCACTTTTTGACCTTTGCCAATATTCCATTTTCGTAGGGGAGAATAGGTGGTGATTCCAGCACAGAGCAATGGTGCAATGCCAGGACCTGTTAAGGAATCAGGAATGTGCATGACAAAAGATTCTTTCGCAACCACACTGGTGGAATATCCACCATAAGTAAAACCGCCTGGGTCTGAAGTTTCAGAATTGTAGGTGGCGGTAAATCCATTGAGGCAATATTGCTCGAGGCCTTTTTCGCAGTTTCCGCAGATTCCACAGGAATCAACTAAGCATCCAATAGCCGCACGATCACCTGCCTTGAAGTTTTTCACTGCTGAGCCAACTTCAGTGACCCGGCCTACAATTTCATGACCGGGAACTACGGGGTAATTGGTCATGCCCCAGTCGTTGTTAACAAAGTGAATATCGGTGTGACAGACCCCACAATGCTCGATCCCAATCTGAACATCGTTGGGTCCGATCGGACGGCGATCGATGTTGGTTGGGACAACTCGAGCACTTGGCTCGTTTGCACAATAGGCCTTCGTTTTACTCATCAAAGTATTGACTCCATACCATAATTAGCAAACGGCAAGATTATGGGGTAAACCGAAGAATAAAATATACTTTCCCAAGCACACACGAGAGCAAACAATAGTGAGATTTAAGCAGTAGCCAATTTCCCAAAGGATTCAATTTCTTGAACGATAGTACGAACCTCAGATCGTAACTCGTTCATTTTGCCTTTGGATATCTCAATTTTTTCGCGAATAGCGGTTTGTAATTCTTGGTGAATCTCAGAAAGACGATCCCCAAACCTTTCCAGGTTTGCAGAGGCTTGATCTATCAACTCAGAACTTTTGTTTTGGGCAGATTGAAAAGCAGACAACTGATCATTGACGATGCGAGAAATTTCTTTGGTTTCTGCAAGCAAGATCCGTTCATTTGGAACGCGCTTGAGGTTGTTTGTCAGACCTAATTTAGAAAGGGTCCAGATAATCCATTTTGATGGGTCAAGTTGCCAGGGTTTTACACCATTTCGGTAATCCCATGCAAATTCATGGTGGTAGTTATGGTATCCTTCTCCCATTGTGAAAATTGCCGCGACCCAACTATCCCGAGCTGAATGTTCGGTAGAGTAAGGGCGTTCACCAATCATGTGACAGAGAGAATTAATGCAAAAAGTGGCGTGTTGAACCAATACAACCCGTGCAACACCGGGTATGAGGAAACCGCCTAGTGCACCAACAGCAGGGGAAAGGTTGCCCGAAAATACTGCATAATAATAGCCAATGAGGGCCGGAACGATAAAACTAACGATAAAAGAAATGGCATGAACCCACTTATGCTGCCAAGCTACCAATTTGTCGTTGAGGAGGTCATGTACATTGTCAAAGGGTTGTTCCGGTTTTAGTTTAAACATTAACCAACCCATGTGAGCCCAGAAAAACCCTTTAGTAATGTCGTAGGGATCGTCATCTGTGTCGACATGTTTGTGGTGTTTGCGATGTTCGGAACTCCACCATACGGCTGAATTTTCAAAAGCGGCAGCACCGAAGAGAAGAACAAACAATTTAACCGGCCATTTTGCTTGGAAAGCTTTGTGAGAAAAGAGACGATGGTAACCCACTGTTATGCTCATTCCTGTGGCTAAGTAGAAAAATAAAAAGACACCAAAAAGGAACCAGTCCCAGCCGAAAGTCCAGAAGTAGTAAGGCACTGCAGATACGGTGAGTAAGGCAGTAAAGATGAGAAATCCGCTGGTCACCCATTCCACACGATTGAAAGGTATATTTTTGAACATATTATATAAGTTTAGTAAAAATAGTAATTATGGCGAACATTAAAATGGCTGCATCCAATGAGGATGCAGAGATAATTAAGCTACTTGGAAAAAGAAATTACTTGTTAGCCGTTCGATATAGATTACTACTAAATATGCCTATTGGGGCATTTTACAAACAATTCAAAAAACCATTGTGCTATGAATAAAATAAAAATCATCATTTCAGGAATCCTTGTATCCAGTCTTCTCTCATTATCCGGATGTTATGTTAC
>ENA-OQVM01004446-OQVM01004446.1-marine-metagenome-genome-assembly--contig:-NODE-4446-length-14292-cov-3.771790_pt1 | contig 14292 bp, 15 predicted proteins | sample MGYA00237776_ERZ505498 | MGnify/ENA primary metagenome ERZ505498 (study PRJEB26159, sample SAMN06265151) | marine metagenome | isolation source: Helgoland LTER site | place: Germany:Helgoland, sampling... | reverse complement strand
GGTCATCATCGCCTTTAGCATTGCTGCCAGCATATTTTGTTGATTCAATTGTTGGGTCAACTTCTTGGCTGGTTTTCATGGTCACGGTGTTGCTTCTATTGTGGTTGGAGGTCAACATACGCTTAAAGGTTTTTGAAATATCTTTCTTAATATCAAACATTTGTCTTTTACTTGGGTCACGAGAGTTTTGTCTCATTTGCTTAGCTTCAAATCCAGTGTAGCCTGCGGCAGTGGCTGTTTTTTCAAAATCACTATCGGATGTGATAAGTCCTGAGTCATCGCCATTTGAACCTCCAATTTAAAGACCTGGGACATTACTAAACGCTGCTTGAGTTCCACCAGCTCCTTCAATATTATGAGAATGCGCAAAATGGCTCTCCACGTCATCGTTCTTGATACTCAGATTGAAAGATCCTTATGACTGCGCATCAATTTCCATATCAGATGGATTGAGATTCGAGTTTTCAGGGAACTTAGGCAACACATTATCAATATCAAACTCTTTTCCAAACTTCTTCCACTGCTCCTTTTGCTTATCGTTTTGCAGGTTGTTCATAAAAGTGCTTTTCTTCATCGGTCCGAGATTTCCTTTCATCTTTGGCTTTCCAGCGCCGACTCCTTTGGTATCATCAACAGTGTCAATTTTGAAAGGAGATACCTTTAAGCCATTGTTATCTTTAGCATTGATTCTTTTTGGAATGTTCATTTCTCGTGTGTTTTGCCCTTGTCTTTGCATTTCTACGATTCCTTTCTTCAAGAAGTCTTGGACTTCGTTATCATGTTCACCATCTGAAACTACTTCATCGTTGGGATCTTCTTGGATGATTCCATCTCCGATGGCAGCAGGTTTTTACTAACTCATGAACTAATTACTGTTTGGAAGAGATTCAATATTTAAACTTAATGGTTGTCCAACAGGTTGAACTTTAGCTCCGTTATATGTTGGCTTTTGAGTTGTGGTCACTACATTTCTTTTGGCTTCATCTTGAATCTTTTATTTTTCTTTAATGCGTAGCATGCGTTCGTGTTCAATTCTTTTTATTTCTTGACGCATTCTTAAGAATTCAATCATTTTCTTCGCGTAGATTCTGGCAGTGATGAATTGGGCGATTGACATCTCGTCTTTTTGTTGAAGAGCTTGGTCAAGTTCATTGTCTCCAGTTTTGTTTTCACCGGTACCAGGTCCATCGTCTCCTTGTGCAGTTTAATCTTGATGCGCATTATGGGCCTCAGTGAATTTAGAATTAATAACAGCTCCTATAATTAGATCACAAAGTGGACTTGCATTATCTTCAAGAAATAATTATTTGTCGGAACAAGAATTGAAATTAGCATCTAGTTTGTATAAAAGCCTTCAACAAAGTGTAATATCTTACAATAATAAAATAAATACTGAAGAAATCATCAAAGACGCACAAAAATTTTTAAAATCAAAAAACCTAATCTTTGACTATTTTGAACTTAGGGATAGCCAGCTTAATACCGTTAAAGATAGCAATTTTACTGGAAAAAAAGTGTTTTTAGCTTCTGCTACAATTAATAAAACAAGATTAATTGACAATATAGAATTTTAATTAATGTTTTTTTTTCCTTTTGCAGACGAAAACCCAACAAAACAAAAGCCACTAATAAGCTGGACTATAATTTTATTATGTTCTTTAGCTTTTCTGATTTACACTTTTGAAGACGGTTTCATACAAGATCAAGTTTTCTTAACATTTGGAATGGTTCCAGCATTAATATTTGGTTATTCTGAATTATCTGATTCACTAAAAGTAATTCCTCCTATCTTATCAATTATAACTTCTATGTTTCTTCATGGTGGATGGATGCACCTTATTGGCAACATGACCTACTTATACATTTTTGGAGATAATGTTGAAGAAACATTGGGTAGAAAAAAATTTGTATTTTTTTATTTTTTTACTGGTACTTGTGCAGCTTTTGCTCAAGCGCTTTTAGATCCTATGTCTACCATACCGATGGTAGGTGCATCTGGAGCTATAGCTGGTGTTTTAGGCGCATACCTTGTTTTATTTCCAAGTGCTAAAATAAAAGTCTTCTTTTGGTTTATCATATTTTTTAAAATATTTAAAATAAGAGCTTTTATTGTTCTGGGAGGCTGGATAATATTCCAATTTATTAGCTTCAGCGGAAATGAGCTAGGATCAGGTGGAGTAGCATATGCAGCACATATAGCTGGTTTTATATCAGGAGTAATTTTAATAAGTTTGCTAAAAAAGAAAAAATTAAATGTAAAAAAAGTTGCTAAAAGTACTATCCCCTCTTCTAAATAAATATTCAGAGATTTCTTTCGTCAACTTGACCTTCTTCAAAAATTTTTCCTTTACCACCAAGTTTAATCACAGCAGACAATACTGCTTCAGATGCTTTGTTAAGTTGCGTTGTATTTTCAGATCTTAAAACTATTGATGTACCAAAACTACCGGGTTTAAAATATGGATAAGAACCAATTTTAACACCTACAAAATCATTTTCTATTTTTTCTAAATCTTTTGCAATTAAACCTTCACCAATATTACTTGAAACCGTCTTTGATAAAAGTTTTTTACCTCCAGTTAATTCGTTTAAAATAGTATGAAACATTCCTTGCATTATTTTTGGCACCCCTGCAAAGACAAATAAATTTTCAATTTTATAACCAGGTGCTGCAGAAACTGGGTTATCAATTAATGTTGAATTTGTTGGAATTATTGCCATCTTTTGCCTTGCCTCATTGAAGTCTATATTAGTACCTTCATAATGTACTTTTAACCTTCTCATAGCTTCGCTATTTTTTTCTAATTTTTGATTGAAAGCCTTGGCCACTGCTTCAGTAGTTATATCGTCATGGGTAGGACCAATTCCTCCACAAGAAAATACATAAGTGAATTTTTTAGAAAATGTTTGCATTGTTTTAACAATCGTATCCATGTCGTCTGCAATTATTCTTGCCTCAATTAATCTAATTCCCACGTTATTTAATTCTGAAGCTATCCAATTAATGTTTGTATCTTTAGTTCTTCCTGATAATATTTCATCGCCTATTATTATTATGCCTGCAGTTGAAATCATGTATAGTAATCCTTAAAAAAAAATATTATTGTACGTATAAGTATATAATTAAAACAAATTATCACGAATATTTTAGTTGGACTTAATGAATAACCATATTGAGCTGCACAGTAAAGATTCATTTTCAAAAATGCATGATGCAGGTAAGCTTGCAGCAGAGGTATTAGATTATATTACCGATTATGTAAAACCTAATGTTAGTACAGGTTATTTAAATGATCTCTGTCACGATTTTATTCTAAAAAATAATGCTATTCCTGCACCTCTCAATTATAGAGGCTTTCCTAAAGCTACTTGTATTTCGGTTAATCATGTTGTTTGTCACGGAATACCAGGAGATAAAGTATTAGATAACGGCGATATTTTAAACATAGACATAACAGTCATTCTTGATGGTTGGTATGGAGATACAAGTAGAATGTTTTTTGTTGGTGAACCTAGTAAAAAAGCTAGGTTTCTTACTAAAATTACATATGAATGTTTGTGGCTAGGAATAGAAACCGTCAAACCTGGAAGCACAACTGGAGATATAGGTTACGCCATTCAAACACATGCTGAAAAAAATGGCCTCTCAGTTGTTAGAGATTTCACAGGGCATGGTTTAGGAAAAGTTTTTCATTCACCTCCTACTATCCTTCATTATGGAAAACCTAATACTGGAGATGTACTTGAAGAAGGCATGATCTTCACAATTGAACCCATGATTAATTTAGGAAAATATGATGTTAAAATTCTTTCAGACAATTGGACAGCAGTAACGCGGGATAAAAGTCTGTCTGCTCAGTTTGAGCATAGTATAGGAGTTACAAGTAATGGATATGAGGTATTTACACATTCACCTAAAGGTTACACACAACCTGATTACTTATAAATAATTCAATGTAAATTTATTTCGTTAAGTTTTTATCTAATGTTTCTTTAAGTGATTTAGATGTTTTTTTAATAATTGGCTTAGCCTTGTTGTAAGCTTTGAAAGCAACCTCACCTGCTTTTTTTCTAGCAGTTGGATTAGTTGCTAGTATTTTGATCGCATTTTTAATAATTGATCCAATAATCATTAAATTTCTCGTATATAGTTTAAAAAAAAGTTATATAACTAATATCTGTCTTTTAAAGTTATAAACAATTAAACAAATTTGTAAATTCTTGTAAAATTAATTTAATAATTTAGTATTAAGGTGAAACATGATTGAGAGATACTCAAGAAAACAAATGGTAGACATTTGGTCTCAACAAGAAAAATTTAATATTTGGTTTCAAATTGAAGCACATGCATGTGATGCTCAAGCAGAATTGGGTGTTATACCTAAAGATTCTGCTAAAATTATTTGGGAAAAAGGTCAATTTGATATTGATAGAATTGATGAAATAGAAAAAACTACCAAGCATGACGTCATAGCATTTTTAACTAACTTAACAGAATATATTGGCGAAGATGCTAGATTTATTCATCAAGGAATGACATCGTCCGACGTATTAGATACTACCCTTTCTATACAACTACAGAAAGCATCTGACATTTTATTAAATGATTTAGATCTTTTACTTAAAGCAATAGAAAAACGCTCAATAGAACATAAAAACACTGTTACTATAGGTAGGTCGCATGCAATTCATGCTGAGCCAATAACCTTTGGACTGAAACTTGCTGGTTATTATGCAGAGTTTAAACGTAATAAAAAACGGTTATTAGATGCAAGAAAAGAAATAAGTACCTGTGCCATATCTGGAGCTGTAGGAACATTCGCACATATTGATCCATTTGTTGAGAATTATGTTTCCAAAAAATTAGATTTAATACCAGAAGAAATTTCAACTCAAGTAATACCTAGAGACAGGCATGCTATGTTTTTTTCTATATTAGGTGTTATAGCTTCAAGTGTAGAACGATTAGCAACAGAGATCAGACACCTGCAAAGAACAGAAGTTAGAGAGGTTGAGGAATTTTTTTCTCAAGGTCAAAAAGGTTCCAGCGCAATGCCTCACAAGAGAAATCCTGTTTTAACAGAGAATTTAACTGGATTAGCTAGGCTTGTAAGGTCCTCAGTAGTCCCAGCTTTAGAAAACGTAACCTTATGGCATGAAAGAGATATTTCTCATTCATCTGTAGAACGAATGATAGCACCAGACGCAACAATAACTCTAGACTTTGCTCTACATAGATTAACAAATGTAATTGAAAATTTATTAATTTATCCAAATACCATGCGATTAAACCTTGAAAAACTAGGTGGCCTTGTACACTCACAACAAGTTTTATTAGCTTTAACTCAAAAAGGTGCTAGTAGAGAAAGTGCTTATGAAATGGTACAAAGTAATGCTATGAAAGTTTGGGAAACACCTGAACATGAAAGAAAGAACGTTTATAAAAAGTTACTTATAGATGATCAAAATGTAAGAAAATTTCTTGATGAAGCTGAAATAGAAAAATTATTTAATTTAGAACAACATTTTGTTCATGTAGATACGATTTTTCAAAGAGTTTTTTCGAAATAGGAATAATACAATGGCTAAGAAAAAAGTTCTATATAATGGAAAAGCTAAAACAATATTTGAAGGCCCTACTCCAGATACAGTAGTTCAATATTTTAAGGATGATGCTACTGCAAACAATGCTGAAAAACACTCAATCATTAATGGTAAAGGTGTTTTAAACAATGCCATATCCGATTTTCTTATGAGAAAAATTAATGAATTAGGCATTCCTACTCATTATATAAAAAAAATAAATATGAGAGAACAATTAGTAAGAAAAGTTGAAATTATACCTGTAGAATTTGTTGTTAGAAACATAGCAGCAGGATCTATTGTAAAAAGACTAGGTTTAAAAGAAGGGACTACCTTTTTAAGACCCTTAGTTGAACATTATTTAAAAAAAGATGAATTAGGTGATCCATTTATTAATGAAGACCATATAATTAATTTTGAATGGGGATCCCGAGATGAATTGGATGAAATGCATGAATATGGACTTCGAATAAATGATTTTCTAAGAGGATTGTTTCTTGGTATCGGGTTGAAGCTTGTTGATTTTAAAATTGAGTTTGGTCGTTTCTATTCAGAAGATGGTAGTTCAATATTATTATTAGCTGACGAAATAAGTCCTGACAATTGTAGATTGTGGGATACAAATACTAATGACAAAATGGATAAAGATTTATTTCGACAAGATATTGGCGGATTAAAAGAAGCATATCAAGAAGTTGCTAATCGTTTGGGAATACTTCCTGAAAAGAAAACTTATGCAAGCACTAAAACTGAAATAGTAAAATAGAGTATTAAAATGAAAGTAGAAGTAAATATATCTCTTAAAGAGGGAGTTTTAGATCCTGAAGGTCAAGCAATCGATAATACTCTCAGAAATCTTGGTTACAATAATTTTGATAATATAAGAACTGGTAAACAGATTATATTAAATATTGATGAAACAGATGAGAATGAGGTTTTAAAACAGGCTGATAAAATGTGTCAAGAATTGCTAGTTAATATAGTTATTGAAAATTACCAAATAAATATTATTAAGGATAAATAAAGTACATGCGTACTGCCGTTGCAATATTTCCAGGTTCTAATTGTGATAGGGACATGGCTGTCGCTATAAAAAAAATAACTGGTAAATCACCTCTAAAATTATGGCATAAAGATACAGAGGCCCCTAATCTAGATTTAATCGTAATCCCCGGGGGATTTAGTTTTGGAGATTACCTTAGATGCGGAGCGCTAGCTGCGAGATCTCCTATAATAAAGAATATAAAAAATCACGTTAGTAGAGGCGGAGCTTTATTGGGTGTTTGTAATGGTTTTCAAATTCTAATAGAAGCAAACATACTTCCTGGTTCTTTAGTTAGAAATAAAAAATTGTTATTTACTTGCAGAGAAACAACTTTAGAAGTTCAAGATTCTATTCAAAGTCCTTTTTTATCTTCATTTAATACAGGTGATTGTTTAAATATCCCTGTTGCTCATAATGAAGGAAATTACATTGCTAATAATGAACTTCTAAAAGAACTAGAAAATAATGGTCGAATAGCGTTTAAGTATAAAAAGAGTTCAGAAATAGAAACTGATTATAATCCCAATGGTTCATTAAATGATATTGCTGGAATCTTATCTAAAAATGGGAGAGTTTTAGGCATGATGCCTCACCCAGAAAGATCTATAAATTCTTTGTATGGTGGAACAGACGGTCTAAAATTTTTAACTAAAAGTATTGAACAGATAGTTGGTTAAATAATGCAAAAAAGAAACCTTGAACTTAGAGATATTAATGAAAATGAATATATTGCTCAGCAAGAAAGCAACTTAGATCAAGCTTTAGGAATGGGACTTAGCAAAGATGAGTTTGAGTTAATATGTAATAAAATTAATAAAATTCCTAACCAAACTGAATTAGGAATATTTTCTGCAATGTTCTCGGAGCATTGCTCATATAAGAGTTCAAAAAAATGGTTAAAAACTCTACCAACTAAAGCTAAACATGTTATTCAAGGACCTGGTGAAAATGCTGGAGTGATTGATATTGGCAATGATCAAGCAGCTGTTTTTAAAATAGAATCACATAATCATCCATCTTTTATAGAACCTTATCAAGGTTCCGCAACTGGTGTTGGAGGTATTTTAAGAGATGTGTTTACTATGGGAGCTAGACCAATAGCCCTTTTAAATGCGTTAAGATTTGGATCTATTAATCACCCACTAACTAAGCACCTTGTTTCAGGAGTAGTAAAAGGAATTGGTGGATATGGTAATTGCATAGGAATACCAACAGTAGGTGGTGAAACAAATTTTAATAAATCTTATGACGGTAATATTTTAGTCAATGCAATGGCTGTAGGCTTAGCTCAAAAAGATAAAATATTTTATTCAGCTGCTACTGGCGCGGGTAACCCTGTAATATATGTTGGCGCAAAAACCGGAAGAGATGGTATTCACGGAGCCACAATGGCTTCAGCAGAATTTACAGAAAGTAGTTCAGAAAAAAGACCCACTGTACAAGTTGGAGATCCCTTTACAGGTAAATTACTATTAGAGGCATGCTTGGAATTAATGCAAACAGACGTTGTTCTATCTATCCAAGACATGGGTGCTGCAGGTTTAACTAGTTCGAGTGTTGAAATGGCTTCAAAGGGTGGATTAGGCATGCATTTAAATTTAGACTTAGTTCCAATAAGAGAAGAAGGAATGACAAGTTACGAAATCATGCTATCTGAAAGCCAAGAAAGAATGTTAATGATTTTAAAGCCAGGATCTGAAGAAGCTGCCAAATTAATATTTAATAAATGGGATTTAGACTTTGCTAATATTGGTGAAGTAACAAACACAGGAAGATTAGTTCTTGATAAGAACGGTTTTGAAGCATGTAATATTCCTATTAATCCTCTTGTTGAAGATGCTCCAGAATACGATAGACCTTACGAAATCCTTCAAAATAAGAAGATAATTAAATCAGATGATTTTCAATCTAATCAAACTTTAAATAATATTTTAATTAAAATGTTTGAAAGCCCAAATATAGCAAGTAAGAAATGGATTTGGGAACAATATGACAGTTCAGTTATGGGTGATACAATATTATGCAATGGCAAAAGTGACGCTGCAATAGTTAAAATTCATGGAACAGAAACTAAAAAATCACTAGGTAAAGGAATTGCAATGACAACCGATTGCACTCCAAGATATGTTAAATCTGATCCTATTATAGGTGGCATGCAGGCAGTCTGTGAAGCTGCACGAAATATAGCCGCTTCAGGGGCAAAACCGTTAGCCATTACAAATAATCTAAATTTTGGTAACCCTGAAAAGATAAATGTTATGGGTGAAATTGTAGGATCTATAAAAGGTATATCTCAAGCCGCCTCAACTTTTAATACACCAATTGTTTCTGGAAACGTTTCTCTTTATAACGAAACTAATGGACAAGGAATTTTGCCTACTCCTGTTATAGGTATGGTTGGTATTATTGATGAAGTAGAGAGTTGCCTTGGAATAAGTGCAGGAAACAATAATACTTTAATTATTTTAGGACAAAAACAGAATTTCACTGAAGGATGGCTTGGATGCAGTCTATATCAAGAAATAATTATAGATGATTTCGATGGTGCACCTCCTCCAATTGATTTAAAAACTGAAAAACAAATAATTGAAACAATAATGACACTAAATAATAACAAACTGTTAACTGGGGCACATGATATTTCTGATGGAGGTTTGTTAATTGCAATATGTGAAATGCTTTTTGAAAATAGATTAGGTTTAAATGTTAATCTACCAAAAGCCTTGATGAGTTCAAATTCTAAAGATCATTTACTGCACTCTTGGTGTTTTGGAGAAGATCAAAATAGGATTATAATTAGTACTAATGAATCAGACAAAGTTGTTTCATTGCTAAAAGAAAATTTAATAGATTATTATATTCTTGGAACGACAAACACTAGCTCTAACTTGAATTTAAATGAACTAGATACTATATCAATAAAGAACTTATATAATATAAATGAAACAACCATACCTTCACTAATGGATACATATAAAAGTTAGGTTTACAAAATGGCTATGTCAGCAAATGAAATTGAAGAACTTATTCTTAAAACATTTCCAAATGCAAAAATTACAATCGATGATTTAAGAGGTGATGGCGATCACTATGCCGCACAAATAATTACTGAGGAGTTTAAAGGTAAAACCCGTGTTCAACAACATCAAATGATTTATAATGCGATGGAAGGTAAAGTTGGAAAAGAATTGCATGCATTAGCTCTTAACACTTCAGCACCTAAAGATTAAAGGAGATCTAGAATGGAACAAAATACTAAAGAAAAAATTGAGAACATAATTAAAGAAAATGAAATATTGTTGTTTATGAAAGGTACTCCGGTAATGCCGCAATGTGGTTTTTCAGCTGCAGTTGTAGGCGTTTTAAGTCATATGGGCGTAAAATTTAACAGCGTTAACGTTCTTGAAGACTCTGAAATTAGAGAAGGAATTAAAGAATATTCTGATTGGCCTACTATACCACAACTTTATGTTAAAAATGAATTTGTAGGTGGTTGTGATATAATAAGAGAAATGCACGAAAACGGTGAACTGAAAGACTACTTCACGCAAGCAGGTGTATCTTCTTAAATTATATAATTATATTAAACGCTTAAATTAAAGCGTTTAATATATTATAGTTCTATTAACGTGAATAAAATTCGATAACTAAATTTGTTTCCATTTGCACTGGATATGGAACATCATCAGGCATAGGTATTCTTACTAAGGATCCTGAAAACTTTGAATGATCTACTTCAACATATTCAGGAACATCTCTTTCAGGTAATGTAGTAGCTTCAATAACTGCTGGTATACCTTTTGCTTTTTCCTTTAAGGAAATAACTTCTCCAACATTTATCATCCTTGAAGGAATATTACATCTGTTACCATTAACTAAAACATGACCATGATTGATTAACTGTCTACATGCGAAAACTGTTGGTGCTAATTTCATTCTATATAATATAGCGTCTAATCTACACTCCAGAATACCAATTAAATTTGCACCGGTATCACCTTTTTGACGAACAGCTGCGGTATAATATTTTTTGAACTGTTTTTCTCCAATATTACCATAATAACCTTTTAATTTTTGTTTAGCCATTAACTGAACGCCATAATCAGTAGGCTTTTTTCTTCTTTGACCGTGCTGACCTGGGGCGTACTCTCTATCATTTAATGGTGACTTTGGTCTACCCCAAAGATTAACACCAAGTCTTCTATCTATTTTATGTTTGGAACTAGTTCTTTTGTGATCTGATTTAGGCAAAATATTACCCCTATACTTAACTACTTATCATTTAAGTAGTGGATTATTCCAATTAGAAGCTAAAAATGACTCCGGGATAAATAACACCATGCTATAATCCACTTTATCGGAAATGAAACTGAAAAATACTAGTTAAATTAAAAAAGTCAAGTACGATTTGATTTACCAGACAAAGATCTAATAATACCATGAAGTGTTCTTAAATCTTGATGAGTTAAGGATGCACGATTGAATAAACTTCTTATATTTCTTTTTACAACAGGTGCCATTTCAGCAGAATAAAAGAAACCTGATTGTGTCAGCATTTCGTCTAACTGCTTATAAAAATATTCTCTATCACCAACATTTGATAGTTCCGTACTCTTTTTTAATTTTTTATTTAAAACAGTTTTATTTTTTTTCACACCTGCTTTTAACAACTTAATTTTGTTCCACTCCCAACAAATCAACAAAACTGCTTGTGATAAGTTTAAAGACGAAAACTCCTTATTTAAAGGAATAGAGACAGTAAAGTCAGCTTGTACCACATCATCATTAGACAAACCAGATTGTTCTGGACCGAATAAAAAACCAACTTGTCCTCCCTTCATAGAATATTCAAAAGATTTTTCTACTGCATCAAAAATGTCTAAAGATTTGGTACCTACAACACGTTTCCTTGCTGTAGTAGCTACTAATAAGGATATATCTTGAGTTGCCTTTTCAAGAGTATCAAACACTTCAATATTATTTAATACGTTATCTGCTCCAGCTGAGATAGCATACGCAGTTTCATTGGGCCATCCATCTCTTGGAGAAATCAATCTTAATTTTTCAATACCAAAGTTTTTCATAGCTCTGGCGGTAGAGCCTATGTTTTCTCCTAACTGAGGTTTTGATAAAACTATATATGGAGTAATATCAGTCATAAGAGCTCATACCAGCTAACTCTTCCTCCAAGTGGTAATGCCTGGTTTATCTTCAAGTATGATGTTTAATTCTAATAATTTTTCTCTTATTAGATCTGCTTCATGAAAGTCTCTGTTATCTTTTGCTTTTTTTCTTTTAAGAATTAATTTATTTATTTCTTCGTCTGAAATATTAACATCTAAGTTTTGATTATTGTCTTCAATATCTTTTCCATACTTAAACCATATATTTGTTGAGAGTGATAATATACCTAAAACTTTTGATGAGTTTTTTAATTGTTGCCCACATTCTTTACTACCTTTATTAGCTTGTTCTGCAAGATAATGAGCTCTAGCAAGTGCTTTTGGTGTATTTAAATCTTGATAAAGATATTCCATTATTTCTTGATCAGGATCTCCATTAATTTTAAGGCCATCAACTGATCTATATAATCTCGATAAAGATTTTTTAGCTTCAGTCAGAGTTTTACCACTAAAGCTTAAAGGCGCTCTATAATGTCCCTGTAAAAGAGCATATCTTATCGATTCCCCATCAAAATCTAAAAGTAATTTATTTATTGTAGTAAAATTACCAAGAGATTTAGACATTTTTTCGCCATCTGATGTAACATACCCATTATGTAGCCAAAAATTAGCCATTACATCAGAATTATTAGCACAACATGATTGAGCTATTTCATTTTCATGATGTGGAAATATTAAATCTAAACCTCCAGCATGTATATCGAATTGATTTCCTAAATATTTTTTACTCATAGCAGAGCATTCAATATGCCATCCGGGACGTCCTCTCCCCCATGGACTGTCCCATCCAGGCAAGCTTTCTACAGATGGCTTCCACAACACAAAGTCTCCAGGGTTTTGCTTATAGCCAGCCACCTCTACTCTAGATCCGGATATCATATCATCTAATGATCTTCCTGACAGAACTCCATATTTTTTGTATTTAACAACTGAAAAAAGAACATGACCAGAAGAAATGTAAGCAAAACCACTAGATATAAGTTTTTTAATCATATCTATAATTTCGTCTATGTGATCAGTAGCCTTAGGTTCTACATCAGGTTTTAAATTTCCTAAAGATTTACAATCTATATGAAAATTCTTAATTGTTTCTTTCGTTAAATCAGATATAGAAATATTTTTTTCTAATGCACGATTATTTATTTTATCATCTATATCTGTAATATTTCTAACGTAGGTAACCTTAGGATAAAGAGTTCTAAGAATCCTTACAAGAACGTCAAAAACCACTAATGGTCTAGCGTTACCAATATGAATATAATCATAAACAGTCGGACCACAAGCATACATTCTAACATTACTACTATCAATAGGATTAAAAACCATTAATTTTCGTTCAAGGGTGTTGTATAAATTAATATTATTCATTGTTTGCTTCTATATTTTAAGTATCAAAACTTAACCTCTCAATAACTTTATCTCTACCCATTATTGATATTAAGTTTGCCATTTCTGGCCCATTATCTTGACCTGTCAAACATAATCTTAACGGTTTATAAAGATCTTTTCCTTTTTTACCGCTTTCTATTTTTAATAAGTTAGTCCAAATTGACCATGTGTTTTCATTAAATTGATCTTGAGGTAAAAGTTTTAATGCAAGACTTAAAAGATCACTATCAATATTTTTAGTTTGAATATTACCAAAGCAAACATTCATCCAAATCTTAACATCATCTAAAATTTCGATATTTCCTCTTATTAAATACCAAAATTCTTTTGTTATATTTAAGTCCATTGTTTTTAATTTATTAATAATATCTTCATAATCCATTAATTGAAAAAACTTTGAGTTTAAATTTGATAATTCATTTTTATCAAACTTAGGTTTAGATTTTCCAAATTTATTAATATCAAATTCTTTGATTATTTGTTTAATATCTTTAAAAACATCTATTGGGTCGGAAGTTCCAACTTTTGACAATAAAGAAGATATTGCCATTGGTTCAAATCCTTCATGTCTCAAATCTTTAAGAGATAAACTACCTAAACGTTTAGATAGCCCTGACCCTGAAATGTCAGTAAGTAAAGATAAATGTCCTAGCCTTGGTGCTGAAGAACCTAGAGCTTCAAACAGCTGTATTTGCGCAGCTGAGTTCGTCATATGATCTTCACCTCTTAATATATCTGTTACCTTAAAATCAATATCATCAACTACAGAAGCTAAAGTATAAATTACTCTTCCATCCTCCCTTAAAATGACTGGGTCTGATAGATTTGACATGTTGTATTTACTTGGACCTTTTACTAAATCATCCCAATTAACATCAGTATGATTTAATAAAAATCTATAATGAGCTTTTTTTCCTTTTGATTTCAAATCAGCTATATCTGAATCAGATAATTTTAGTGCAGATCTATCATAAACAGGAGGTTTTCCTGACGATAACTGTCCTTTTCTTTTTAGAGATAATTCTTCAGCAGTTTCAAAACAAGGATATGCTCTTTTTTTATCAAGTAAAGTTTCTAGAGCATCATCATAAT
>ENA-OQVM01004440-OQVM01004440.1-marine-metagenome-genome-assembly--contig:-NODE-4440-length-14299-cov-17.886584_pt1 | contig 14299 bp, 22 predicted proteins | sample MGYA00237776_ERZ505498 | MGnify/ENA primary metagenome ERZ505498 (study PRJEB26159, sample SAMN06265151) | marine metagenome | isolation source: Helgoland LTER site | place: Germany:Helgoland, sampling... | reverse complement strand
TTATATAGTAAAAAAGGGTTTACAGGTATTACTCCACTCCTCTTAGTGTGTAATTAGAGTAAATTCACGTTTTTCACTACTTTTTTGGATAAAAACTAGTATTTAGGGTAGATAGCGTATAGCATTTTTACTGTAGTTACCAAAACTGCGACATTAGCTAGTTATATAGTATAGTAAGAGGCTATTGTCACACTTTTTTGTAGGACGGAGTCTACTCTTCCGACGTATAGCAGGTATACTCAGGCCAATAACTTAAAAAAAAAGGGGAATTTCACCCCTTATTAGCTAATTACTCAGCTTTTTTATCCAATTCTACTCTAGTACTTAAGTGTCTAGTCATTGTAGGCATATCGGTGCTTTGAGACCAGTACCCTCTCTTGATCCAACAAGGCATTATAGATAGTTTAGGTAACATTGCTTCCAATACTTCGTCGTGATTGTAGGTAACCTCAACATTTTTATTATTTATAAAGGTGATCACTTGATTTCTACCCATCCAACTTTTTCTTACTACAAAGTTTTTTCGGTTGATCGGTGGGAAGATCAGTGCCTTCTCCTCATTAGTCATTTTCGCAATAGCTTGGGTAATTAATTCTTGATTTTTCATAATTTACTTGATTTAATTTAATTATTAATTATTATTTATTTATTTATTTTTATTATTTATATTATTTATATTAATTTCTTAATTCAAATATATTATCAATTCAACTTCGTGTTCAGACTGTAAAAGTGCTATACGCTTCGCTATACGTGTTTACCCCGTAACACCTAAAATTTGGCTACGGAGCATACCTATGCTATACGCCCGTTACAGAGCGTGATTTTAGCTTATTCGATTAGATCATTCATGTGTGCATATTCTAGATTGTTCAGTGCTGTTTGCACGTCATCAGCTACTGGCTCACATCCGTGATAGCTTAAACTTCTTTGACATAATTCTAGCATTTTTTTAGTTTCAATGTAATTCATAATTTATATATTTATTTGTTATTCAATTATATTATCTATTAGTACTCGTACTGATCTTGTAAGGCCGAAGCCAAAGCCTACTTTTCAGTAGACCCTAGCTCTTCCATTGTAGCCAGATGGCGTACATTAGTTGGCATGTTAGTACTTTGTGACCAGTACTTGCGTTTGATCCAGCAAGCTTGAAACTGTAGCTTAGGCAACATTGCATTGAGTACTTCATCGTGATTGTACGTGACTCTTTGATTTTTGTTGTTCACAAACGTGATCACTTGGTTTCTGTTCATCCAGCTCTCACGGACTACAAAGTTAGCTCTTGTGATCGGAGGGAAGATTTTAGCTTTATCTTCGTTAGACATTGTTTTAAGTGCATTTTGTAAGATTTCATTTGTATTCATAGTTATAGTATTTAGTTATTAATTATTATTATTAGTATTCAATTATATTATCGATTAGTATTCGTGTTAGTATTGTAAGTATTAGAAGACTTTATATTTTAAATATTGTGAGTCTAATATTTTTGTAACTTTTTCTAAATCTTTTGAATGGATTAGTATATAGTTTTTAAATATTTTTATATTAATATTTTTGTTAGTAATTAGTTGAATAGTTTTAAAGTTTTTATTAAATTTTAATTTTAGCATTTTTAATTTATTTTAGTTATTATTATTTTTATATTCACTTATATTATCAAATGTACTTCGTATCCAGACTGTAAGTGCTATACGTATGCTATACGCTATACGCCTCCGGCGTTGCCGTTGTGATCCACAGCTTTATTGCTGTATCGGATCAGGCATTGGCGCCGCGAGGTCGTAAGCTAGAACACTTCCTTCCAGCATTCAGCCCAGAACAGATCTCTCTGGTCTTCTGTCAATCCGATCAGGTTATCCTGTCCGAACATTCTTTGGCACACCTCAGTTCTTCTGAGCGAGTCTTGGTATTCACGGGTAACTTCGTCCCATGCTTGTTGATTTGTTTGATACATGTTATTTGTTTTAGATTAATATATGTTGAGGTCTTTCTTCTGGCTATCGATCGCGTTCGAGATCAGTAGCTTGTGGATTGCTTTCTTGTCAATGCTTCCTTCTTTTGTGGAGAACCAGAACCGTCCGTCAGTATCTTTGTGTTGTTCCAGGTAGAAGCTTATCAGTTCAGTTATTGTATTGTGATCTTGTAATGTCATAGTGTTATTTTATTAGAGTTTAGTATTGATGTTAGTTCCAGTATAAAGTTTAGATAGTCCATAGTTTATTATTTATATTGTTGAATTAATTTATTAATATCTTTTAGATTTGAGAAGTGATAGTGATAGATAACTTCTTTTGTATGTGAATTGAATATTGTAAAGTCATACATTTTGTGTTTTGAGCAATAGTAAATTTGAAAGTAAGTGTTGTTTGAAAAGATTTGATTTGTCATTTGATATTTATTTAAGTTATTAATTATTATTATTATTATTATTATTATTTCTTTATTCACTTATATTATCAAAGTAGAGTCGTGTTGGTACTGTAAATGATCCGCCTTGGCATCAAGGACCGGCTGAGGTTATCTCAGACATCGGTAGATAAGATCTTTAATATCTTGGATTTTCATTTCTAAAGCGGGATCTAAATTTTTCATCTTATATTTATTTTAATTATTATTATCTTACACCTATATTATCAAGATCACCTCGTGTTCGTACTGTAAATGCTATACGCAGTATGCTATACGCTATACGCTTCGCGTGTCCGCTCCGCACCTCGCCTCACCTCGTACCACACCAGGAAAAACCTTAAACCTTTCAAGGGAATCATATCATCACCTCTCTAGTATCATATATACTATACGTAGTTGCACGCATATATACGATCCGAAACCTGGAACGATAGGGGGGCTGGGCAAATCAAAACAGTTTACCGTTTCGAAAAGTTTTTCAAATTCTATAGTGCTGCCCCATACTTCTATATTTGCAACAATTTTTTTTTACCCCGGGTGTGACAGTAGGTAGTTATATATACTAGTAGTGGGCTATCGTCGCATTTTTAACTTTTAATAAACATACGTAATCATACACGTATGGACAATAAAAGAAATGGAATCGGGCCAAGAAGCCTGGGCTCTCCTATGAAACAGACTAGGAGGTATAAGAAAATGTTCAAAGAACGTTATCCTAATAGAGACATGTCAACCGACACTATGTATGTAGCCAAAGGCAGTAGCATTAGGGACGTAAGTAAGAAGCTACCTGGTTTTGACCGAGCTGGTAAAAAAACCGGTGGTAGAGTTGTTGCAACTAAAATAGCAAAAAAAGATTAAATAAATTGGGACGAGTGGGTATGTGAGCGCTTAACGCTAGAGTGCTACCGGAACTACCTTGCCTTTGACTGCAAGTCTTAGAATGCTGCCTTAAAACGGGGGGCGCCAAAAAGACCCAGTCATAACCTAGGCCGAACAGGGAAGCGACAACCCTGTACCCGCTCCACCCCCATTAATATATAACATAAATGGCACAACAATTATCCGCTACGGCAAGAAGAGATAAAGCCGCGAGAGACAAAGCTTATGCAATGACTCCTGACAGAAAAGCTAAGAAGGCTCATGCAGAACGTGAAGCTCGGGCTAATCCATCTGCAGCTAAGGGTAAGGACTTTGACCATAAGGACCAGAGATGGGAAACGCCTAATAGGAATAGAGGCAATGACGGTGAGGGTACCAAAAAAGAAGGTGGCAAAAAATATAACACTAAATAGGATGGATAAGATATTAAAGTTTTTTGGAACGAACGTTATAGGGGAGATTGGAAAAATCATAGATGATTTATTCACAAGCGATGAGGAGAGAGACGCGGCTAAGCACAAAATAATAAGTGTATTAAAAGAAAAAGAATTAGAGCTGCAGAAAATGCAGACCGATATAATAATAGCAGAAGCTAAGGGTAACTGGTTACAGAGAACGTGGCGTCCTATACTAATGCTTTCATTTGGTTTTATCGTTATATATAATAAATTTGCTGCCCCTTTATTCGGGTGGCCTATACCTGTTTTGGAAGGTGAGTTTTGGACTTTACTTCAAATAGGTATTGGAGGTTACGTTGTAGGGCGTAGTGCAGAAAAGATAGCAGACAAAGTACGGTTCACTAAAAAACAATAACGACAACAAATGGCAAGACTCGAAACTTACCCCTATGACAGGAGAGTCACCGATGGAGATGCGTGGATAGGAACCGAAGCGGGCACAAAGTTTACTAAACAATACACGGCAGCGGATGTTGCTGAGTACCTTAATGAAAACGGTAAAATATCTTCAGGCACTCAAATGGTATACCAGTATGTTTCTACATCGATGTACCTACCTGGAACATTGGCTTTAGAAGCAGGAGGAGGAGATACACCGTTTTCCAGTGTAACTGCATTAACATTGAGTGTTACAGACAAGGGCTTTCAAAATACCTCAGCATTTGTAAATTATTTAGTAGGTTCTGATATAATAATAAACAAGCAAAAAGATTTGCTACAGTTCGGTCATTTTAAAGTAATAAGTTACTCTTTAATAGATCCGGACTTTTATACTATAAATGTGTCCTTCGTAGGAGGGCAAGGTGGATTTGAGGACGAAGAGTTCTACGACGTAGACAATTTCTTACTAGCGTCCAGTATAACCAGTGATTTACACTTTACTTATACACAATCATCCGCTTCCGCTGTTTGGAATATAACACACAACCTTGGTAAGAACCCATCTGTGTCTGTTGCGGATTCAGCGGGAACGCTAGTAGTGGGTGAGGTTGACTACATAGACGATAATAACTTAACAATAACTTTCATATCCGCCTTTGCGGGAGTGGCATACTTAAACTAACAAAAAAAACAAACATGGCATTAAATTTCTTAACAGGCTTAGACGTACAGGGCAATATCAATCTTACTAAAAAAGAGCTACAAAACGCAGTAATACAAAACCTAGCCACCGACCCTGCAGTAGGGGTTAGTGTTGTAGGGCAGATAATCTTTAACACTACAGATGATACTTTAAAACAGTTTGTATCTGATGCCGATGGCGCAGGTAATCCAGGCTGGATAGAAGTGGGTACAACCAGTGGGGTTGAAACAGTAACAACTACAGACGGAACATACATAAACCTTACGCCAAACACAGCTACATCCGGTAATGTAACAGTAACCGCAGACTTATCAGCTGTAGACGGAACCGCTGTATCGGGTACTAGGTTTCTAAGTAAAGATAATACCTGGGACGTACCCGCTTTTCCTACAGTTAACAACGGTACCTTAACTATGTCAACCTCCACAGGTCTTGATGGTGGAGCAACATTCACAGCTAATCAATCTGGTAACTCTACATTTGCTGTTACATTAGATTTTAACGAGCTTCCTCTTGGAGGAACATTAGTTGCTACAGACCAATTGATAGCACTAAACGGTACGACGGAAAGCAGACAGACTATATCATCTATTCCTTTAAGTATATTTAATAATGACGTACCCTTTCTAACATCGGGAGATTTACCAACAGTAAGCAATGCTGCTATTACACTAACAGCAGGAGCGGGGCTAGCCGCAGGTGGCGGTGGGGTCTTTACTCTTAATCAATCGTCTAGTGAAACAATTTCGTTTGATTTAGATACAGTAATCACAGGGGGAGTTAAAGGTTCAACCAATGATAGTGTTAAAATAGACACTATAACTGTTGATAATTACGGAAGAATAACTGCGGTAGCAACTGGAGCAACTGGTCAAGTAAACACGGTTGTTTCTGGAAATACCGCTACGCTATCCCATACAGGTACAATCAACAAAACATTAACACCTGTAACGGCAGCTGTAGCAAACAACGGAACAGCCTTAGCAACAGGGGATCAAATATATGATTTTGTAACTGGGCAGATCGCAAACATACCATCGGGCTTAGCTTTTGAAGGCAACTGGAATGCAAACACTGATACACCTGATTTATCGACAGCAACTCCTGACAATGGGCAGTTCTGGATTGTGTCAGTTGCAGGTAGCACGGACCTAGACGGTATCACGGACTGGAAAGTTGGTGACTGGGCTATATATGTAAGTACAGGAGCTGGAACAGACGGATGGCAAAAGGTAGATAATACTTCTACATTGTCTGGAGCGGGTGTTGCAGGGCAAGTATCATTCTGGACAGGAACAGCTAACGTAGCTGGAGACGCTGGTTTTACTTACGATGCCACTAACAACAATCTTACTGTTTCAAATAGGATAACTGCTGGAGGTCTAATGATTGCACCAGGCGGTAATTCGGGCGAATGGAATACTTCGTATGACAACATGATCACCAATGTTGCAGTAGCCGGCGATACAACTAAAACAATTACTTTAACACAACAAGATGGTGGCACGCTAACAGCAAACTGGACAGACAACAATACGGAGTACGGCACAATGACCGCTACTACGCTGGGTCTAGGTAAGTTAGAAGATAACACAACGCAAACAGTTGTAGCTAATTCAGTGTCATCCACAGCCTCTAGAACATACGGGATTCAAATGAATGCTAGTGATCAGCTAGTGGTAAACGTGCCATGGACAGATAGCACTCCTGTAGACACAGTTGATGAAAGCACTGCTAACAACCTTAAAGGTATATTAGTAAACCCAACAACTGGAAATGTAAAAGTAGGTTTAGATATAAATGGGCTTACTGCTCTTACTGCACCGGCTGGAGCAGATACATTACCTATATACGATGCAGGCACAAACAAAAAAGTATCCGTAACTAGTTTAGCTGCTGTTGTTCAAAACATAAATTCTTATGAGGTAACAATTACAGACACTGCTACTATAACGCATGGCTTAGGCACGAAAAATGTTATTATACAGCTTTTTGATTTATCAACAGGGGAAACTGTTTATGCAGATGTAGTAAGAACATCTACCACCCAAGCTACTATTACTTTTGCGGCAACACCTTCAAATTCAATCAAAGTTATGGTTATGAAAGTAGTCTAACTAATAAATAAAATACATGGCAATTAAATTTTTAAACACGGTAGCTGTAGACACAAATGTATTATATGTGAATGCGGCTACCAATAAAGTCGGGATTGGGACGACTAGTCCTAACCAGCCTCTGCACGTAGCGGGTAGAGCTATAGTAGAAGATAGGCTAGCCATTGGAGGGAACTTTACCCCGCAAAAGGCACTACATTTAAAGAATGCAGCACCTGTGTTCAGATTTGAGGATTCAGATATTACGGGGGGTTATTTAGATATGATTAAAACCTCTAGGAATATGAGGTTTGACCTAGAGCAAAACGATGCTACATCAGCTACAAACTTTAATTTTAGAATAGGTGGGACCTCACAATTATACATGCGTGATCAAAAGGTAGGTATCGGGACGGAAAGTCCTAATACTCAATTAGAAGTTGATGGAGCTATTTCAACAACTACATCTGATTACGTTCAAGGAACAACTGGTTCAAGATTGTTATTAGAAACTTCAGGGTCAGGTAATACTCATTCATATATACAAGCACAAAGTAGTGGAGGTACTTCAAATGCAGAAGATTTAGCGCTTCAACTTTATGGAGGCAACGTAGGTATCGGAACTTCTAGTCCAAATGCAAAGCTTGAAGTTGCCTTAGGAACATCCTCTGGATCTGATGGAATCTTTGTAAAAGGAATATTTGCTGGAGGAACAGCGTATACTGCCTCTAAAAATCCTTTTATATCTTTAGGTACATCTTATAGTGCAGGATACACTTCTACAATATATTTAGGTGCAAGTTCATCCGCAACAAACCAAGATAGTAAAATAGAATGGAGTAAAACGAACAACGCATTAAGCATATACCATAAAGGACAAGGTACGTATAGGGAACACGTAAGATTTGGCGACCCTAGTAGCTCTATTGCTAAATCAGTATTTTTTGGCAACGTAGGTATCGGAACTACTAGTCCAAGTGCTAGGTTAGATGTTAGTAATGCAGGCCTTGCTGCTAAATTTGTTTCAACTCAAAACACAGGATTATCAGTACAAGGAGGGGCAAATTCACAAGACTTAGCTATATTTAAGAATCCAGGAGGAATTACAGAGCTTGTTGTAAAATCTACTGGAAACGTAGGAATAGGAAACAATTTCAATACTCCCAGCGAGAGACTAGAGGTAAGTGGAGGAAATTTAAAAGTATCAAACACAGGCACAACAACTCTTATATTAAACTCTACGAATTCCACCGGTGCTAAAATTCAAGCTCTAAAAAATGGCAGCGCATCCCCTCCTATGGGAGAGTTATCATGGAACAGTAATACGGGAATAAGTCTTTTCTTTTTTTCAACATCATACCAAACGAGTTCTTTACGGCTAGATGGTTCTAATTTTATAGTAACAAATGCTGGCTCGGAAAGAATGCGTATTAACTCCTCCGGAAACGTAGGTATCGGGACTACTAGTCCTGGTGCTAAGTTAGAAGTTGCAGGGGATGCTTTAATTAATGATTTAACTGTAGGGCAAGGTTCTGGGACCTCCGCTCTTGGTAACACTGTTTTTGGAAAAACAGCTCTTAATAATATTACAACAGGACTTAGAAATGTTGCGATAGGCAATGAAGCACTACTCGATAACACAACCGGTAATTATAATGTTGCGATAGGATACCAATCACTTGAAAATAACTCAGCAAATAATAATGTAGCTATAGGGGTGCAGGCTTTAGAAAGAGTTGAAACGGCTGGCAATAATACAGCGGTAGGTTACCTAGCACTAGGTTTAACGAGTGGGGCAAATAATACAGCTATTGGGTACGGAGCAGGATATCTTAGAGTTGGAGGCACAAACGGAGGGTCTATTGATTCAGTATTTATAGGTTCATTAACTAAATCAAATGGGCTTAACTCAGAAAATGAAATTGTTATAGGTACAGGAGCTGAAAGTGCTGGCTCAAACACGGTGGTGTTAGGGAATGATGATATAGTAAGTACTAGACTAAAGGGGGATGTTATAGTAGCAAACGGTAACGTAGGAATCGGAACAACTAATCCAGGCGAAAGTCTAGATGTAGCTGGGTCTATTAGAGGCGAAACAGTATTTATAAGAAACATTGGCGGCTATAACGCAAAGCTTCTTTCTTCCAACCTAACATTTAACCGTACTTTTACGTTCCCTGACAATGAAGGAACAATAGCTCTTACATCAGATATACCAGCCGCTTCTCAATGGGACGATGTTACAGGGGGTATAAATTATGCTAGCGGCAACGTTGGGATAGGGACAACTAGTCCTAGTACTAAACTAGAAGTAATCAGTGCCGCAAATGAAGAAGGAATAGCTATAAAAGACTCAAGCGGAAACCTTAAATATAAAATTAGACAGTTTGGAGGTAATAGTTATTCTACTTTTTGGGATTCAACTAATACGGAAAAAGTAAGAATTACTTCCGGAGGTAGCTCATTTTTCAACGGGGGCAACGTAGGTATTGGAACTACTGCACCACAAACATTACTACATTTAGAATCAACTGCTCCAAAAATAAAACTTAGCAATAGTCAAGCTTCCGCGGGTTATTACACTACGATAGAACAAAACTACTCGTATACTGGTCCTTCGTTTGCTATAAATAGTGTATCTGGAGCAACAGCGAGGATACTACTTGGAAGATACAATAATAACGTATCAATTTTACCTACTGGAACTGGCAACGTTGGGATCGGAACAGATAGTCCAACATCAAAACTTGAAGTAGCTGGAGGGGATATCGAGTTATCGGATGTAGCTGGTGGTATAACAATGATATCACCTGATGGCACAAGATATAGAATAACAGTAGCAAATGGCGGTACATTAACAGTTGCTGCGGTATAATTATAAACAAAAAACAAAAACAAATGATTACTTACAATTGGAATTGCAAAACAGTAGATGCTTACGTGGAAGAGGCAGGAAATGACGATGTAGTGTATAACGTGCACTGGATAGTTACAGGAACTACCACAGAGGAGGGCAAAGAATACTCCGCTACAAACATAGGCACACAGATTCTTAACATCGACGATATAACAAACTTTATACCGTTTGATCAACTTACTAATGACGAAGTTGTAGCCTGGACGCAAGCAACAATGGGTGCAGAGCAAGTTGCAGCAATAGAAACGAACATAGCTGACGCTATCAACCTAGAAATTAATCCAGTGTCAATAACACTTACTATTGGAGAGCCTGTGCCTCCGGTGGAGTAGTTAATAAATAAAAATTACGCGTAGTTTTTTGAAATTACGCGTAATTATATAATAAAATCTAATTAAATGAATCAAATAGTAAAAGAGTTTAGCTTCGGAGACGAAGGTAAAGACAAAGTATTTAAAGGTATTGAGGTATTGACAAAAGCGGTTGCTTCCACACTAGGTGGTGGCGGAGAGTGTGTTATTTTTGAAGACGCGCACGGAATACCGGTTATAACAAAAGACGGTGTAACTGTCGCAGAGCTAAGTGTTCTGTTAGATCCTGTAGAAAATATGGGAGCCTCGTTAGTAAAGCAAGCAGCAAGACGAACTGTGCAGGAAGCCGGTGACGGAACTACAACAGCTACCGTATTAGCCTATGCGATACTAAAAGAGTTTAGTAAGTCAAAAATGAAGTTTACTAGCCGTGAAAAGCGCGACGCAATCAATACGATCGTTGAAAAAGCTTTAAAGTATCTTGACAAGCGCAGTAAAGCGGTTGAAGGAGATATGATTGACGAAGTAGCCACTATATCTACAAACAATGACCCTGTATTAGGTAAGCTGATTGCAGATGCATATAGAGCGGTGGATTTAACAGGTGTTGTAATGATGGAAACATCGCAAGACGGTAACACTAGCATAGAGGTTGTAGAAGGTGTACAATACGAAAAAGGGTTTACGAATAATCACTTCGTTAATAACACAGCTGCTAATACAGCAGAACTTGTTAACCCTAAGATATTATTAGTTGATTCTGCGATAGATACTATCAGACAGATACAAACTATACTAGAGCACGTTATAAAAAACAACATACCATTACTTATTGTAGGGGATGTTGACGCAAAAGTAGCGGCAGCTTTAGCAATGAACAAAAACAAAGGGGCTATAAAGATTAATATAGTACCAGCACCAACTCACGGTGTAAATAGAAAAGAAATATTTGATGACTTAGCTTTATTAACAGGGGCTACGGTTATAAGTGAGAATCTAGGGGATGATTTAGATCTAATCGATCTTTCGCATTTGGGTACTTGCGTAAAAGCTATATCGACGTTCAGAGACACAGTTTTTCAAATAGATGAAGAACAATCTGAAGAGGTTAAAGCTATAATTAAAAATATCAAAGAGCAATTGCTTACAGAGCTAAATTCTGGTAAAGTAATCAAACTTGAAAAAAGATTAGCAATGCTATCGGCTAAACTGGCTATTGTAAAAGTAGGTGGTGACTCAGACGTAGAGTTAAACGAAAAGAAAGATAGAGTGGAGGACGCAATATGCGCGACTAAAGCGGCTATCAAAGAAGGTGTGGTTGCTGGCGGAGGAGTTGCTTTAGTAAACGCGAGCGAAAGTATAAAAGCTAAAACACCAGCCGAAGAGGTTGTGTTAAAGGCGTTATATCTTCCATGCAAAACAATAATGAAAAACGCGGGACTCGAATACAAGAACATCGACAAAAAAGATTGGGGTGTTGACGTAGAGACCGGCAAAACAGTTAATATGTTTAAAGCAGGTATTATAGATCCTGTATTAGTTACAAAATCAGCTTTAAAGAATGCTGCATCAGTTGCTTCGACAATATTGTCAACTAACTGCGTTATGTCTAACTTAAGAGAATAATATGAACGCAATAGGTAGAAACATAATAATAAAGAAACTTAAAGAAGGAGTGACCGCTACAAAAGGCGGTTTGCTTCTTGCTGAGAATCATCGCGAAGACATAAGATACGTAGAAGCTACAGTTGTATCTACGGGTAGCGAATGCGATGGCATAAAAAAGAACGATGTGATCTATTACGATAGACACGCGGGACATAAGATAGAACTGGACAGGGAAACATACCACGTTATAAAAACCCAGGATGTAGTTTTTGTTTTATGAGAAAGTTAACAGGAGGTGATTTAAAAGAACTCGGACTGTTAAAGCATTATAGGATTATACGCAAGTGGGCTTGTAAAACAAATGGTATTACAGATGCTGATTTAGAACTGTTGATTTACTTCGATTGTTTAGGGCAGTTTAGGAAGCGCGATTTTGAAGACGGTAGCCTTACATACTCTTGGGACAATAGGAGATGGAATAGGCTGCTTAAAGAGGGCTGGATCGTCAAATGGCGAGGTTATAACGGATCGGATAAAAGCTATAGCATATATAAGATTAGTTTTAGGTGCAAATGCTTAATACAACAAATGTATCGTATAATGTTAGGGGAAGAGGATATACCTACTTCAACTAGACGCAATCCTTTAATGAAGAAAGACACATACAGCGCAAAGGTTTATTCCGCTGCATTCGATAAAGTTAACAAAGATAAAACAAGATAATTATGGTAAACATGAACATGATGGGCCAAATGCCTGGCGTACAAGATACAAGTGAAATGGCAATGCAACAAGCACAAGCACAATTACAAGCACAGTTTCCTACAGGGACTCTTCAAGCAGCGCAAGGCATATACGGAACACCGGAACAAAAAGCTATGGCAATGGCACAGAGGGGAACATCAGCAGGGGTACTTTAAAACAAAAGATATGGATTATAAAAAACAAATGGTATCCAACCCAACAGGTGGAGCTAAAGGACAAATAGGAGAATCAGCATTATGGGATGGGCCATTAAGCCAAGAGGGTAGGCCTCATGGAAAAGGATCTTCTTCAGGAGCAAACGGCATGCAGGTATTAAAATACCCTTCGCCTTACGAAGCTAAGCCAATCACGCAGTGTGCTAAAGGACGCTCGAATGAATCTTACTAGTAACTTTAAAAAGTCCGAGTTTGAATGCAAATGCGGTTGCGAAATGCCTATGGAAGTGTTCTTTAACATCCAAAAGCTAGCAAACCAATTGCAGTACACTCGTGACTTTATAGAATTACCAATAACAATAACTAATGCATATCGATGCCGAAGTCACAACAAAGAAGTGGGTGGAGTCTCTGACAGCCAACATATATTAGGCAAGGCAGCTGATTTGCAGGTTAAAGGCTTACCGCCAAAAGACCTGTATAAAGTATTAGATACATTAGCTGAGTACAACCATGTAATGCAGGGAGGATTAGGTTTATATAACACGTTTGTGCATTACGATATACGAGGAACAAAAGCAAGGTGGGACAACACAAATAAATAGGTATGGCAGTAAAAAAGAAAGCAGCCCCTAAGAAAAAGGGTAAAGCGCCTTCACGGAAAAAGTCAGAAGGTAATTACGCGGCAGTAAAAAAAGGTAAAGGAACAGGTAAAAAAGCCGGTGGCGGTATGACCGCTAAAGGTGTTGCAAAGTATCGCAAAGATAATCCTGGGAGTAAACTTAAAACCGCTGTTACGACACCTCCTTCTAAATTAAAGAAGGGTAGTAAAGCTGCTAAAAGACGTAAAGCATTTTGCGCAAGATCTAAAAGCTGGAAATCAGAAAGAGGATTAGCTGCGCGAAGAAAATGGAACTGTTAATATGAAGAAAAGCAAACTAAATTGCGGATGCCTCAGTAAATACATGAAGCCCGCGCAGACCGGAACTAAAGGGTCTAAAGGCCGAAACGGATGGGATGCAAAACCCGTATTTAGAATAACTAACCCACGCAACCGATGAAAGCTAAAAAGAAAACAACTCCTTGTTGGAGAGGATATATAAAGCAAGGCACAAAAAAGAAAGGCGGGAAAACCGTTAATAATTGTGTAAAGAAAAAATAACAGAATAGGACTGTATAAACCTAAGCCAAACATTAACATTAACATAAACAAAAACAAAAACAAAATGGCAAAATTTATCGCAATTAAATCTTCAGGTGCTGGATTAGCAGGTGGAGACGTATTACTAGGAGTAGAAGGAATTATCGGCGTAAGAGCTGTATCAGCAACGTCAACTGTAGTTTACTATGACAGTAAAGCGGCAACAATTACTCATTTAACTGTGGGGACAACTCCTTCAGTAAGAGATGCAGTTAACGCAGCATTAACGGCTAACCCAGGTGGGGTTAAAGCTAGAGTACAGTTACCAGTAGGTATTACTGTAAGTGCAATAGCAATAGCGTAATTATTTTTAATAACCCTGCGGAGTAAAATTCGCGGGGTTTTTATTAAACAAAGAATATGAGCAAAATAATTTCATGGTTAACAGGAGGGCTTATTAAAGAGGTCGG
>ENA-OQVM01004439-OQVM01004439.1-marine-metagenome-genome-assembly--contig:-NODE-4439-length-14301-cov-3.925408_pt1 | contig 14301 bp, 18 predicted proteins | sample MGYA00237776_ERZ505498 | MGnify/ENA primary metagenome ERZ505498 (study PRJEB26159, sample SAMN06265151) | marine metagenome | isolation source: Helgoland LTER site | place: Germany:Helgoland, sampling... | reverse complement strand
ACCCGATAAAGTAATATTTACAGTATTAACCCTTAACTCTTGAGTTTCTTGCGGAGCATCAACACCGACAAAATGACTGCTAGACGTATAGGTGTTACCTAAAGTTACGACATCTCTACCAGTATCGGTTATATATACTGGAGTGCTGAATTGAAATTCAATTAAAGTTACTAAATTGAAGGAATCCCCTTCAAGCGCGCTGATTGTTGTGGAATTTATACCTCTAGGCATTACGTGGCCTCTATAAAGTCAATTTCAAAGTCTAGCAAAGAAGAAGACCCAAGCTTATAAGAATGGACATCGCTCTCCAGCTTAACTGAAATAGGTACGTTATTTTTTGTAATAGCAGTATTATTAGGAACGGCAGAAACTGATGGTGGTTCAAACTCTAAATTACCGTCAGAAGAAAGATCAGCGGTGATCATATAGACTTTCGTATGATTGGCAAATTTAAATAAATCTCCTGCCTTTAAAGTACCGCTAGTAATACCATCTACAGCGCAAGTTGTCGATCCAGCTAATAATGTTGTTGTAAGATTGCTGCGAACGGTTCCTTCTACTGCACCGCTTTTTTGCCCAATTTGCGGCAATTTTATTGTAAAAGTTTCCTTTCTACCTCTTTGCTTCATAAGAAATGCCATTACAGGTGCAAATTCTTCTCTAGTTATCCTGGAGTATGAAGCACTAAACTCCCATCTTTGGCCCCCTATGCTTCGAGACTGAGTACGCCCAGATAAGCTTGTGCTGACCAACGTAAAGTTTTTCGTGGTGAAATTAATTGCCTCAAATATTGGCGTTTCAGGATATTGTCCACTCATGTTAAAGATGCCCTTCCGCGATTGTTTACTGCCTGGTTAATCATAGTTACGATTTGTCCACGGCGAGAATGTAATAGCCGATCAAATCCTGTAGTGTCATTAGCGACAATACTAAAGTTAACATTTACATTTTGCGTCTTACTAGATTCTTGGTCACTATTAACTGCTCGTTTTAGGTTTTCATTTGTAGCTATTCTACCTGATGTTCCCATACTTAATAGCTCTGGCCCACGCTCACCTACTAAGTAAGACTCGCCGCTACGCACCTGACCACCAGTAGCGCGACCCGCAATTGCCGTACCTGCAACTAAACCAGCCGAAGCGTAACCCATAGTTCTAATTCCTGTCGCAGTAGCAAACCAAGCAAGAGGGCCACCCAAAACTGCCGATTGCGCAGCAGCCGCATTAGCTGCAACTTCCGTTGAAACTATAATCTGAGCAATTGCAATTGCTTTTTGCAAGGCAAATAATACTTTAGCTTCTTTACTACCTTCTTCTGCAATGCCAGACAATTGACTTGTAAATCCAGATAATGCGTTCAGAGCTTGCATTCTAACTGCATTCTTGGCTTCTTCTTCGCCTACTGCTATTTGTGTACGATCGTTAGCGCCTTTGTCCTCAATTTGTTTTTTAGCCGTTTCAAATTCTTGCAAAGAGATTAATTTGGCATCACGATCAGCAGTTATACGGGCTAATTCCTCAGACTCATGGGATTGAAGTAATTCTCTCTCGCTCATTAAGCCACGTTCAATTACAGTAAGATTCTCTTGAGCAGCAGCTATCATGACTTCACGTTTTGCAGTTTCATTTCTAACAAACTTTTCTAAGTCTTCTTCAGTTTTCTTATCTTTCTTTTCTTGCTTCGCAATTAATCGCTGCTCTTCTTTTGCTGCTTTTTCGGCAGCTTTGGCTTTTTCCTTTGCTAACTTAGCAGCGGCTCTAGCATTTGCTTTGATTTCTGCTTGCTCATCTTTATAAGCTTGAATTAAGCGTAATTTTTCAATAATTGCTTCTTTGTTAGAGCCGGTAGCGCCAACTTGAGAAGCTTGGTATTCATACAGAGCATCGCCAGTCAATGTTAATTCATTGTACTCATTATTTAATTGTTCAATTAAGTCTTCAGTAGCGGTTGTTACATCATCAGTCCTAGATATTTCTTCATCCCTTAAAGAGTTTAATCGTTCAATTTCAGCAGCAAGCTTCTCTTGTCTTTCGGTATATGCCTCTGTAGTTTCACCGGCAACGGCCTGCCCTGTTGCGTGGTTGTAAGTAAGTTTTATACCTTTTTCTTGCTCTTTGCTTAATTCTGCTATAGCTTTATCAAAATTTTTGACCTTTTCAACAGATAAAGACCTTTCGTATGCCTTGGCAGCAGGGCCAAGTGCATCAAACTTTTCGCCAAGTGTTTTCATATCTTCGTCAAGAGCTTCAAAAGCTTCTGACGCAGTATTTAACTGGCTAACTAACAACCCACCAATTAAAGCACCAAACGCAATTAGCGCACCAAAGACAGCACCACCAGGGCCAAAGATAGAGGCAAGTTGCGGCCCCTGTTGACCAATAATAATGAAAGCGTCAGTTCCAGACTGTGCCTGTACCGCAATATCCTGCAACTGAAAAGAGGCTTGCTGGGTAGCGCCTCGCATAGACTTGAATGGCGCAACAGTTTGACCAGCTCCCTTGCCAACGCCTTTGGTTTTCTTCTCTGCTTTCTCGCCAGATTTAGCTAAATGATCTAATTCGGTAGCAGCTTCTTTAGCGCCTTTTGTTTCAACGCCAATGATTAGCGTATTCATTTCAGCCATGATTATTAGTCTCTTTAGAATGCAATAAATCAAGCGATCTAATTGCATCTACCTCAAAAGTAGATAAGTTGCCATAGATAGCCATGTAATCTTTGATTTGAGTATAACTGATAACGCCACTGGAAGCATTCTTGAGAGACACGAAAAGAACCCACAAATAAGTGAGTTCATCACGCAAAGTAGGTTGCTCGTCTAGCTCTTTAGGGTTTCTACCTAAAGATTTTGCTATTTGATTTAGATTATCTAATCGGCTAACTTTAGAACCTTTATCGTAGCCAGCAGCCCAAAAATGCCACTGACCAAAGGCTTCTAACTCTTCAATTAGCCCTTGATAAAATTTTTGCGGTCAGCTACAGCAGCATCTAACTGAGATGCAACATTAGGTGATTGATTATATAACTTAGCAGCAACCTTTGGGCTGAACTTAACATCTTTACCTTGATCTTGAAGACCTCTCCAAGATTTAGTCACCGATACAAGAAGATCAATCTCACCACCCTCTTCCTTATTAAGCAGCTTCCTGTGATAAGCCCTGACAGCCTCTCTGTACGCTTTAGAGTCCACACCCATTACGGTTACATAGAAATCAGTTTCTTTGCCGTCTAAGGGGCTTTTAATGCATATCTCTACGCCTTCGTTGTGCGCGTCAGCAGTGTATAACTGTTTTAAATCCATACTCTCTCTCCAGAGTTAATTAAGGGGCTTTTCAGCCCCTTTAGGTTTGTAGCTTTTATATTACTAGGGTTGGCGTGTAATTTTCAACTGGGTTAGTGCTGTAGAATCATAAAGAGCTACAAAATCCAATGAAATAGTTACTGCACCAGGGCCTGCTGCTTCTGGGTTACCAGAGTTGTACTTAATTTTAGGCATTAGGAAAATATAATCTTTTCCTGCTGAGTCAGTCAATGTGAACTGCAAAGAAGACTCTGTTTCGTTCACAAACTTGTTAAGCAGTGTAATGTCTTCAAAGTAAGCAGTTACGGAACCTGTCACAGTAGACTTACCGATAGATGGCTCAAGAGTCGTATCTTGACCAACAACGTATAGTGCTTCCATACCGTTATCAATACTTAGCTCTAGTCCAGTAACAATAGCAATAGAAGAACCGCCTTCAGTAATTGATCCAGTAAATGAGTCAAATGGTGCGGTAGTAGTTTCCGCAGTGTAAGTCGATCCTGTTATAGCTGATCCGGTTGCCGCAAAGCCGCTACCAATCACGCCAAACGAGCCTGTAATCATTGAATTAGGTGCAACAGACAAAGACATTGTATTAATACTGCAACCAGTAGATCGCAAATACTTATTAATATCTTCATGGTGTCGCTCGATAGTAAAGCTTCTGCGAGTTGTACCTGCTTTAAGAATGTTAGTTGCCCAAGTTCCTGCTAAAGCAGCTTCAATAAAGTCATCAAATGTTCCATAAGACAGCTCGATGTTTACATCACCAGAAACATTTTTGTTGCCGTGACGGAAGTGTGCAATCTGACGATCATCGCGCAATTCTTCTGATTCGATTGCATCTTTAGATAGACCCAAAGTTGTACCAGTATGGCGCAAGTTTTGGAAGCCTGGGGTGCTTGGAGTAGTACCAAACGTAGATTCGGCTACATACGCCAAATTGTGTCGTGAACCTGTTGCTATAGTCATAATTTACCTCGGCGCTACATGAGCCATATAATTAATTGTTACTGAAGTGACGAATCTTTCTTCGTCAATAAATCCTGCGTTTCTTGATACATTACCAAGCCGAACATAAACACCATTGTACAACAAATCAGTACCACGTTTAAAATGGTCAGCAATAGCATCTAATTTCTTCTCTGAAGCTCCTCGGCCTTTACCTGCTGGAGCAAACACATCTATTTGGTATATACCTACATATTCATCTAAACCGCCATTACCTAAGCCTGCTTGAACTGTAGGGGCTGGTAAATGAGTCGGCCTTAGATATAATTTATTCTTGACTGGCTTAAAACCAATATTTTCCCAAGCTATAGGGGATCGGCCTGCAAGAGAGTCTAATCTCACATCTAATGCTGTACTAATATCTGAAAACACTGTACTCATTTGACTACCTTATTTATAGCCTTATCAATTGCTTGCTGAAAAGCCGCTACATTAACTCTTACCATTCCAGCGGGAGCCTGAGTAGAGTAAGCACCAAACTCAATTCTACCCGCATAAGGAAGATTGTTGGCCAAGTACAAATTTTGACCAGTTGAAGACTGAACTACTTTAGTTATACCGGCTATAGTGTTAGCACCGTTAGTATCTCGTATATCTAAAATAGACTTCTCTGGCGTAGACACGCTTGCTTGCCAGTTAGCTCTAAGCTTACCAGGCTGATAGTCTTTAGGGGCTTTACGCTCACCCGCAGGCTTCCATAACTCTGGCTTACCAACTGGAGTAGCTTTTACAACCCTACTAAACAAGTCAATAGCAGTTACTTGCACCACTTCCAATGCGTCACGATGTGATTTCTCTGCAAATTCTTTAAGGTCTAAGGTGAAGCTCATAGAACACATCCGTACCCGAAGGAGAAGTAGTATCAACCTGCATGACTCTGTAATTAATGCCGTCAAATAACAAATTATCGTCGATTAACGGCTCACCTAATCCTGCCTCAACTAACAGCTTAATGTCACCCACTTGGATAGACATTGTTGATTTCTCAAACTGCCCGTATTGCGATCTAACTGCTTTGAGCTTTAGCTCATTAGTTAAACCCGTATACAACGACCCTGACGTTGGATTATACCTTCTACCAACATCACGGGTAATAACAGCTTCAGCGCCAAAGTTTTTAATCAGGCCGGCAGCAGTTTTGCGTAATGTAGCGTAATCAAACACGGATCACCCTAGCAGTTTTAATAAGTAGCTTTTTCATCTTTGTCTCAGCCGCAGTAAGATATGTATCTGCTCTTGAGCTTGCCTTATATTCTACAGCAATGCTATCAACTTTTTCTTTTAGCGTTTCACGGCCTTGGTTAGCCAGTGGATTAACGCCGCCATCAATTGCTATACAAAGCTCCATCTCAGCCTCTTTCAGCAAGGTTGGGATATCGGCTGAATCGACATAATAGTTATCAACCTCAGCGCCGTATCGAGGCCATTGCAGAGCTTGTGCGATGCTTGTTTTAGTGCCAATAAACATCTTAGATTCTAAATAATCCATCGCCTTTAATATTAAGACAGAAGATGTACCAGTTAATGTAATGCCGCGATCCGCAGCATAAGTGGACAAGTCTGACGCGCTAACGTAAGAATTAGAATTAGTTAAACCTGCACCTGTTTCTACAACTATTGTTGCCATTTATACGTCCTCAATCCAGCCATGAAAGGCTGCTTCTACTGTGCAAGTTTTATCGTGCGATACCTCAATTGCGACTACTGTTCCAGCAGGAAACTGCAAAGGTACAGGCAGCGTAAATAAAATTGAGTTATCTTGTGTTGACATCGCGTTATACGGAAGAAGCAAAAACGGATCGTCAAATAATTTACTGTTATACAGGCTTGATACTAAAGTAAATGTACATCTAGCATCAGCACTACCGCTAGACGAACCTACAGTAGTGTCAGCAACAAAAAGCCTTTTGCCCTTTGGAACCATTCTAGCACTAGATTTTTGTAACCTTTGATTAATCATAATTGTGGCACGAACAACACCAAAAGCCAAAGCGGTAATAATACCTTGAGCATGGCCCCTAGCAATACTGCCACTGCCTGCACCAAAAGTATAGACGTGCATTTCATTAATAAACCGGATATCTGTTGCGACACTTGTAACTAAAGACGCACCAGCCATGGTTATTATTTCGGATTGCTCTTCAAGTTCATTATCGAGATAGTGTATCTCAATAGACCTAATACCAATACCATTAGCAATGTCATTTCCGCTAGTGCTTCTAAAGGCAAACTGAGTCCCTGAAGTTAAAGGGTCTGGAAAACTAGCTTGTGTTGAAACAATTCGTTTTTGGCCAGCACCCTGCACAGATGCACTACCAAAGGATGAAAAGTACTTTGCACCCTGTACATTTCCACGCCCAATATCATTGTTTATATTATCAACAGGAAGGCGGTCTAATCTTGTCACTAGCTCGTGAGAAGTATCACCCTTTTTAGATGTAGAAAGTCTGATACCTTGAGATGACATTGTTTAGCCTTTTAAGAGTTACTGCTTATATCACAATCCTAAAAAGCCACCCCCCGAAGGAGATGGCTATCTTTAGACTTAACCCAACAATAGAGCGGTATGCTCTGGCTTGATGTTTTTAACACCCCAAGCTAGACCAACTTCGTAACGTACTTTTCTGTAGCCTTTGTACATTGCAAATTCCATTGTAAGACCTGAACGTGGATCAGTGATCAGGATTACGTCTTCAGCCATGTCACCCTCTTCAGGACGGGCTGGAGCGCGAGCAGCTAGTACAAGTGCAGAGCGGTTAAACGCCATGTTACGAGCAGAAGCAGCAGTGATGGTGATTGCCTTGTCGCCAACAGCCTGAGCTTTCTGGATACCTGGAGCAGAGATAACGATAGTTGCGCCAGATACAGCAACAGCACCAGTTTGTACAACATACTTCTCAGGGTCGCCAGCGAAGCTAATTACATCACCAGTAAGAATAGTGCCAGTACCAGCAGCTTTAAGTGTGATGCCTCTTTGACCTACAGCTAGAGCAGCGTTCACTACAGCGTTTGCAGAAGTACCAGAAACTGAGTTCTGAATCTGAGCAGACTCACGAAGAGGCATACCCGCTAGATCAAGCAAAACGCCTTGACGAAGCATAGAGTCAGTACCAGCAGAGTTTACAGCAGACTGCTTACCGATGAAGTTAGCGCCAGCAGAAGTGTTGATAACAAGCTGATTGTCAGACTGTGGGCTACCGTTATCCTTCAGAATCTTCAGGACGTTAGATGCATCAGTGTAATCGTTAGCAGTTCCAAAAGGAGTAGTTGCCGCAGTACCGTATGCACGGCTGAAAGTAGACTGAAGACCACCGAGGTCAGTTTCCACTTCGTTCACAACAGAGCGGATTGCCTGAGCAATCTTAGCTGCACGAACATTCTGGTAACCAGGGCCAGTGTTCAGCTCTTTCTGGTGATCGCCAATGAATCCAAACTCAGCAGCGCGAGACTTAGTGATTTGGATGTTAGTTGAACCAGAAGTCTGACCAGTAGGATCAGGGATAGCCATTGCAGGAGTAATATCTGCAACATTGCCAGCAGGCTCAACATCAACAACGATGTTTTGGTTTAAACCAGCGCGTTCAGCACTAGCATTCATAGTTACAGCAGGGATAAGACCTGTTAGTTCGCGAGATACAACGTCCAGAGCTTCATAGATATCTGGTACGATTGATGTGATGTTATTCTCAGCCATTTTAATTTACCTTTTAATCATTAGTTATAGTGCCACCGGACTTAATAAATTCCATCCGCTTAGCTGGGTTAAGTGCCTCAAATTCAGCACGATTTCTTACTTTTGTAGCACCGCTACTATTTGAGCCACCAGAAGCACCGCCACCTGATGATTGATTGCCCTTTAACAATGCAGAATACCTTGCATCGTTTTGAAACTCTGTTTTCAAGTCGGAAAGCGAACTTACCGTCAAATTACCACTATTATCGGTGACTTTAACACCATCATCGTGAAACTTCAAACGCCGCCCAATAAACTCACTGAGCAGTTCTGCGTTAGCTCCATCGGCGATTTCAGCGGCTAATTTCATAGCAACATTGCCTTTCTTTTCTTGCGCTATGGTTCCCCGTAAAGATTCAAGTTCAGCAACAGTAGATTCGTATCTTTCTTGTGACGACTTATGTAGCTGTTCGTAGTCACCCTTCTCTTTTGCTATTCTTTCACGCTCAGATTGTGTTTCAGATTCAATGTCACGTTTTGCTTGCTTTGCTTTCTTAGCCTCAGTAAGTAATTCGTCCATCTTAGCTTTCATGGCAGCATTATCAGCCATTAATTGCTCAACCTCTGCGCTTACTTGTGTTTCTTGGTTTTCAGTCTCTGTATTAGTTTCTTCAGTCATTTTATTTACCTTTGGTCACAAACCTGACGATCACGGATCGCCTTAGAAATCGGAAAACACAATTGGATTCATGCTTTCCAGTTGAGGAAGAGTATAAACCCTTCCTGTTGGGTCAACAAATTTATCCAAAGACAATTTCCCTGACCTAAATAATCGAGAACGCTCTATTCCTAGCGCCTCATCTACAAATTCTCTATTTTGTGTCCTCAACCAACCACCATAAGTTGTTTTTGAGTCTACCTGCTGGACACCGTCAGCACCTATGGCGGGTCTAGTTGTTTTAACGTCTAAACCCAAGTCAAACTCAGGCTTTATTGTCGGAACCGTAGTAGATCGGCAACCGTAATGTGCAGGCGGTATAACTTTAGATGTTATGTCGTACTTTTTACCGTCACGGCTCATGCAGACAAAAGTCGTTTTAGAATCTAAGGTCGCAACCCATTCATAACCGCCAATCAAGTTAGTATTCTTCTGATAAGTGTTTAAGCGAGCAGCGGAACTAACATGGTTCAGTATTGTCCCGATTAACGAAGTAGCCTGTCTTTTAACTACAGTTCTCATCAAGCTATCTACTGCTTTTGCCATCAATGAAGTTGCAACTCCAGTCACTACATTATCTGTAATGGTTTTCAATATTTGCTTGCCTTTAAGTACGCCAAATTGATCTAGGCTTTCGGCAATAGTCATGCCAACACCGGATCCAACAGACATGGGCGCATCCATTACTGACTCAACTAGCAAATCTTCAGGTGTAGGCGTTACTGGCAGGGTAGAAACCTTATTAATCATAATTCGATTAAAGTCAGCCTCACTTACAGCCAGTTTCATTGAATCCACCTCTACCAACGTCTTAACGTCACGAAAAGCTAGTACGTTTAATGCGTTAATGTCTTTTAGCAAATCTTGCAGTCGCTGAGACTGAAAAGCGGCAGGCTCTTGCGATAACCTAGCATTAATCTGCTGGCGAAGCCTGTTTAAGCGCCTATTAGCCTCTTTTGACCGACCGCTACCGTAACGCAGCAAAAAGATTTGATGTCTAGTTGCCGCGTCGATTAAGAACTGTTCACTACTCATCAATATTTACTATTGGCTCAACAGTGTTATCAAAAAAGATATCGTCTGACGAAACCTCTTCATCTAGCATCTCATCTGTTCTGTCCGGCTCAATTAAGTTGGACTTTCGCATCAACTCACGCAGATCAGACTTGCCAATCACGCCACGATCCATTAACTGTATATTAGCCATAAGAATTTGAGGATCAATAGAAGTTTCATAAAATTCCTTGTTTATCTTTACTCTAGGCTCTACATTGCCGCCCATAAATTCCATCGCCCATTTAAAGCAGTCAACAAATGAGTTCTCAACATTGAGGATAATAGACCCAAGTTTGCTGTTTTGCCCCGCGAAGCGGATTTTTGCAGCTTCAGCAGTTTCGATGCCCGATTGATCTTGAATAATGCGAGTACCGATCTTGACCATCTGATCTTCTTTGATTTCCATACCTTTCAGCGGCATTTGGTTCTCACCCGCCTGCAAAAGCATCGCATTACCATTTTCAGGCAGTAAGATCGCAGATCGTGAGCCAAAAGCAACGCCACCAGACATATTTTGGTCTACCCAAGACTGAGTAAGGCCAGAGAACGCTGGAGTAGGCTGACCAACCAAGAATGATGACTCTTCGTAGTCAGCAGAGTTGCGGTAATGGCTAATATTGATTTCAGCGATGTCGTACAGCGGTGCTTTGTCTACTGTTTCGTCATTATTAACAGAACCGATAAATGCAAACGGAATTTCGTCCCACAACGAGCCATCAGCCTTACGAGGGTAGATATTGACATCATAATCCTCGATACCATCACCATCAGTGTCGCCCTGGGCGTAATTAATGATCTCATTGTTCTCATCGTACAAGTTTTGCACATAAACACCGTTTTCTAGCTTTAATACTCGATGATACATACATTCTTCGTATTCAAACCCATCATCTGACGGTTTTAGCGTAGGCTCCTGCAAAACAAGCAGGGATAGCTTTTTAATCCCTCCCACGCTAGTGGTGCGCCAATTTATGATAGATTCGGCAGGGTATGGCAGGATATTAGCGCGTAAATTCATCGCTTTAACGTCTGCATTAGTCAAACCAAGAGGAGCGGCAGGATAATCGACCAACAAACCGTATCTGCCGACCATTAATGCCTCACCTGCTGCATCTTTAATCATCTGGTCAACAGAAAGCCCGTCACCATTAGCATTCTCGACCATATATTCAATATTTGAGTCTAGCTCTACGACACTCGGCTTGCGGAACACCATTCCTGTCATACCTTCTTTGGTATGGCTAGTAAAGTTGACGAAAGATGCTCGCTCTACATAAGCTTGGTATCTAAGCTTGTTATCAGTCGAACCATCAGTGGCATTTGGAGGCGGCAAATAAGCTGTACCGGCTAATCCTGTTAATGCGCCTTCAGAACCTTTCGATCTTGACTTAATCGCGGAAGAACCTTCATCGCAATCACGGACTAAGAGCCATTTCGGAAGGGCTTTTCTATATTCAGGGTTTGTGCTATCTACTGCCATAATTTTTATCTCGCAAAGCGTACTCGCAGATCAGCCACAGGCTTAACTACTGGAAGTTCAAATGCTATGGGGTAAGTCCCCGCATCAGGTAAGTGATCCAAGTTCGATTTCTTGTCAGGAAGGCCATTATCGTCATAAGCCAGTTGCTCCAGGCATCTAGCATAGTTCGGGCAGTCAGCGTCATTGACAAACACTCGTCCTTTATCAAATGCCGTGTTAGCGGCCATAATTCTGTCTTTTATAAATGGGTTAGCTCTATTTGCATACACTGCAAAGCCAGCCGACTCAAGCAAAGATATATCGGATATCGAAGCATCAATCGTTTTTCGGCTTCTACCACTGGCATCAGGATATACCCGTATTGTTTGGTTAGGATACCGTACTTTAATGGCATCAATCATTGCAGGCGTATCATAAACGCCCTCAAATTCACTAACAGCGTGCCAATTCTCACCATTAACGATGTACGCAACGGCTGACATATTAGTCACGTTAAAATCCATCCCGATATTTATAATATCATTCGGGCCTGCCACAAGCAGGGATCGACATTTTATTCTATCATAGCTATTAAAGACAGTGCCGGACTGAAGGTTGACAAATTGACCCTCAGTATATGCAGCCAGTAAATTTTCAGGGTAGATGTCGCGCAAACTTTGTAAATAGTCAGCAGGAAGGTGAGGATTACTCGCTGTAGGAGCCTGAATAATTTCATAACCCTTTTTTGGGTCTTTCTTCCATGTAGCGTACACAAACTTGAAGCCTTCAGGCGTAGTAGTCACGCCAATAGTGTTTTGTTCACCATCCTGCTTCAATTGACGATTACGGGCTACGATCTGTCTCCAGGCATAAGCCGCATCATCAGGTTTCATCGTATCTAGCTCATCCACATCAGCATCAGCGTGTTCATAACCAATAATGCGTTCAGGGGAGTCCATAGATCGGAAGTAAATGCGACCGTACCCAAATATCTCAAGGTAGTTCAAAGGTGTCTTAAACAGGCGGTAAGCAATACCTAACTCTTCTAGAGCCGCCTCAAATCTAGGGAAGGCAATCATCCGCAACAGATCGTATGTAGGCGCATAAAAGCCTCGATCCGTTTTAGGATTAGCCAGTTTACCCAGAATAGACCTTTTAACAGCAGCTTCTGTTTTCCCCGCACCAAAACCCGCTACCAAGGCCGGATATTTAGCCTTAGTAGTTATATATTGGTATTGAGGAACAGTAGGACAAATAGTTGCCATTTAATTAATGTTACTCAGTAGGATTGACGATACTAATATTAATCGGTTGTGAGGACACATCGTTATCAGTTTCACGCCAACCGCCCTGAGTCTTCAAGTAGAAGATGTTAGCAGTCACATTACCAGTCTGAGCCAATTCAACTAAGTTCTGGCCCATATTAGCAATCTGATTAGCACGACCACGACGATACGCAGAATCAACTTCAGGCTGTCTCTTTTCAATTGCTCGGAACGTACTCTCAGCAATACAAAAGTAATTCGCTAACTGAGCTTTAGACAATACAGCAGCCAAAGCTTCAACTTCAATTACTTGCTCCTTACTAAACACAATAGGATCAACTCCACCACCATCACCCTGATTGCCTATCTTAGCCATATTGTTCTACCTGTATAAAAAATGATCAATTGGCGCAAGAGTACCAAATTACTGAGACTTATGTAACTACTGTTCAAATAATCTGTCCCGTTTTAGTTTACCTATGTAAAACCATCAAAAAACCCCCCTTTATTTTTGGAGGTATGGACGAGGCGATTCGGGTCGATTTGGGGTGTACCCCCCCTATCCAGATACCCGTCAGAATGCCTTGCAAGGTGTCTATCTGATCGTCTAATTCATTCAACCTGGGGCAACCATACCAACGCATAGCCCTGGATCGAACCTCCTTAGATGCGCTTATATTGCCTTCTATCCCTATCAATATTTGCTATTGGTTTACATTGATTAGATTGCTATTACATTGCCGATAGTTTCAGATTGAGTTTGTTTTGCTGATCGAGCTTCCCAAACAATTTAACCCCGCCTTTTATATCCGTTTAAAACCTAACCATTTACCATAATTGAACCGCTAGAATATGCTTTTAATGCGATAGCATTCGATTTTTTTTAGGTATATATATAATTAATATTGTTTCTATTATTTATATTGGTATAATAAACGGCATACAGTACTTGCTACACGTACACAAAAAACCACTATTAAGAGAAGGTTAAAACATTATGAAAAATCAACCAGTAATTACAATCGAACAATGCGTACAAAATGGAATCAGTGAGGCTAGATTGCAACGTGCAAGAAAGGCACGCCGCGACGATATTATAGGATCCATAGTTGCCGTTAGTTATGCGCTGCTAATTGGTTCGGTAGTTGTTTCGGTAGTTGTTACCGCTTTAGACTTTAACTTAATTTAAGGGGCTTAAGATGATAGCACTAGCAACGATTGGCATAATTATACTTTTAACAGTAAGTCTATTTGCACTTGTATGGGGTGATTTATGATTGACAACTATTTCAGAGACCAAGATCCGGCTAAAAGCGATCCGTATGGCGAAAATGATTATATTAGCCGCCTATCTGATCACCTTACAGAACCGGACGACGATTACAGGGAAGCGCAACGATTAAAGCGTATCGATCCCGAACTGTTTCACCCCATGACACAAGAAGAGATCGAAATAGCCAAATATGAGGCGGAACAACGCGAAAAGCATAACGCCGAAATAGCCGATATCATGGCACATTATGAAAAACGCTTTAAAAACTACTACAAAATAAAAGGGCTTAAATAATGATCAATTATGACTATAAAAAAGGCGCATATATTAGACCAATGGCAACCTTGAACACCACCAAGAAGGCGCGCTCAATTGCCCGCATACAATCCGTTTTAGGTTGTTTGGGGCTTTTCACGCTGTACGTTATAGCATCAACCCTAGAATATAAAGATTGCCTGAATGGCATTGTTTGCCCTTAAAACCCTATTCATAAAAAAGAGAATAATAAGCAAACTACAAACTACAACACATGAAAACATTAAAAAAAA
>ENA-OQVM01004436-OQVM01004436.1-marine-metagenome-genome-assembly--contig:-NODE-4436-length-14306-cov-2.752337_pt1 | contig 14306 bp, 8 predicted proteins | sample MGYA00237776_ERZ505498 | MGnify/ENA primary metagenome ERZ505498 (study PRJEB26159, sample SAMN06265151) | marine metagenome | isolation source: Helgoland LTER site | place: Germany:Helgoland, sampling... | reverse complement strand
ACTCCAAGACGAGGTATTTGAGTTGACTAAAAAGGCTTTTAAACTATGTCCGTCAAGGTCAGCGCCAGTAGTATTTTTTTTGGTATCACCTTCCAAATCACATAAATCTTTTAAGGTAGGATAAATATCCACAAGGCTAACAGGGTGATCTACAACACCACCAGCATTTTGACTGTGTTCCGGACTTCTGATAATTAAAGGAACTCTTGTCGCTTCATTCCAAAGTGCATTTTTACGTAAGTACTGTTTTTCACCAACATGATATCCATGATCACTAAAAAGCATAACGATGGTATTGTTTGCGTATGAACTGTTGTCGAGGGTTGTCATTATTTGTCCAACCATATCATCAGCAAAAGCCACACAAGCCAAATATGCTTGCACTTTTTTCCGAAGGCCTAACTGTCGATCTGTAGACTCATTTGCTAAAATTTCAAAAAGGGTATATCCTGCCGTACCTCCATCAAAATGAGTATCTTCTCTGTCGTTTCTTTTTATTACTGGTATTTGAATTTCTTCAAGAGGAAACCTATCAAAATAGGTGTCTGGAACAACGAGTGGAGAATGGGGTCTAATCAAACCCAATGCCATGAAAAAAGGCGTTGCACTTTGTGCGTTTTCAAGGTTTGATATTTGTGTTTGCAACCACTCCACACTTTTTTCGTCTGGCATTTGATCTCGGTTATCATCATCAGTGTATAAAAAAGGAGCCCCATTTGTCCACCAACCATTGTATCCATTGGGTACATTGGGGATATCTGAAAGTCTAGCGATGGTTGCATCCAATGGTCCACTATTTTCGTAATATTCAATATTCGTGGATGGATGCATGGTATTACTGCTTCCATTGTAAGCAAAAGGACCATAATCTAAAGATTTCGAAAGGCGATGGTCCCAAAAGGTATCTTCTTGAGCCGAGCTATGGGTGACTTTTCCTGTTTTATAAGTGGTATAACCGTTTGCACTAAAATATTCAGGAAGAATTTTGGAATTTACAAGTGTGGAGTTATTCAGCCAATTGTCAAAACCAAAATTTTGTGAGGTAATTGGTAAGATTCCAGACATAAAACTTGCACGAGATGGAGCACAAATAGGTGCATTACTATGCGCATTCGAAAACAAAACACCTTCATTTGCTAGTTTGTCAATATTTGGAATTGATGCTTGTGGGTGCCCATCCAAAACACCAATATAATCATTAAGATCATCTAAGACAATCATCAAAACATTGGGCTTCTCTTGAGATGAGCAGATCATAGAGCTCATAAATATCATTAAAAAAAATATATAAATTTTAAAATGAATTTTCATAAGATGAGTAAGTATTTGTTATTTGACATTTAGAAATGTAAAGTTGAAAAAATAAGAGAATATTATTGGTTCAAAATTACCCATTTGTTTTTAGTTTTTATCAATGATAATTTTTGATTCATAAAAGGTAATTATTTGCAGTCCTTTCAATTGTGAAAATTGTTATTTTGTGATATTGGTATCTTAACTTCATTTCGACATCAAACTTAAAAGTTTTATTCTCTTAAAAAATATAAAATGTATCGCAAACATCTTTCATCTCTGATTATTTTTAGTGTTTTCTCTTTGGTTTTCATTTCGTGTAAAAACAAGATCAAAAAAATTGATAAATCTTCACCTAAACCAAATATTGTCGTTATTTACACAGACGATTTAGGTTTTGGAGATATTAGTGCCAATGGAGCAAAAGAAATAAAAACTCCTAATATAGATATTTTGGCGAATGAGGGTGTCCGGTTTACAAATGGTTATGCAAGTTCTGCAACTTGTACTCCTAGCCGTTATGCCCTGTTAACTGGAGTTTATCCTTGGAAAAATAAACGTGCTAGAATTCTTCCAGGAACTGCACCATTAATAATTGATACCACACAAATGACACTTCCAAAAATGCTAAAAAACAAAGGCTATCATACAGGAATTGTTGGAAAATGGCACCTTGGACTTGGAACAGGAAATATAAATTGGAATGAAACCGTATCTCCTGGACCTAACGAAGTAGGTTTTGATTATTCATATATCATGGCAGCCACTCAAGATAGAGTTCCAACCGTGTATATTGAAAACGGAGATGTGGTTGGATTAGATCCGAAGGACCCGATAGAAATAGATTATAAAAATAATTTTAAAGGACAACCAAATGGTATTGACAATCCTGAATTATTAACCATGAAATGGCATCATGGACACAATAGTAGTATTGTAAATGGCATACCAAGAATTGGGTATATGAAGGGTGGAGAGGCTGCTAAATGGAGTGATATAGACATGGCAGATCACTTCTTAAAAGGTGCTCAAGATTACGTTAAAAAACACAAAAATGAACCGTTCTTTTTATATTATGCAATGCAGCAACCACATGTTCCTAGAACTCCACATCCAAGATTTGTGGGCACATCTGGTATGGGACCAAGAGGGGATGTAATTTTAGAAGCTGATTGGATGGTCGGTGAATTTATGAAAACATTGAAAGAGGAAGGCTTGCTTGAGAATACTTTAATTGTATTTTCAAGCGATAATGGACCAGTTTTAAATGATGGTTATTACGATGATGCAGTTGAAAAAATAGGAGATCATACTCCGGCAGGACAACTTAGAGGTGGAAAATATAGTTTATTTGAAGCAGGAACACATGTACCTTTCATAACGTATTGGAAAGGAAAAATTGAACCTACTGTTTCTGAGGCGTTGGTATGCCAAATGGATTTATTATCATCAATCGCTAAACTTGTAGATAGTAAAGTGAGAGTTGATGATAGTCAAGAATTACTAAATGTTTTTTTAGGACAAAGTCAAGATGGTCGTGAAGATTTAATTATCGAGGCAACAACAAGAACTGCCTACAGAAATGGCGATTGGGTTTTAATTCCTCCCTACAAGGGACCTAAGGTTAATACCTTTGTTAATATTGAGTTAGGGAACTCTAATGAGTATTTGTTGTACAATATAAAAGAGGATCTTGGTCAGCAAAACAATCTAGCAGAATCTAATCCTGAAAAATTAGAAGAAATGATAAAATTATATACTGCTAAAAGAGGTACTGCTAATACAAAAGTGAAGCAGTTAGAATTAAAATAAGAAAAACAAAAATAATGGAAGATTTATAACGACTGAGACTATTATTTTTAAATTATATAACATAAATACTCATGAAAAAGCAAAAGGCTTTTATTATTTTCTTACTGGTATTTTTTGTATTTGCATGCTCCGTGAACTCACAAAGCAAGTCGATATATATTGAAGGAAGTGTAATGGATGTATTTGAAACAGGTATTCCTTATGCCTCCATTTCCATACCCTCAAAAAATAAAGGATCCTCTACAAATGAAGAAGGCAATTTTAAACTATCTATATCCTCTAACTATCTATCAGAGACCCTTATTATTTCTAGTATTGGTTACAAGTCTTTTTCAATAAAGATTGAAGATTTCGTCAATTTAAAAGAGAATGTAATTGTCTTAGAAGAGGACGTCGCAGAACTTTCTGAAATTACTGTTTTAAGCCCCATAGCCCATCTTAAAAAAGCGTTTAAAAATATTAAAAAGACAACGATAAATAAGCCTCATCAATTAAACGTTTTATACAGAAGGTTTTCAGTTGAAGACAATAAGGCACGTTTTTTTGTGGAACAATATTTAAAAATACTAGATAAAGGACCCAATACTGAAACTTTCAATAAATTAGAAGTTTTAGAAGGGAGAAAATCGGCAGATTATAGAATTGTTAGTATGAAACAGAAGCTTCATGCGATGGTATTTATGACCCGATTCAATACCCTAAGAACGGGGGTTAATTTTAAAAAGTATACTTGGTCTAAAATAGGAGATACTACTTATGATGGAGAGGATGTTATAATTATAGAGGGATCAAGATGGAAAGGTGATTATTTAAGATTCTATATTGGGTTAGATAATTATGGAATTTTTAAAATAGAGAACTCCATATTGAACTCCGTTTATATTTATAAAAAAAATAGTGCTGGTAAATTATATTTAAGTTATCATAATCGAGAATGGAAGTCAAAAAGAAAACTTTCAGAATATCAAAAGAAAATTTTAGGTAAAAATAGTTCAAAAATTGATTTGTCATACAGACATGAAATGTTCGTATTGGGATTAGAAATGGATAAAAAGAAAATTAAAGTTAAAAACAATAATTTAGATATAGACATAGGAGATATGAATGTGCCTTATAGTACTAGTTTCTGGAATAATTTCACAGCGCCTCCCGCCACTAGATTTTACAAAAAGAGTGTTCGTGAGCTAGAATCTATTTACGGAGTTTCTATAGATGTTCAATTTAAAACTTTAAATAAATAGTTACTACCAATTATCTGTTCTAAAAGGAGAAATAGGAATGTGTTTTTTTGAATATAAATTAACACCTTTTGGGTTATTCCCCCAAGCATATCTCACGGCAACTGGATTCGAAATTTCTGAGCTCCAAACTACGATTTTGTTGTCTTTAATTACTGCCTTTGCCCAAACAAATTTTTTGTTAGCTCCAGCAATCGCAAAATGTTTTAAAGAGTCTTGTCCTTTTACTTGTAAATATTTTTCATTTGAAAATGTCAAAATTATTTTATTGCCTTTTACTCGTTTCTTTTTAAATGTTGGTAATTTTGGGTATTCTTTAGAACAGGTTAAAATACGTTCTGCTTCATATGATAATCGATAACCTACATCTTTTTTATTTCTTGGATGGATGTCGTTCTCTTCACCAATATCAATAATTACAGCCATTCCTGTTTTTGGAAGTTTTAATGTTTGAGATTGTGCTTCCCTGAGCATTGCCCATCCACTTTTTGAAGGTTTATTGTCAGGTTTTAAATAATTTGCTAGCTGCACAAAAATGAAAGGAAAATCACCTTGATTGAAATCTTTTCTCCAATTTTTAATAAGTGTTGGAAACAAGGTTCTATATTCTTTTGCATCTTTTGTGTTACCCTCTCCTTGATACCAAATAACTCCTTTTATAGCATAGTTTAATAACGGAGCGATCATCGCATTATATAAAACCGTAGGTTTCCAATTTAATTGGACAGATTTTTCCAATTGCTTAGTTTGAGCTCCTAATTTAAATTTCCACTCGTTGTTGAGTGGTATAATCTCTTTACCAATTGAGAGGTTCATTGGGCTTCCTTTTATAAAACCACCATTGAACCGATAAGAAAATACACGAATAGCAATAGTATTATCACCTTTTTTCAAAATATCTTTTGAGATGTTATAATTTCTAATTGCATATTTATGATTTGTTTTACCAATAAATTTACCATTCAAAAAAACAGAATCCGCATCAGAAATTCTCCCCAAATTAAGCTCAATGATTTTTGAATTGAATGCTTTGTCTAAATGAATATGCTTTCGAAACCAAACAACACCTTGTTTATATCCAACTTGTTTCTCCCAAAATGAGGGCAACGGTAAACTTTTCCATGATGTATCGTCATAAGATGTTGATTTCCATTTTTCTTGCAAACCTAAGTCATTGGCATTCGTTTCTTTCTCCCAATTTTTTAAATCGTTAAAATTTTTATCCTCAATATTTTTAATATAACTGTCATTTTTCAGGAGCTGCGTTTCATTAAAATAATTGGAAAATGGTTTTAAAGCATCTTCAGAAATCCATGCTTGTGCAGGAGAACCGCCAACACTTGAGTTAATAATACCAATAGGAATTTTATGTTTTTCAAATTGTTTTTGCGCAAAGAAATAGGCAACAGCAGAAAAACCTCCAACTGTTTTAGGATTGGCAGAAATCCAATTTCCAGACTTAAAACCCTTTTGAGGAGCTTTAAAGTTCGGTTTTTTGGGAATTAAAAATTGTCTAATTTTACTATTGGTAGAATTTTTTAGTTCACTTTTATAGTGCTTAGCCACTTTTTGCATTTCAAATGACATATTTGATTGCCCAGAAGCAATCCATACATCACCAAAATAAATGTCGTTAATCTCAATGAAATTACTGGCAGAGATATTCATGGTATAAGGACCTCCACTCTTTTGTTTAGGTAATTTCACTTCCCATACGCCATTTTTATTTGCAGATGTTGTGTACGTTTTCTTTTTGAAAGAAACAATTACATCTTCATTTGCTGAAGCCCATCCCCATACTTTAATTTTTGTATCGCGTTGGAGAATCATGCCATCACTAATTAGTTCCGGAAGCTTTATTTGTGCGCTAACCGATAAAATACTAACAAAAAAGAAACTGATTATACATCGTTCTTTAAATAGTTTCATGATTTCTACAATTTATTAGAATGGGATTGTTTCAAAAATAGTAATTCTATTTAACTACTTCTCCTTTTTTTGCATTACAAGCTCCGATATTTGGCATTTCTTCTGATAAATCAATAGAATTCCCATAAAAATCTACAATCGGATATTTTGAGACATTTTTGAAAATACCTTTTCCAGCTCCTGGAATTGGTGGGCCTAGTTTTGCCAATCCTGCATTGATGGCTTCACTTGTTTTATGTAATTGAAAACCTTTTCTGTTAGCATGCGTGTTTGTGAAATCAGGGACAGCAAAAACAGGATGCTGGTCTAATTTTGTAAAACGTTTATTGATGTTTCCAGCATACAAGTTGTTAGAAATAAACATTTCTGTATTGTTTGCGTTTATATGCATTTGTTTGTCGCCAATATTAGCACCGTTCATCGCACAAAAAATATTGTTGAAGATATAGGTGTTTTCTCCTTTGATATCAATAGCAGTTCCGTAGGGCTTGTTGATATATATGGTATTGTTGTAGATGTAATTTTCAGTGGCAAAATGTTTTCCTTTTTGTACAACATTGTTGATCCATAAAGTATGGTTGCTCGTTTTCCATTTTGGGTTTTGACGCCAACCATCGTTGATGCTTAGGTTGAATCGGTAAACAGAATTTTTATTACCGCCTAAAATTTCTACAAAACCACCTTCGCAATCTTCCATATAATTGTATTGGATAAAGGTGTTTACATTTTCATGATCGATGTGAATGCCATGCGAATCTAAATAACCTCTGATATGAAGGCAATCGTTGTATTGGATTACAGTATTGACACATCGCCAAGTCCAAACTGAACTACCTCTGTTGGCCATTCTAGGATCGGAATTGTCGCCAGGGTATTCGAAGATATTTTTTTCTATCAAGCAATTATAAGTTCTGATAGGTAAAATACAAGTTCCACCAGTTTTGAAGAATTTATTATTGCGAAACACAAAATCAACATTGCTGTTCATTTTTTCTGAACCAACACCTTTTAGGGCACCTGCGTGCTTGACATGAACTCCCAAACGTTGTAAGTTGGTAAAATAACAGTTCTGTACAAGTACATTTTGAATGTTTTTTAGTGTTTTTTTGTTATTTCTAGTGCTGAAGAAACGGAGTGCGGCGACTTCTAGTCCGTTGAAGGCGTTTTCACCTTTTTCTTTTAAAATAGGGACGGGAGCATATACATTTTTAAAAGTAACATTGTCAAAGATAAAATTTTTTAAAGAACGATTTCCATTGTTCAAAATATAGATTCCAAAAGCATCTTGGTCTCGAACTCCCTCTCTGCTAGACAATCGATTGTTGTGGACTTCAATATCTTTAAAAATTAGGTTATCGTTATTTTTAACAAGAATGGCTTCTTGGAAATCACCTCCGTTTTTTTTACCAACTTCACCATTAATAATGGGTTGCTTTCCTTTTCCATAAGAAGTAATAATAATTGGTTTTCTTTTCGAACCAGAACCGTTAACGACAAAATGACCAAAAAAAGCATCATTTTTTCTAAACAAAACTTTATCACCAGGTTTAAGTTTTATAGAATTAATTTTTTTTAGAGTCTTCCAGGGAGTCTTTTTTGTTCCATTGTTTGAATCATTACCTTGTGAACTACTCAAATAAAAATTTGTTTGTCCAAAACCAATTGTAATTCCAGAAAATAAAAATAGGAGTATTAAAATCTTTGATTGGTTGTTTTTTTGAGAGTTTTTTTTCATGAAAATCATTGTTATTATATACGATGTAATGCTACAAATGATTTTTTTAGAATGATTCATAATAATTATCCTTTAATCATTAACTATTATCTATATTAAAAGAAAAAATTAATCCTTTTTTATAAATGGGATGGCTTTGTTATTTTTAATTTTTATAAAATAAATTCCATTTTTCAAATTAGAAACATCGATATTGGTTCTAGCGCTTTCTTGAATTAAAATTTGACCTTGTACATTGTATACTTTAAGCAACGATTTTTCTTTTAAATTCAAAATATTTATTTCAGAACTTGCTGGATTCGGAAGAATTTTAATTTCCTTCTGATTAAATAGGACTTGAGAAACATCTAAAATCTCTCCATTTTTTGCATTACAGGCGCCAATATTTGGAGTCCCTGTGGATAAGTCGATTGGGTTTCCGTAAAAATCTTCCGTAGGATAGGCAGGGATATCTGCAAAGATACCGGTTCCTGCGCCAGGAATTGGAGGTCCTTGTTTGGCAACTCCTGTATTGATTGCAGCGCTGTTGGAATTTAATTGAAATCCGAATTTATTTCCGTTGTTTGGATCTGAAAAATGACTAGATCCGCTAACGGGATTGCTGTCTATATTTTTGAAATTGTTCGCAATTATACCTTCATACAAATTGTTTCTCATGTACAAAGGAGTACCGTTATTTTTTACAACAACCAGTTTCCCTCCGATGTTTGAACCATTGATGGCAGTAAAAATATTATTATAAATAAAGGTATTTTTCCCATCAATGTCTATTGCTGTACTATAAGGACTATCTATATAAATAGTGTTGTTGTAAATATAATTGTAATCGGATCGTTGCTCTCCATTAGAAACTATTTCGTTTATCCATAGGGTATGATTGCTATTGGGCCAACCAGGGTTTTCGCGCCAACCGTCATTTACACTGACATTGAAACGGTAAACAGCATTTACATTTCCGCCTAATATTTCGACAAAGCCTCCTTCACAATCTTCCATATAATTGTGTTGAACAAAGGTGTTTACATTCTTATGGTCGATATGGATTCCATGTGAGTCTAGATACCCTCGGATGTGTAAACATTGGTTCTTTTGAATGACAGTATTGTGACAGTTCCAAGTCCAAACGGCACTTCCACGGTTCGGCATCCTTGGATCCAAATCACTTCCAGGATGGTTAAATATGTTCTCTTCAATTAAACAATTGTAGGTGCTGGTTGGAAGAATACAAGTCCCTCCGGTATGATGAAACTCATTTCTTCTGAAAATTAAATTCATATTACGGTTAATGGCATCATCACCAACTCCATTGCTTCCTCCCGCATGCTTTATATGAACACCTAAGCGTTGTAGATCGGAAAAGTAGCAGTTTTCCATCAAGATATTCTCAATGTTTTTTTCTTGACCTGCTACCGTATTTTTTGTAGTTTGAAAACGAACTGCAGCGACTTCTAATCCATTGAAATCATCCGGTTCAAGTACAGGTTTGGGGGCATATACTTTTTTAAAAGTGACATTCCTAAAGGTAAAATTACTTAGGACTTCTGTGCCTGAATTGTAAATAAAGACCCCGTAGGCATCTTCTTCAGAAACTCCAGTGCGATTGTGAAATCGTTCGTTGTGGACCTCGATATCCTCAAAAACCAAATTGTCTTGGTTTTCTACATAAATAGCTTCTTGGTAGTCTCCTCCAGCTCCAGCACCTACTTCACCAGTAATGATGGGTTGGGCACCCGATCCGTAAGAAGTGATTACAATAGGACGGGAAGCGTTTCCAGAAAAATTAATTTCCATATGACCATCAAAACGATCTCCTTTTTTAAAAAAGATAGAATCGCTCGGCATTAAAGGAATGCTATTGATTTTCGTAATTGTTTTCCAAGGAGCATTTATAGAACCTTCATTGCTGTCATTCCCCTCCGAAGAACTTATATAGTAATTGTTGTCTGCAAGAGCTGAAAACACATGTATGTCTTTGATATTAAGGGTTCCAGACCAATTATGAAAAAAACCAATTTTTACAGAAGTTACCCCTGTGGCGGGCGTAAAACTTAAACTGTGTTTGATCCATTGTGTTTTTTCGACTTCTGTAGGGGTAAACTCACTACTACTAGCAATGGTACTTCCGTTAGAAGGAAGAGTAATTTCTAATTTTCGTTTGTAATTTCCTTTTGTAAAGGCTTCAAAAAGATAAGGTATTCCTGGTGTTACAGAAATAAGTTTCCGTAATTTCATAACCGCTCGTCCATTAACATCAGCATTTAATAAAGCAATTTTTGTTCCATTATCATTCGCAACGATAACAGTTACATTTCCTGTATACTCAGATTTATATGTGATCTCGTACCCTTTTGTTATTAGATCTTCTCCAACAGTATAAGTCTCAAAATCATCTTCAAAAATAGTGGCTTGTGAAAAAGAGTTGCATGCACTACTGAGTAAAAGACCAAAAATTATAAATTTTATTTTCATGCTCATTTTAATTTTACTATTGATATATTTCTAAATAATCTAAGATGAGTGAATTGGGGTATGTGGTGTTTCCTTCATCAACTACATTTAATAAACCGTTATTGATAACTAAACACATTTTTTTGTTTGGCCAATCTCCTGCTGGAACATCTACACCTTTAGTTTTGGTATGCACTTTTTCTCCATCTATAAACCAGTTCATTTTTTCGTGTGTCCATTCAAAACCATAGATATGCCATTCATCTACAGCATTGTATTTTTCTTGGAAATTTTCTATAGGTACACTATGATCTTTTTTATCGTTCCCTTTGCCATAAATAAAACGCATGTACATTTGGTCCGTTTTAACGGTATTAAAAAAAATTCCAAAATATTCCCAAATATCAATTTCAGGTGGCCAACCTCTGTTTTCAGAATCATCAATTAGCCAAATTGCTGGCCATACTTTATCTCCTCTTGGAAATTTAGCTTTTAATTGAATGTATGTGTTTTTTTGAGTCCCATTGAAGTTTATTTTTTGCAATGAATTTATCCAACCAGTGCTGTAATTAAATGTTCCAACAGGATTAATTCCTTGAATAACTTGTTTTTTGTTATCTAAAAATAGATGACCATTTTTTGTGTACACATTTTCATCTAAAAGATATCCTGCATAATTGTCATTCAACAAATGTTCTCCTCCAGTGTTTTTATTCCAAATCATTTTAACTGTTGGATCTGCATCATGTGTTAATCCTTTTGACCAATTTGCAGCATTGAATTTAGAAAAATCATCTCTTACTACAAGCGAATACTTTTTAGAAGCATAGTTTGTTTCATTAGTTTCTTCTATTTGTTCTTCTTCAACCTTAGCTTTATTTTCTTCACAAGAAATTACAAGAAAAATATTTAATAGCATAACTAACTTTAAAAAAATCATAGTATTTTTTTTTAATTAAAAAATGAATGTATGAACTCCTTCAGTTAGAAGAATAAAATCAGTTATAATTACCTTTTCTCCATTCAATTTTATTTCATTGTTTGTTTTTAAACTTTTAACATCTAATTTCACCTTCATTCCCTTCGGAATTTCAATATTTAGTTTTTCTTCAGACGTAAAATCCCATTCAATTTTAAACAAACCATTTGGAGTGGGAACTGTTCCTTTAATTTCTTTCAACGAAGTATTCGGCTTTGAAATAATAAATTCTTTCATTCCAGGTTTTGTAACTTCAATTCCTAAAATATATTCAGAAAATAGCGCAGGAGGAAAAACACTTTCGGTTTGGGCATCACTTCTTGTTCTTTTCTGAAACTCACCTGTTCTACCTGTTCCGTTTCTCCACCATTCTTCCCATAAAGTTCCGTTAGTTGTTGGGGCTAGCATTTTATTAAAACGCTCATTTAAGAGTTGTAAAGAAGCTTCTTCATATCCATAATTAGCCAATCCTTTGTGAAAAAAATAAGACATTGCCGGACTTACCATGGTGATCCCATTTTCTCGTTTTATGTAATTGTGATTGTCTTTTATCAATAATTGCTTTGTGATTAATTTTGCTTGTTCTGGAGTTGCTACATTGCAAGCTAAAGCCATTGCATTTGCGTGTTCACTAAACTGTGCAGAACGTTTTCCATTGATGAAAGCATCTGCAAACAATTGTTTTTCTGTGTCCCAAAATAGCCCCAATGATGTTCTTAAATTTTCTGCTTTTTCTTTTAAAATGGTACTTTTTTCAGTTTTATTCAACCATTCTAAAACTTTAGAATAATCTTCCAAAGCACCCAGATAATGCCCGTTTAATGTTAAATTTGCTCCTCTTCTGTCATTTAGAGTATGATCCAACCAATAAGAATAAGGCGGATTGTTTAGCATTCCTAATTCATTGGTGTAAGAATTTAATAAGGTCATTAGTTTTTCAGCTGCGGGAAGCAATTCTTTCACCGTTACAAAATCCCCTGAATATAAAAAATAATGATACAAACTTCGAATCCATAAACAATTAGAGTCTAGTATTGTCATATAATCATCTCCTGTTAAAGGCGCATATGCTGGCATCATTCCATTCGGTTCTTGCTCTTGAGCAATTTGCAATAAATAGCGTCTTTGCAGGGCTGTATCTCCAAAAGTAAAATAGGTTCCTAAAGCTGCATAATACCCCGTTTGTGCATATTGTCGACGTTCTCTATAATTATCGGTAAAAGCGTCCGTAGTACAAACTTCAATTGTTTTTACAGAGGCATTCCATAAATCTTCAATCCAGGTAGCATCCGGCGTTTCGATGGTTCCTTTTAATTCAAATGGATATGCTATTTGGTGTATTCCAATATTATGAATTTTAACAGCTTCTTTCACATTTTGAATCGCTATTCCCAAATAGCGCGTAGGTTTAAAATACATAGCTTGCCAAGTGTCTTTATTCCCTGACAATGTTAGTTGGTCATGGCAATTAGAAGCCACAATTTTACTGGAAAATACTTCATCAACCATATAAGGGGCTGCCAAAACATGAACTTCGGTATTTTTAGTCCCTTCAATGGTTAATTTTGGCATTCCATTAATGACTTTTCCAAAATCAAATAGTAAAAACCACATTTCATTTTCTTTTAAAGCAGATAATAGTAGCGGTTTGTTTTTCTTCAGAAAACTTTTATAGTCTTTTGAAATTCTTTTTTCAACTTCACCAGTTAAGGAAATAGCGTTATTGAAGATGGGATTCTTAGTATTAGAATATTCAATTTTTTTTGCTTCAATTAAGTTTGTCGCCTTAATTTCAGTTTCATTTAAATAAGGAATGTCACGAAGAATTAAAGAAGTCCAAGGAGTTGTTAAAGTGGTGGCTTTTTCATCTTTTTTTGGTGGTGGCCAACCCGAATTTCGTAACAATGGTTTTGCTGCCAACCAACTCGAATCGTTGAAGTATAACATTTCAACATTTCGTAAAATACATTTCATAAAATACATAGGATAATTATGACTAGCAGCACTCCATTACCCAGTGTCACTGATGCCGAAGAAATACTCTCTCGCTACGAGAGAGCGAAAGCCTTATCGCAAGGGATACTTAAATCTGCAGTCCCTAATGCCTTGCTATTTCCTGTTTGGATTAAAGAAACCAACAGCTTTTGGTATGAGCGGCAACTGGCCGATGGAAAAGAATTTCGATTAGTGAGTGCAGATACGGCAAGTAATGAACCGGCTTTTAATCATGAAATTCTGGCAAAAACACTCGCCGAAGCTTCGGGTGAGCGGGTAGACGTTCATGATTTGCCTATCAACAACTTGAATGGCCAAGCTATTACCACTATTGAAATGACTCTGAACCCATTAGTTGTAAATTTTACAGCCTTTGGTAAGCGATGGGCGTTTGAGAATGAGTCCGGATCTATCAAAGAAGTAGAACAATTCCCTGCTAACTACCTGCTTTCTCCCGACGGTCAAAAAGTTGCTTTCAGCCGTGATTACAATCTCTGGGTGCGAGACTTAAACACTAACATAGAGCGAGCATTGACCACAGATGGTCAAGAATATTATCAATATGCTATTCCCGGCTCTGTCTATGGTAATGATGCTTTTATATCCCTGCTTGGGCTTCAGGCCCTTTGGTCTCCCGATAGCAAGCGTCTTTTTACAGTACAACTAGATCAAAGGCAGATAAAAACGGTTGGTGTTGTCACTCATGTACCGTCTGAAGGTAGCCTGCGCCCTCAAACATCGTTTAGAAAATTGAGTACAAAAATCTTCTCGGCATAATCATATTTTAGATTGTTGACTCAATAGCGTCACCTTGAGAGAGATATACCTTATTGTTCTGATCTGTTAGACTCGGGAGAAAAACAAATACAACTTATGT
>ENA-OQVM01004433-OQVM01004433.1-marine-metagenome-genome-assembly--contig:-NODE-4433-length-14308-cov-3.038226_pt1 | contig 14308 bp, 17 predicted proteins | sample MGYA00237776_ERZ505498 | MGnify/ENA primary metagenome ERZ505498 (study PRJEB26159, sample SAMN06265151) | marine metagenome | isolation source: Helgoland LTER site | place: Germany:Helgoland, sampling... | reverse complement strand
TCTGCGTCTTTGCGAATGATCTGGCGGTGCACCTGACTTTCGGGCGGCACATCGATAATCACGTCGTCCAATAGCTTGGCGTGACAGCTCAGCCTGCGGCCCTCTGGTAGTGGGCCTTTGCGCTCATTGAACTTGATTTCCGTGCCGACAAGCGGCGAGAGATGTTCTGGGCTAGAGGTCATATTGTGCTTTTGGAAGTGACCTGACATACAGGCAATCTGACAGCGGCCACACAAGCCGCGACCACCGCAGACCGAGTCGATATCAACCCCTAGGGTACGAGCCGCGTCCAGAAGCTGCGTGTGCTTTGGAAACTCGCCTCGCTTACCCGATGGAAGAAATAGAACCTTGATCTGCTCGCTAGACACGTCTTATGCATTACCTCTTCGACGACCGGCTCGTCCACGACGACCTCCGGCGGCACCTTCGGCCGCCGGATCTCGGTACGCCTTAATCCAGTTTGCACAGTTCGGGTCGTGTCCCATCATCACATCACCGCCGCGAACGGCTTGCATCACCTCCGGGTGCAATGGACTGGTAATCGCAGAGGTCATACCGGCGCCCATGGCCATCGTCAAAAACGCCGCATTGATCCCGTTCCTATTAGGCAGACCGAAGCTTACATTGGACGCGCCGCAGGTCGTATTCACTTTAAGATCAGTGCGAAGTCGACGAACCAGCTCCATGACCTGAACACCTGCGGTATTGATCGCGCCAATTGGCATCACCAACGGATCCACAACAACGTCTTCGTGCGATATTCCATAATCAGCAGCACGTTCAACAATCTTTTTGGCCACTGCAAAGCGTACGTTTGGGTCTTCAGAAATGCCGGTCTCATCGTTTGAAATAGCCACGACCGCGGCACCGTATTTCGCGACAAGCGGCAAGACACGCTCGAGCACTTCGTCCTCACCTGTCACTGAATTTACCAAAGCCTTCCCTTGATAGACCGACAGCCCCGCTTCAAGCGCTTCAACAATCGACGAATCAATACTCAGCGGCACGTCCGTAATTGACTGCACTAACTGTATCGCTTCGGCCAGAATTCGCGGCTCATCGGCTAAGGGAATACCGGCATTGACATCGAGCATTTGAGCCCCAGCCGCAACTTGAGCAAGCGCGTCCGCTTCAACACGGCTGTAGTCCCCATTTTTCATTTCTTCAGCAAGAATTTTACGACCGGTGGGATTAATACGCTCGCCGATGACTATAAAGGGCTTGTCAAAACCCATATGCACTTCTCGAGAAGCCGAGCTAATAATGGTTGTCGTCATGAGTGTCTCCAGCACGATCCCCCGTGACGGTTACGTGCAATTTTTATTGTCAGCCCTAGGGCTCATTGTTATGCCGCCGATACAAACATTGCGGTCGTTCTTCGCGTGTTCAAGAACACGCCGCTTACCTCAACGACGCTATCGTGCGTCTTTGAACCCTTTATTAGCAATGAGCGCTTTAAGCGTCTCATCCGACACCTCGCTCTCAATGCCCTGACCTATTTGTTGCGCAAGCTCTTGAGGTGACAGACTGGACTCAATCGACGAGGTCACTCTGCGCCATTCGTCAAGGTAGGCGTCGCTGCCCCCCTTGTCGGCGCGCATAGCCGCACGGTCAATCGCCGCTTGGAACCGATGCTCAAGTAAATACTTACCCCGTTCACGACCTCGCTTTATCTGGACTTGTGATGGAATATCTCGCCAGTACACGTCAATTCTCTGCAAACGCTTTACCCCTTTAAGGAATCATCCGAACAACCTGCTCCTGCAACGAGGAAGCCAACTGTCCGTACCCGGTCTCAATAATTTCAAGTGGAAGGCCTAATCGCTCTGCCGCGCGCGTTGCACTTGCGCGCAATGTATCGTCATGCACTTGCGCCAGATATACCACTTTGCGGTAATGCCCAAACAGCTGTGGCTCAAGCTCAGGGTGCTTGTCCAATTTCAAATCAGCAACGACCAGCCGGTCAAAGTGTTTGGCTAAAAAATCGGTAAGATAAAAGGTTCCGGGCTCGGCGTCAGAAAGCGCGTGGAACACGGCACTCGAGGCATAAAACTCATAGCAATGTGCGCCAGGCAAACGCGCTGCGCCAAATTTTCGCGCGACTTCATCGACACCCCCACCGGTACCGCAATCGGCATAAGCAATAAAAAAGCGATCATAGTTGCCGCATTGATCAGCGAGCAGTGACTCTAGCCGCGCCGCGATGCGCTCGGGCCTGTTGTGCAGCGCCGCATCCAGACACTGAATATCGACCTGATCCCAGCTATTGGCCCGCTTCAGCGCAGCCAACTCAGCCGCGAGCGCACCACAGCCGATGACTAGGAGGCGCGACAACAGAAATCAGCCATTTGCAAGACGTCGCTCTTGAACGAGACGAACAGCCGTGGTGGCCGCTTCGGCAGCATCTCTGCAGTAGGCGTCTGCGCCAACCGCCTCGCCGAATTCCTCGTTCAAGGGTGCCCCCCCCACCATAACAATATAGTCATCGCGAAGGCCCTTCTCCTTCAGGGCATCAATGACGACCTTCATGTAGGGCATGGTGGTTGTCAGCAGCGCCGACATTCCTAAAATATCGGGCTTGTGACGCTCAAGCGCGGCAACGTAGTCCTCCACCGCATTGTTAATCCCGATGTCATAAACATCAAAGCCTGCACCTTCGAGCATCATTGCAACCAGATTTTTGCCAATGTCGTGGATATCGCCTTTCACGGTACCAATCACCATGGTCCCAACAGGTTTTGCGCCTGTTTCAGCCAGTAAAGGCCGCAGAATCGACATTCCACCTTTCATCGCATTGGCCGCAAGAAGGACTTCCGGCACAAATAAAATTCCGTCGCGAAAATCGATCCCGACGACCGTCATTCCGTCAACAAGTGCCGTACTGAGGACCTTTTCTGCGGACCAACCACGATCCAACAAAATCTCAGTACCCTCTGCGATTTCCTCTTTCAGCCCATCGTACAAATCGTCGTGCATTTGCAACACGAGGTCCTCGTCAGAAAGCGCCGACAGAATAATGTCTTCTTCGTCGGACATTGCGTCTATCTCCCCTAAAATCGCCTAGTAGTCTCGGTCGGCGAAAGATGCTTTTTCACGCGCCATAAAATCCAATAGCGCCTCGTCAATCGCCAGATCAAGTGCAGGCGCTTCATAGTCCGCCAACATTTTTTTCCAGATCCCATTTGCCCGCTGCGCGGCATCTAAACTGCCCTCCGCAGACCACTGCTCAAAGCTATTGTTATCGGCAACGGTCGAGCGATAAAACGCCGACTCAAAGTTGGCTAATGTATGTGCCGATCCCAGGAAGTGTTTACCCGGACCAACCTCCTCAAAGGCCTCAATCGCCTGCGCATTTTCAGAAAGGTCCATTCCTTCGAGCAACACGGCGATCATGCTCGCCTGGTCGCAATCCATCACAAACTTTTCATAGCCCACCGCGAGACCGCCCTCGAGCCAACCGGCGGTGTGCAGCATAAAATTAACCCCAGCAAGTGCCGCAGTCTGTAGGGTGTTGGCCGCTTCGTAGGCGGCCTGCGCATCGGGAAGCTTTGATCCACAGAGACCGCCACCACTGCGGTACGGAACGCCTAAACGCCGTGCAAGCGCCGCCGTTGCGTAAATGACTTGAGTGGGCTCTGGCGTCCCAAAGGTGGGCGCACCTGTTGCCATCGACACCGCGGCAGCGAACGTTCCAAAGACGACCGGACAACCGGGGCGTATCAGCTGGGTCAGCGCGATACCCGCCATCGCTTCCGCCAAAATTTGCGTACAGGTCGCCGTGACCGTCACTGGGGACATCGCACCGGCTAATATGAAGGGCGAAACGACGCATGACTGATTATTGCGGGCGTAAACCTTCAGCGAACCCAGCATGGTCCCATCGAACACCATCGGCGAGTTCACATTAATGAGGCTCGTGAACACACAGTTTTGGTCAACGAACTCTGCACCAAAGACCAGTTTGGCCATGTCAACGGAATCCTGGGCACGTCGCCAGTGCGTCACCGACCCCATGAGGGGCTTGTCGCTGTACTTAAAGTGACTGTAAACCATGTCGTAATGACGCTTGTTGACCGGCAGGTCCACGGGCTCACACACCGTACCGCCCGAGTGGTGAAGTCCGGGCGCCATATAAGCGAGTTTTACGAAGTTTCGGAAATCTTCAATCGTTGAATACCGGCGTCCATTGTCCAAGTCGTGCGCAAAGGGTGACCCGTACGCGGGGACTAAAACCGTATTCTTGCCACCAATCGTCACGTTACGCGCAGGATTGCGCGCATGCTGGACGTACTCGGACGGCGCACTATTTTGAATAATCTCTCGACACATCCCGCGCGGAAAACGCACGCGCGTACCGTCAACACTTGCGCCAGCGGCTTTAAACAATTCCAAGACCTCAGGATCATCGAGGAAGTCGATGCCAATTTCTTCAAGAAGTCTGTCGGCGTTACGCTCAATGAGCTGGAGGCCCTCTTCGCTCAATATTTCCATGTAGGGAATTTTGCGCTTGATAAACGGTGCCGCCACTGGAGCAGAGCTCGCTCTGGCCTCTCTTCGGCCGGCTCTACCGCCTGATTTTCGTCGCCCTGCTCGTTCACTCATAGGACCGTCCTGCTTCATTATTTTTGTTATGAATCGGCCGCCATTTTAACGCCATAAATAGGGGTAAACGCCAGAAAAATCGCACTGGAAATTACGGTTATTTTTGGCACTTTTTGAGGCCAAAGAAATGGCTTTATTTTCGCTCATTTTTACGAAAAAAACGTCTGTGTTTCGGGGCATACAATCGACGCCAAAAAAAATATCCTCTGCACGTAAAACGGCAACATTAGATCGGTTATCGTTGTTGCTGCATTCAAGTCTAAACGAGCATTAACTGTGGCAAAAAAACGCATTGGCATCGTCGGCGCAGGCGTTAATGGGACGTCTATTGCAACAGCATGTGCGGCTCGCGGACACGAGGTCGAGCTCTTTGACTCTGGGTCCGCCTTCGCAGAGACAAGTCGCAAGTCGTCGCGAATGCTCCACGGTGGCATTCGCTACCTAGAGCAAGGTCACTTTGGTCTGGTGCGAGAAGCTCTGCTCGAGCGTGACGAATGGCAGCAGCTCGCGCCCGACGCCACCCGCGTTGAGCGATTTTTCTTCCCAATCTACAAAGACTCACCTCGAGGACGAGCGCTTTTGTATTCAGGCGCGACATTATACCAATGGCTTGCCGGGCGATTTTCTGTGGGGAAGAGTCGTCTCCATAGCATCCCTGAGGTGACTGAGGCATTTCCGGGTCTCAACCCAAACGGTCTTTGCGGTGCGGTCAGTTACTGTGACGTCGTCATGAATGACGAATTCCTTGCACAGAAGCTGGTGAACGAGGCAACCCATCAGGGCGTTACGTTGCGTGAACACACCGTCATTTCACGTATCCAAACTACCGGTGTATTGGACGTCAACGGCACACTGCGAGAATTTGACCGCGTTATTAATGCGGCCGGCCCATGGGCGTCCTTACTGCTTGCGCAGTCGAACATTTCATCGGTCTTCGAGCTCGAGCATGTCAGAGGCTCACACCTGATTCTCAAAGCCAACTTGAAGCACGCCTTGGTGTTTCAGATAGCGGCCGATCAGCGCATTGTCTTTGCAATACCGATTGGACAAGGACGCGCCTTATTTGGGACCACTGAACACGCACATGATCTCGCCAAACCCATTGTGTGCAGTGACCAAGAGATCGACTATTTACTGGCGATTTATAACCAGTACATGACGCAACAAATAGACCGTTCAGACATCGAATCCACCTACTCAGGCGTCAGACCCATTGTGAGAAGGCGGAGCGAGTCGTTGTCGAATTTAAGTGCGGCAAGCCGTGACTCGGAGATCGAGGTTATTGATCAGCTCATCAATGTTTTTGGCGGAAAATGGACATCTGCCCGCCGACTCGGGAGCGACGTGGCCTCGCTCATCGACTGACCGTGAATTGGACAGGTCATGGCGTATCTGTTGAGGTCTTTTTTAACTAAAATTCATGACCCACGCATTCAAAATAAATAATGGTAAAATGGTGTCTTAGAACCTGTTAATAACGAGGCAGCTATGTCACAGATATTCCACCTAGCGGTTCCAGCAGGGGACCTTGCGACCACTGTAACCTTCTACACCGAAATACTGGGCTGCCAAACCGGTAACAGCGAACACGGTCGGTGGGTCGATGTCGACTTTTGGGGCAATGAACTGACGCTGCATCAGAGCACCGAGCGGCTGCCGGGCGTGCGACACGACGTCGATATGGGTGCGGTCAGTGTGCCTCACTTTGGTGCACACATGTCCGAGTCCGATTTCAACGACCTAAAGCAACGCATAGAACAATCAGAGCACGATTACTTAGATCCTCCGTACCGACGATTCAAGGGCACAGAATTCGAGCAAGAAACGTTCTTCATTTCGGACCCCAACGGGAACGTTCTGGAGATGAAGACTATGGTCAATCCAGAAGTTCTCTTCAAGACCTAGCGATCTCGTGCCAGTGGGCACAAGCAAAGGTCGCCCATGCGCCTTTTAGAGCGTCTCGGCGCATCTCTTAGACCGCACCGGCAGACCTCTTAGGCCGTATCGGCACAGCTGCCCACTTTTCGCTCTTTATCTACCTTGTAACATCTACCTTGTGACATCTACCTTGTGACAACACACCAATACCCAATTTGCTAAGTGAGGTGAGGTCACTCAGCCTACCGAGCCAAGACATCAGATCTGACCTCCTCTCTGACCAACAGAAGTAACAGCGACAAACACGTGCAATGAAAGGCAATAAAAACCGAGAGAAATGTAAAATCAGGCGTGTCACCCATAGCAAACTCTAAGCGCGCAAGGCCTGTGCCCGCAAAGTACAAGCACAAGGCAAAGTAGCAGAGGAGCAGATGAACTATCTCCCGGCCTAGAACCAGCCAAAGATAGCCACACGCGAGCATCGTAAGACACATCAAGAATCGGACTTGCTGCATCTGTAAATCGAAGAATTGCCCTGTCCAACCGAAAGCGAGATAGCCAGATAAGTACCCGCTAGAGTTCGCAACAATGTAGCCCAAGACAACAACAGTAAACAGCGTCCAATAAAGACGGAACGCAGGTGTTCTTGCAGCAAGTGCTCGCGATAGCCGACTGCCTCGCCGAAAGCTCGATTCGCCCAGCGCGCTTATTTCAGAAGGCGACAGGCTGTCACTAGGTTTCGAGGGGTCATTAGGCAGCATACCCAACCTCTCGATCGGATGCGCGGAATGCCATATAAAGAATGGCGATGAGATAAATGGGCCTCAGTGTTTGGGTTATTTGCCCAGTGATGAGTTTAGGTGTAAAGAACACGTTATCCATTGCAATCAAATCTTCAACGAATGCCACCCACGATATGAGTGCAATGACCTTCAAAATAAGCGTCGTATTTTTTTTAAAGACGCGAAAACTTACGTAAACGAATAATAAAAACCCGGTCAGCGCTGCGCGATACACAATGAGCTCCTCCGTGACAACGACCGCATCACTAGAAACCAATAACGACCCGCCCAACTGAGCCACCGTTATCGTGTGAAATACAACCGATAATGCGAAAAAAAACACGATCAGTTCACACACCAAGTACATATCAACTTTATTCTTCATCGCAATCGCTGATCCTCCCGAAAACGCACTCCGTCGACATCTCAGCTGCCAGGAACCTTCGAGTAATAAAGACTAGGATGCGCCTCCGAGCGCCCACGAGCAACTTATGAATTTTGTTGCTGGATGCGCCAGCGAGGCCCCACAGCACGTTTAACACCCGTGAGCGAGGCGCGTTGCGCGTTGTCAAAGCCCAAGAATTGTCGCCGCACTGACCTGCACCTAGCCTCTTTGTTACTTTTTGCATGATGCGAAAAGCGAATTTACTCAGCGAAAGAGGATGCCGCCCGACCCGCTATTGCAAGACGCCCAGAACGCTAGATCAGGGGCGTCACTCAGGGCAAGAACGGTTTCTGGGTCCGAAAAAAAAGGAGCAACAACTTAGCGTTATTGCTCCCCTTTAAGATGGTGCGGAAGGGGGGACTTGAACCCCCACAGCCATAGGCCACTACCCCCTCAAGATAGCGTGTCTACCAATTCCACCACTCCCGCAATTTTTTGATTCAGTCGATCGGAAGATCGCTAAAATCGGAACTATCAATTGGCTCATCCGCGAGGGGTAGATCACCCGCAGGAGCCAAGGGTTGAGCTTCAACTGCACCCAAAGGCACTTCGAACCCTAAATCGTCTGTGTCCGCAAATTGTTGGTCCGCGATCATTGCAAGACCAAAGCTCGTCGCAAAAAACAGCGCAGAGAGCCACCCCGTCGCCGACGTCAAAACGTTACCACCGCCCGATGAGCCAAATACCGTTTGTGACGAGCCGCCGCCAAACGATGCGCCCATGTCGGCGCCCTTGCCGCGCTGCAGCAATATGAGGCCAATAATCGCAAGCGCCACCAGAAGGTGAACAACTAAAATGACTTGATTCACTTGTTTCTCCGAAACAGGCGTTAACGACCGACGAAAACACCAATACCAAGGGGGCGCGAGTCTACCCAAGTGCCACCGACAGGGCAAGACTCTTGTTAAGCTGCCTGCTTAATTGCATCCGCCACTTCGTGTGCAAGACGATCGATCTCAACACTCTCATCACCTTCAACCATAACGCGAATTACAGGCTCAGTTCCTGATGCCCGTAGGAGCAGTCGACCGCGCCCTTCAAGCGCCGCCTCGACTCGATCGCAGGCGTTTTTTATCGAGGAATGCGCGGCCATATTAAAGTCTTTACCAATGCGCACATTGACTAACACTTGTGGCAGTGGCGTGAAACCGGACGCAAGATCGGCAATCGACCGACCCGAGGCCATGACGGCAGCAAGAACTTGCAGTGCAGCAATGACGCCATCACCCGTGGTACTGACCTCGCCGCAAATAATATGGCCCGAAGATTCACCGCCCAAGCTCCACCCTTCGGCGTTCATGAGCTCTTTGACATAACGATCCCCGACTTTCGCCCTCGCCAAGCGCAGTCCACCCGCTTCCAGGGCTAGTTCCAAACCCATGTTAGTCATTAACGTACCAACGACCCCGGCATCCGAGTCACCGTTGGCTAAGCGATGCATGGCGAGGATGTACAGCACGTCATCACCGGTGAGCAACGCTCCTTGTGCGTTGACCATTTGCAGTCGGTCACCGTCGCCGTCAAACGCGATACCCAGGTCCGCGCCTTCAGCGACAACACGGGCCTGAAGCGCTTCGGGTTCAGTAGAGCCCACACCATCGTTAATGTTGTACCCGTCTGGCGTCGCGCCAATAACCACGGTCTCGGCACCCAACTCATCAAATACAGCGGGTGCGACGTGATAGGTCGCACCGTGGGCGCAGTCAATCACGATTTTCAATCCCTTCAGACTCAAAGACTCTGGGAACGTCGCTTTACAATATTCGATATATCGACCGGCAGCGTCGACGATACGACTGGCTTTGCCGAGCTGCTCAGAGTCTACAGTGGCCATGGGGCTGTCTATCATGGCTTCAATTTGCAGCTCAAGATCATCCGACAGCTTGCTGCCTTTATCGTTGAAAAACTTGATGCCATTATCAAAATAAGGGTTATGCGACGCGCTGATGACAATGCCTGCCTCCGCTTTTTGGGTTCGCGTCAATAAGGCGATCCCCGGCGTCGGCAGTGGCCCGAGTAACTTCACATTGGCACCTGCAGCCACCAGACCTGCCTGTAAGGCGGACTCGAGCATGTAGCCTGAAACCCGTGTGTCTTTGCCGATCACAACCGTCGGCTTTGATTCGTCGCTGCCTGCAAAAACCTTTCCAGTCGCCCAACCTAACTTCAACATAAAGTCGGGCGTGACCGGCGAGTCACCCACGCGCCCTCGGATGCCGTCGGTACCAAAATATTTTCGTGTCACAACTCCCCCTTTGTTGCACGCCATACAGCCAGTGCATCGGCCGTTTCTGCAACATCATGCACTCGAATAACCGCCGCCCCACCCTGTGCAGCCAAAACCGCGAGCACCGCGCTGGGTACAACCCGATTCGGAGCCGGTCGGCCCGTAATGGCGCCGATCATAGACTTTCGAGAGAGTCCAACCAAGAGTGGCAGTTCAAATGAGGCAAATTCACGCAGCCGGCGCAATATTTCGTAGTTTTGTGACACCGTCTTACCAAAACCGAAACCCGGATCGATAAGAATCCGGCTTCGCACCACACCGGCTGCGAGGCACTGCTCAACACGTGATTTGAGAAATACCATCACGTCGCTGACCACGTCTTGATAGTCGGTGTGCGCCTGCATTAGCTGCGGCTCTGCTGACATGTGCATGAGTGAGACCGGCAAGTCCGTCTGCACTGCAACCTCGAGCGCACCAGCGCGTGTAAGCGCACGCACATCATTCAGCATTCCAATGCCTGATGTTGCGGCTTCTCGCATAACGACAGGGTTGCTGGTATCGACCGACAAAATAACATCCACGCGTGAGGACAGTTGCGCTATCGCACCCATCACCCGGTCAAGCTCCTCTTGCGTGGAGACGGCCTCAGCCCCGGGTCGAGTGGATTCGCCACCAATATCTAGAATCACCGCACCATCGGCAACCATCTGGGACGCCCGTGCTAAAAGGCGATCTTCGAGGAGACCGTTGCTAGAGAGGAGCGCACCGCCGTCGGAAAAAGAATCGGGCGTCACGTTGAGAACGCCCATGATCTGGGGGGTATCCAGCGAAAGGTGGCGCCCGCCGCAGTTCAGGCGAGATACCACGAGTATCTAGTGCGTGATCGGATCGCCCACGCTCTCGTCACCGGGCGAAGACGCTTCTGGATCCGATGGCGAGTCTGAAGGGCCGTCAGTCCAATCCGCTGGCGGACTGGGCTTACGGCCTTCCATAATCTCATCAATTTGCCCAGCATCAATCGTTTCGAACTGCATCAACGCTTCAGCCATCATGTCCATCTTGCTCCGATGCTCCTCAAGCAAACCGCGAGCGTTCTCATAGCACTCGTCGATAATTGATCGCACCTCTTTGTCGATGGCCCGCGCTGTCTCATCTGACATCGCTTTTGAAGGCTGACCCGCAGAGCGTCCCAAGAATACTTCTTCGCCACCTTCGTCATACAAAAGCGGACCCATGGTGTCTGATAGACCCCACTTGGTCACCATATTGCGTGCAATTTCTGTCGCGCGCTGAATATCGTTGGACGCACCGGTGGTAATGCCCTCTTTACCCAGCGTCATCTCTTCCGCGACACGCCCACCAAACAGGCTAGTGACCTGACTGATAATGTGACGTCGTGTGTGACTGTAGCGGTCTTCCTCGGGCAAAAACATGGTCACGCCGAGTGCGCGCCCACGGGGAATAATCGAGACCTTATAGACCGGATCATGCTCAGGCATGAGTCGACCCACAATGGCGTGCCCCGCCTCATGATATGCAGTGTTGAGTTTCTCTTTTTCGGACATCACCATTGAACGCCGCTCAGCGCCCATCATGATCTTGTCTTTCGCAAGCTCAAAGTGCTGCATACCGACCGAGCGCACACCCGCGCGCGCGGCAAAAAGGGCCGCCTCGTTCACCAAGTTAGCAAGGTCTGCACCTGAAAACCCAGGCGTTCCTCGCGCAATTTTTGAGGCTTCAACATTTTCAGCGAGTGGCACTTTGCGCATGTGCACTTTTAAGATTTGTTCACGGCCGCGGATATCAGGCAGGCCCACCGTCACTTGACGGTCAAAACGACCCGGACGTAACAAAGCGGGATCAAGCACGTCAGGGCGGTTAGTCGCAGCAATCACGATAACACCATCATTGCCGCCAAAACCGTCCATCTCGACCAGCAACTGGTTCAGCGTCTGTTCACGTTCATCGTGTCCACCACCCAGACCGGCGCCTCGATGTCGTCCAACCGCATCGATCTCGTCGATAAAAATAATGCAGGGGGACTGTTTCTTTGCCTGATCGAACATGTCGCGGACTCGCGAGGCGCCCACACCGACAAACATCTCTACAAAGTCAGAACCAGAAATTGAGAAGAACGGGACTTTGGCTTCGCCCGCAATCGCTTTAGCGAGAAGCGTTTTTCCGGTTCCGGGCTGACCCACCATTAACACGCCGCGCGGAATCCGGCCGCCCAATTTTTGAAACCGGCTGGGATCGCGCAAAAATTCGACTAACTCCTGAACATCTTCCTTGGCCTCGTCAACGCCTGCGACATCGGCAAAAGTGGTGGTAATTTGATCTTCGCCCATCAACTTTGCTTTGCTTTTACCAAAGCTCATCGGACCACCACGACCACCGCCACCGCCTTGCATCTGCCGCATGAAAAACATAAATACAGCCAAGATGATCAAAATCGGGAAGCTCGCCACGAGCAACTGGGTCCAAACAGACTGCTGCTCCGGCTGCTTACCTTCAACAACCACATTGTGGGTGAGGAGATCATCCATCAGCTTTGGATCTTCCACCATTGGTCGAATGGTCTCAAAACTTGACCCATCCTTCCGCTCGGCACTAATGGACAAGCCGTCAACGACCACCTTCGACAGGCGATCATTCTGCACCTCTTGAATAAACGCAGAGTAACCGACTTGCTCGTTTTGACCCTGTGTATTGAAGTTGTTGAACACCGACAACAGCACTGCTGCAATCGCGAGCCACAACAACATATTCTTCGCCATATTGTTCAAATCACCATCCTCCGACCTAACGTTGGCGCTTAACAGATCACCATTATAGCGGGCTATTCGCAAAACCGCGCACTTTCAGAGACATGGAGACGGTTACACCCTATTTCAAGGATCTACGCGAATTTCTTGGGATTGGCTCTATCCGCGAAAACCTTTGGCCACCACATAGACCTCTTTAGACCGGGGTCTGGACGCAGCAGGCTTTCGACTGTGGACCGTCAGAAAACGCTCGCGTACAGATTTGAGCCACTCATCAAATCCTTCTCCATGGAATACTTTGGCCACAAAAACGCCACCTTGGGGGAGAATCTGCACCGCAAGATCGAGCGCAAGCTCGACTAAATACATCGCCTTGGGCTGATCCACACTGACGATGCCACTCATATTAGGCGCCATATCTGAGAGCACAGCGGATGGGACGCTCTCCCCAATGACCTGCTGAATGTGATCAAACACGGTCTGCTCGGTAAAATCGCCCTCAATGAAATCAACGCCCGCCAACGCGTCCATTGGAAGAATATCACTCGCCACCACTCGGCCTTTATGCCCCACAAGGTGCGCGGCGACTTGGGACCAACCTCCAGGCGCACTGCCCAAATCAACCACTGTCATTCCCGGCCGTATAAACCGATCTTTGTCATTGAGCTCGAGAAGCTTATAGCAGGCCCTGGATCGGTAGCCCTCGGCTTGCGCACGCTGGACATAAACATCGTCGCGATGTTCCTTGAGCCACGCCTTACTCGAACTACGCTTCTTTGCCATTTTGAGGGACTCCTGAACCAATGACCGGTAGAATACCAGTTCGTACACTATTCAACTCACCACCTGAGAGTCACAACGTGGAAAACCGATTACTGAAACAATATCGCGCCATTGCGCACAAACTTCATCCCATTGTAACTGTGGGCGGCCAAGGCTTAACCGAAGGCATTCAGAGTGAACTCGATCGTGCACTGACAGATCACGAACTCGTTAAAATTAGAGTCAACGTGGGAGATCGAGAGGCCCGCGACACCATTATAAAAAGCCTCACAGAAACCAGCGCCGCCGAACTCGTCCAAAAAATAGGTCACACCGCGACACTGCTGCGGCACTCGCCGAGTGCCGACCCGCGGAAGTCGAACCTTCAACGCCCTCTTTAATGTCTAACGTCCTCGAATTTCCGAGTCGTGAGAAGCAGGCCTATGCGTTTTTAACGGAAAATTTCACCGCCCTCCTCAGAGACAAAGGCGCCGACGAGACGTTGATCGCCCATGCCACAGCCTTACTCCTCAAGGTCTATGGGGAAGCACAGGACACCGCTGATTTTTCGTTCTCAGTGAACCTACCTGATGACCTGACGACTGTGCAAATTGCGCAGCTGCAACAGGAAATAGAAGCGGGGGCAGACAGACAAAGGAGGCATCACCATTCGTTAATGATTCGAATGGCAGCACAATTACTCCTCACAGAACTCAAGCTGTTTCAGCATGCACGCGAAGAGCCTCGCTAAAATAGAGAAACCAATCCATGAACTGCAAATGCTGCAATCCAGGCTAAAACGAGATAACTCAACAGCAGTCGCATGGCAAAACCGGTCGACTTTGAT
>ENA-OQVM01004425-OQVM01004425.1-marine-metagenome-genome-assembly--contig:-NODE-4425-length-14338-cov-4.628147_pt1 | contig 14338 bp, 11 predicted proteins | sample MGYA00237776_ERZ505498 | MGnify/ENA primary metagenome ERZ505498 (study PRJEB26159, sample SAMN06265151) | marine metagenome | isolation source: Helgoland LTER site | place: Germany:Helgoland, sampling... | reverse complement strand
GATGTCTGGCTGGTTGCTGATAAGAGGGATGATGAATCAGTAGCAGATAACGTGCAATTTTTTCTTAAAGTTATTAAAAGATACTTATGGAAGCAGACAAGTTCACAGGAGCTTAAGAGAGTATGTCTTTGATGAGGTGGGCGGGTTTGGTAACGCCAGGAAGGGTTTGATCCAGCCCTTGGAAAGGGAAGGTGAGCTTGTTGTGTTTCATGCCCATGAGGTGAAGGATAGTGGACTGAAGGTCCTGCGTGGAAACTGGATTGGTGACTGCTTTATAGCCAATGGGGTCGGTTTCGCCGTAGGAGTGGCCGCGTTTGATGCCCGCGCCAGCCATCCAGATGGTGTAGCCACCAGGGTTGTGGTCGCGACCGCGTGCTTCGATGTCGTTGTTGCCGCCACGGTTTTCCTTCATCGGCGTTCTGCCAAATTCCGAGCCCCAGACGAGTAGGGTGTCTTCGAGCAGGCCTCGTTGTTTAAGGTCGGTGATGAGGGCGTGGATAGGGCGATCGATTTGTTTGCATTTGTTGGCAAACTGGTGGTCGAGAGAGTCGCCTTTGCTGGTGCCGTGTGAGTCCCAACCCCAGTCGAAGAGCTGAATGTAGCGCACTCCTCGCTCAGCGAGGCGGCGGGCGAGCAGGCAGTTGTTGGCGAAGGATTCTTGTCCGGGCTGGGCACCGTAGAGGTCTTTGATGTATTGGGGTTCCTCCTTGAGTTCGAAGGCTTCATTGGCATGGATCTGCATGCGGAAGGCCATCTCATATTGTGAGATACGGGTGAGTGTCTCTGGGTCGTTGCTTTGAGCGTGAGCTTCTTGGTTGATCTTGGTGATGGCCTCAATGGTGGATTGGCGCATGTGGCGCGAAACCTTGTCAGGATTGGAGAGGAACAGCACGGGGTCGCCCTTGGAGCGGCACTGCACGCCTTGGTAAACCGAGGGGATAAAGCCTGATCCCCAGGCTGATTTGCCTGCGGAGGGCCCTTTGCCGCCAGAGAGCAGCACGATGAAGCCGGGTAGGTTGTCGTTTTCCGAACCCAATCCGTAGGTGACCCAGGAGCCGATCGATGGGTTGCCGAGGTTGGTGTTGCCGGTGTGCAGCAGCAGTTGGGCGGGAGCGTGGTTAAACTGCTCTGAGTGCATGGAGCGGATGAAGGTGACTTCATCAATGGACTTTTCAAAGTGTGGCAGACGATCGGAGATCCATTGGCCGCTCTCACCAGCCTGATGAAAAGGAAAGATGGAGCCCATGAGATTAGGGACTCCTTGAATGAAGGGGAAGTTGGCGCCTTCGAGGAAATCAAGCGGGGCAGGCTGACCGTCTAGTTTGGTGAGCTCAGGTTTGTGATCAAAGAGCTCTAGATGAGACGGGGCACCTGCCATATGCATGAAGATAACGCGTTTGGCTTTGGGCGCGAAATGGGAGAGCGCTCCTAGTGGTTCTGTTGAATCAGTTCCCGATGCGCCAGCAAAGGCATTTTTGCCAAGCATGGAGGACATAAATGCGGCACCCAAACCGGTGGTGCACTTGGAGAGGAACTGGCGACGGGTCTGGTGAAGCAGTCCGTCGTGGATGAGTTGATCTTGAAGGTTCATGAATTTTTGCCCGCTTGCACTTCTCGCTGTCGCTTGTCGTCGGCTCTTAGCCCGCTTGCACTTCTCGCTGTCGCTTGTCGTCCGCTCGGGTGGTTGGTTCGTTAATCGGTTTCTTGTTTATTTAGTTAGCGCGGCGTCGAGGTTGAGGATGGTATTGGCGACCAAGGCCATGGTGGTGTTGGCATCCTTGCTTTCTGTGAGAAGTTGCTGATGGAGAGCCGTCAGCTGGTTGATGGTCTCAGGTGAGGGGGTTTCTTGGGTAGCAAGGGTGTAGCCGTGGCTGAGTTGCTTGGGTAGGTCCTTGGCTTGCTCTAACATTCTTTTAGCAAGGGCTTGGGACGCTTCATAATAAACGGGATCGTTGAGGGTGGTGAGGGCGTGGAGCGGTGTATTGGTGGTGATGCGCTGTGGCACGCAGACCTCGCGGCTCGGGGAGTCAAAGGTGATGAAGGAAGGGTAGGGCACGGTGCGGCGCCAAAGAGTATAGAGGCCGCGGCGGTAGCGGTTTTCCCCTTTGGGGGTAACCCATTTGCCTCCACCAAAGCCACCTGCCCAAATACCGTCAGGCTGGGGAGGCATGACCGAGGGGCCATTCATCGTGCGGCTGAGAAGACCAGAGACTTGTAAAGCGTGGTCGCGGATCATTTCCGAAGAAAGTCGATTGCGTGGACCGCGGGCAAGGAGTCGGTTGCCGGGGTCTTTTTCTGATAATTCAGCTGTTGTGTTGTGGTCCTGGCGGTAGCTGGCGCTTAAGACTATTTCCTTGAGTAAGGCTTTAAGCGACCACTTGTGGGTGGTTTGGAAAGTGACGGCGAGGTAGTCGAGCAGGGGCTGATTGGACGGAGCTACTCCCGTGGAGCCAAAGTCACCGAGGGTCTCGACGATGCCCTTGCCGAATAGTTCTGCGAACATGCGGTTGGTGATGACACGTGAGGTGAGCGGGTTTTCTGCTGAGGAGATCCACTGAGACATTTCCAGACGGTTACGGTTATGTTTCTGGTAGCCGTTGAGTAGCTCGGGCACATCAGGTTCCATGACGTCCCCTTTGTTGAGCCAGTTGCCTCCGATGAAGAGGCGGGTGGGTCTGGTAGCTTCAGGTGGGCATTGCTGCATGATGGGCAAGGCGGTGCCCTTGATGGCGTTGTATTGCTGAGATGTCTTGCTCAAGGCCGCGAGCTGCTGTTGGTGATAAGGGGCCTTCAGTAGTTGCTGCCATGTGGGCTCGTTGCTGAGGTGGAGCTGGTAGTTGCGCAGGGAGCAGGCCTGGTTGCCGGTGACTTTAGCCTTTTGATGCAGGGTGAATTCTAGAGTTTCTCCGGCAGCGAGGGTGACAGGACTCTGCGCAACGATGGCGGCCTGGCGCTTTTGGTGAAGCTTGGGGTACCCACCAAAGCCGTTGGGATTACCGTTTAGCGAGTGCTGTGGATCGTGGGCGCCGGAGATGGCATCAGCATAGACGAATGCTAGTGGAATATTTTCAGCTTTACCGTCAGCCTTGATTTTTTTGGCGATGATTTGTGAGAGCACGGAGCCTTTAAAGGGGAACTTGGCTGGGTCATCATGATCTGGGTGGATGGTAATGCGGATGGCGGTAAAGTTTTGGCCAGCTAGGCGGAGTATGTGATGCGATTGAGCATGAATATTTCCGCTACTGGTGAGGATACCGTCTTTGTCTTCCAGAGCGCCGTGGCTGGGTTTGATCTCGTTATATGTTGGTAGTTTCCAGGATGCTTCCGGCAGTTTTTCAAGCAGGTCTCTTCCTGGCTTGTTAAGTGCTTCTTGTTGCTGCTTTTTTTGTTGGAAAAGCTGAGCGGCTTGATCCCGTTGATTGGGGTCATTGGCATAGGTGAAGAGTGGAACGTCGTTATCCAAGTCGTGGTCTTCGGTGGAGTTGAAGAAGGCCATGAACTTGTAATAATCCTCGTGTGGAATCGGTTCGTAGGGGTGCGCGTGGCATTGAACGCAGCCGAAGGTGAAACCTTGCATGACCGTCCAGGTGGTATTGATGCGGTCGATGGCGGAGACGACTCGGAACTCCTCGTCATTAGTGCCTCCTTCGGTGTTGGTCTGGGAGTTACGGTGAAAGGCAGAAGCGACCAGTAGATCGGCGGTCGGCTTGGCAAAGAGGTCCCCGGCGAGCTGCTCTTGTAGGAAAAGGTCGTAGGGTTTGTCCTGATTGAAGGCTTTAATCAGGTAGTCACGGTATGGCCAGATGGTGCGTAGCTTGTCCTTCTCATAACCTTGGGAGTCAGCGTAGCGTGCTAGGTCCATCCACATCGCGGCCCAGCGTTCACCGTAGTGAGGGGAGGCGAGTAGGCGGTCGACTTGCTTTTCATAAGCTTGTGGCGAAGTATCTTTTTCAAAGGCATCTAACTCAGCTAGGGTGGGGGGAAGTCCGGTGATATCGAGTGAGGCGCGGCGTAGCCATTGTGCCTTGGGTGCTTCCGTGGTGGGCGTGAGACCGTTTTCTTCGATGCGTGAGAGCACGTAAGGGTCGATGCCTGTGCGCGGCCAATTCTTGTGCTTGAGCTCAGGTATCGGCTTGATTTCTGGTTTGATATAGGCCCAGTGATCTTCCCACTTAGCCCCCTGCTCGATCCACTTTTTGATTAGGGCGACTTGTTCTGGATTCAGTGGCTCTTCAGCGTGGTCTCCTGTCTGGAGAGGCATTTTATCATCGATGTCGTCTGTGATGATGCGTTGGTAGAGCTCTGATTCTTCCGGTTTGCCGGGGACGATGAGGGTGTTTCCAGATCTCCCTTTTCCGAGGGCTTCGGCTCGATAGATGAGGGAGAGATCGCCATCAGCTTTCACTCCACCATGGCACTTGGTGCATTTGTTGATGAAGATCGGTCGGATCTGTTTGTTGAAGGACACCTCGTCATCAGCGTGAGACGCAGCAGCCGCTGCCAGTATGCCCGCGCTAGCGAGGAAATGGGCGCTGAGGATTTTGGTGTAGGAGCGATTCATGGACTATCGGTGTGGATGTGCGGTAAGGCAGTGCATGTAAAGCAGTTCACGCAAGGCACGGCGTGGTATACACTTATACTCCATTTGGAGCGGTAGTCTTGCAAAAAAATGCCCAAGTATAAGGCGGCGGAGTTTGGAATTAAAATCGGAATTTGAATTGGAACTTGCATCACGGCTGTTGCTCCATGTATGTGTTATCATGTTTGTTTTTCGTTTGGTTGCCATTTTATGCCTGGTGAGTGGGTTTGCTGGTCAGGCTCTCGATGCGAGAACGTTTACGGATAAGAAAGGGCGTGAAATCAAGGCTGACATTGTCAGCGTGGATGGCGACAGTGTTGAATTGAAGATCATCAAGAAGGGCGGTAAGACCTATATGATCCCTATCAGTAAGCTGTCCGAGACGGACCAGGGTTTCATTAAGGAGTGGCAGAGAAACAAAGAATCTGAAAAAGAAAGGAAGGCTGATGGTCACGAGGAGGAAGCATCGAGTGCAGGCAGGGGAGGAGGCACTATGGCTCTGATGGATAAGTATGACCTCAAGGATAACTATGATGCCGACTGGCCAAGGCTTGTGTCGATTGACATAGGTATGGACGTAAGTGTGATCAGTGAGGATGAGGGGGTGAGTAAATTCATCTATCATAGCCCAAACTATGAATTTGTCTGTGATGTGACATTATCGAAAAATGTGGTGAAGAAGTTTGCGGTCATGTTTGAAGCAACACGTGAGTTTTGCCGGCTTTTACCTATTTCAACAATGAAGGCGCATGTTCCTGGTGAGCAATTTAGACACAGAATCTTTTTGTTCGAAACCAATGAGGCATACATGCAAAATGGTGGGCCTCCAGGTTCAGCAGGGGTGTTCATGTCACGTGGTGGCAATGGTGTGGTGATGGTGCCTTTGACGAGTCTTGGCGTGATAAAAGGAAAAGGCGGCTATAGGTTCGACTATGATGGATCCAATAAAACGTTGCCTCACGAATTAGCGCACCAGCTCTGCGATGTTGAATATTTTTCAAGTGGTAGCGTAGGGTGGTTTTCTGAAGGGCTAGCCGATTATATTGCAACGACTCCATATCGTTCGGGCAAATTCATGGTAAGGAGTAATCTCGATGAGATTAGAGATTACGTGACGGCTTATGGCGAAAAGGGGCGCGGTGGGCGTGCCTTGGGGGAAGAAATTGAGGCTCCTGACTTAAAGGAGTTTATGCTGCAGCCATACCAGAGTTTCACAGCTAATGGGAATTTTAACTACGGTATGGGCTTGTTGTTGACCTATTACTTTTTTCAGATGGAGGATGACCGGGCGAATATTGTGGCTTTCTTGAAGGCGCTTAAGACGGGGAAACAAGGACAGGATGCGATTGATGCACTGCTCAATGGGCGCAGCTATGACGAACTCGAAGAGCAGGTTGCGAAGGCGTGGAAGTCTCGTGGGGTGCGCATCACCTTCAGATGATATAAGACCTTTAGGGGAAGAACAGGCGTTGCAACAGCCAGAAAAGACCGGCGGCGCAGATGGCGGCCGAAAGTAGGATGCGAAAGCGTTGGTAATAATCACATTGCCACCAGCTTATGGTCAGTAGCCAGGCCAAAGCGAGGATGGTGATTTGGGCGAGCTCTACACCGGCATTAGCAAGGAACAGGGTGATGAGGCTGGAGGTGTTGTCCTGGATTACTGGTTCTAGGCTGCTGGCAAAACCAAGGCCGTGGATAAGGCCGAAGAAAAAGACGAGTGGTAGTCGATGAGATGAAGGTTTTTTGCAGATAATATTTTGGCAGGAAAGGGTGACGACCGACAGTGCAATCGCGGGTTCCACAAGCTGGCTTAATGTCCATGAGCTGAGGCTGATGATATTCAAAGAAACCAGCGCCAGAGTCAGGCTGTGAGCGAGGGTAAATGCCAAGGATTGATAGAGTAGTGGCTGCCATCGCCTAGCCATTAGGAACAGGGTGAGGATGAAAAGAATGTGATCGATTCCATGTGGCAATACATGGAGGTAGCCAATTTTGAGGATGGCTACATTGCCGCTGTTTGATGCCGGCGATAGTAAATATGTGGTGTCAGCTTTTAAGCTTGAGAACAGAACTTCGGTTGAGCCTGGGGTGATGACCGTGTAGCGTTTGGACTCATTGACGCTATGGGAAACGACGAAGCTTGGTTTTGCTGCTGACGAAACAGCTAGGGAGAAGTCGCCGCTGCTACCCGGGATTACAGGAGCTGTAAGGACCACGTTAAAGTAAGCGCCGCCATTGAGCAGGCTGGGGAAAGATGGCGGTGAGCTTTGGTAGTCTGGAAAAGAAATGGTGTAGGGCAGCTGTTTGTCACCATGACTGACGGTCAGTGTGGCGTAGATGTATTTACTGGCCTCATCCCGGAGCCGCAGGTGCTGTTGGGCATTTTTTGTCACAAGCTATGCACGTTGTGGTTGTGGAGATTTTGCATCGTCCCTGAGCTCGGGAAGTGCGTAGCCGGCGTCGAAGGTGATCTGGATCGACCAGTGGGGGCCCTTGTTTTCAAGGGTCATGAAGAGCTGCTCCACGGAGTGGGCGGACAGCGGGGTGATCAGTACGATGCAAAGCAGGATGGCCAACTGCACGCATGGGCGGAAGAGTTTCATCCTGGCCAGGCTGAAGGTTTACTCCACCCTGATGCTCACGGAGCGGCCGTGGGCGTCAAGGCCTTCAATGCGAGCGAAGGTTTCCACGGTTGCCAGCGATTTCTGCACGGCTTTCTTGTCCATGCGCACAATGCTGGCGCGGCGTTGGAACTGATCGGCACGCAGACCGGAGAAGGATTTACCAGAGCCGCCTGTGGGCAGGGTGTGGCTTGGGCCGGCGAGGAAGTCGCCGACGGCAACGGCAGCCAGTGGGCCAACGTAGATAGCGCCTGCGGTGCGGATTTTACCCAGCCACTTGTCCTCGTTTTCAACGACGAGTGAGAGGTGCTCGGGAGCGAAGGCGTTGCAGATATCGACGGCTTCTTGAAGGTTTTTAGTGAGTAGGCAGAAAGTGCCTTTTTTGAGCACGTCGCGGAGGTATTTCTCCCTCGAAAGGGTAGAGGCCTGCTTCTGGATTTCTTTTTCTACTTGGCTTAATAGCCGTTTGGAGTTGGTGGCGAATCCAACAACGCTGTCACCACCGTGCTCTGCTTGGGCAAGCATGTCGGCGGCGATGAACTTGGCGTTGGCGGATTTATCGGCAACGATGAGAACTTCACTGGGTCCAGGCAGAAGGTCGATGCTGACAGCACCTACGAGTTGGCGTTTGGCCTCGACGACAAAGACGTTACCGGGGCCAAATATTTTTTCAACAGGGGCGATCGATTTGGTTCCCAGTGCCATGGCGGCGATGGCTTGGGCGCCGCCGACTTTGATGATCTCAGTAGCACCACTCTCGACAAGGGCGTATAGTAGGGCGGGGTTAAGCTTGCCGTCGGGTCCTGCCGGTGAGGCAGCGAGGATTTGTGGAACTCCTGCAGCCTGACCAAAGGCGGCGGTCATGAGTGCTGTGGATACCAGTGGGGCTTTGCCTCCAGGAACATAGACGCCTACCCGATCATAGGGGGTGAAGCGTTCGCCGACTTCGACACCTTCCGGATTTTTTGCCTTCCAGTCCTTGCGCATGCTGCGTTTGGCGAAGGCATGGATATTGCGTTTGCTAATAGCGACGGCTTTTTTGACATCCTCGTCAACCAGTGCGTAAGCTTCGTCGATCTCTGCCTGGCTGACAAAAAGGGATTTGTTTGTGAGCTTCAGTCCGTCGAACTTCTGGGTGTATTCTAAGACGGCAGCATTACCGCGCTTCTGCACATCCGTGATGATTGAGGCAACAATGTCCTCAATGTTTTTGCCCGCGCCACCGGGGGTAGCACGGCGGTCGAGTTTTTTGACGAAGCGTGCGTAAGCAGCATCCTTGTAGCTGAGGACTTTCATGCCCAGCGCATACATGCTGTGAGCGTTTTCTGCAAGTGCGAGGTTTTCAAAGGGGCTTAGTCCTTTTTCTTAAGCAGTGGGAAAAGGACGACGTCACGAATGGTGGAGGCTCCTGTGAGCATCATGATCAGGCGGTCAATACCGACACCGATACCACCTGCTGGGGGCATGCCGTTTTCGAGGGTTTCGACGAAGTCGTGGTCAATTTGCTGTTCTTCCTCGCCGCCGGCTTGGTGTTCTAGGCGTTCGCGCTGGAGGTCGGGGTCGTTGAGCTCGGAGTAGCCGGGGGAGATTTCCTGGCCGTTGATGATGAGCTCATAGACCTCGACGGTTTTTCCTCCCGGTGTGACTTTCGCCAGAGGAATAAGCTCAGAGGCGACACGGGTAACGAAGCAAGGGTCGAAGGTGTGTTCCTCAACTTTCTTTTCGAAGACTTGCTGGACAACCTCGTAGTCTTCCATTTTCTCAGAAATTTGCACGCCGAGCTCGTCGCACTTAGCGCGGCGGGCTTCGGGGGTGATGTCGAAGAAATCATCACCAGCAACATCCTTGATCAGGTCGTGGTAGTTGGCGCGTTTCCACGGGCGCTGCAGATTGATGGTGCGGATGGTGTTGCCGTCTTCGTCCTTATGCTCGATCTCCAAACCACCACAGAATTTTTCTGCTAAGTGGCAGGTCATTTCCTCAACCATATCGGCCATGGTTTCGAAGTCACCATAAGCAGCGTAGGCTTCTAGCATGGTGAATTCCGGGTTATGACGGCGAGAGATGCCCTCGTTGCGGAAGTTGCGGTTGAGTTCAAAGACCTTGGTGAAGCCACCGACGAGGAGCCGCTTAAGGAAAAGCTCAGGTGCGATGCGTAGGGTGAGATCCATGCCAAGGGCATTGTGGTAAGTTTCGAAGGGGCGGGCGGCAGCACCACCGGCAACACTCTGGAGCATAGGAGTCTCGACTTCGAGGTAGTCACGCTCGTGGAGAAAGCTGCGGATCTCAGCGATCATGCGTGAGCGGGTGATGAAGACTTCGGCTGAGTGTTCGTTACTCATGAGGTCGAGGTGACGTTTGCGGTATTTGGTCTCGCGGTCGGCGACACCGTGCCACTTGTCCGGCATGGGACGCAGAGACTTACTGAGCATGGTGAGCTTGTTTACTTTGACAGAAGGCTCACCTTTTCCTGTGGTGAAGCTCTCTCCCTCAACACCGATCCAATCACCAAGGTCGAGCAGTTGGTAGAGTTCCCAGTCGGTCTCGCTGACACCCTTTTTGTTAAGGTAAATCTGGATGCGGCCTTCGACGTCGCCGATGGTGGCGAACACGGATTTACCCATGTCGCGGATGGCGAGTAGTCGGCCTGCGATGGTGACAGCTTGCTCGTCTGCGAAGTCAGCCTTGAGTTTGCCTGGGGTGGTAGTGGTGTCGAATTTTGCTCCGTAGGGGTCAATTCCGAGTTCACGGATTTTGCCCAGCTTTTCACGCCGAACGGCGATGAGTTCTGCTTCGGTGGATTGGGGAGTGGAATCGGACGTGGACGTGGCTGGCTGGTCGCTCATGAGGCGCGCAGAATAGGAGCGAATTGGAATAATTCAAGGGCGGAAATGAGGGGTCGGTGTCCTCACAGAATATCGAACTCAACGAGCCGTAAAACAGCCAGTACCGGTCGCTTCCTTTTCAGAAGTCCAGTATGGACAAATATTATGTAGGGTCATTCCGTGGCTCTAGCCAGGGTAAGCACCTTGAATGTAACCTTCGAGCTGGCCGATGAGTGCATCCTGAGCGGAAATAGTCCACTTGACGAGGTCGCCGATGGTGACGATGCCGACGAGTTCGCCATTGGCAACGACGGGAAGGTGGCGCACGCGTTTTTGTGTCATGGTTTGTAGACTGTGTGCTACCGAGTCGCTCTCTTTGATGGTCACAAGTGTGCTGGTCATGATGGAGCGCACATCAATGTCGTGTGATGATTTTCCCTTAAGGATGACGTTGCGGGTGTAATCACGCTCCGAGATGATGCCGATGAGTGCTCCATCGTCGATGACGGGTAGTGCGCCTACGTTACATTCTGACATTTTTTCAATAGCGTTAAAGACGGTTGCTTCAGGGCTGATGGTCCAGAGTTTTGAGCTCTTGTTTGATAGAACAGATGCAATGGGATCTGATACTTCCATAATAGTTTATAGGTTTGTGTTATTTAGGTGGAGAAATGACCGTTCGATGGTCATCGAGTTTGTTGGCGTTAAACGAATGAAACGCAATCCATGTATCCTGAATGAGAGGACGAGAAATTGGCAAGCGTACACGTGTTTATAATATAACATAATGCCATCAGTGTAGAAGTGGGGCAAGGCAAAAGGAGAAAAAGAGTTAAGGTTTTCTTGGTTTTAAGGTGTTCTTCATCAATTGATCAGATCTTTTTGGGGTAGTGAAGGGCAGCAGAAAAGTGAGTAAATAGCATCGAATTCTATTTGAGCTTTTGGTTTGGCTCATTCAGCTATAAAAGCGATGCCATGGGATCTTTACTGGCTCTATTAACGATTGTTTTTGTCTCATTGCTTATTGTCCGCGTGGGCACCAACGCCTTGGTGTTGACGGGCATGTCACTCTCTGCAGCTAGGTTCCAAGCCGCGTCGGCATTTTTTGGAGTTGGTTTTACCACGTCTGAAGCTGAGATGGTCGTTGGCCACAGGGTGAGGCGACGGATTATTCTGCATTTGATCATTGCGGGTAACATTGGCCTCACGTCGGCTTTAGCTACTCTGATTGTGACCTTTGTGAGTAAAGGTGATGAGGGTGCCTCTGCGCTTTTTTCGGTTCTAGGTATCGTGTTGCTTAGTATTCTGGTGCTTTATGTTTTGGCCAGTACGGGTTTTATCCGTAGGCCGCTGGATGGGGTAATGCGTTACTCTTTGGAGCGTGCGGGTGTGGTGAGAGCACTGGATTACGAACTGTTGCTCAAAGTGGAACATGGATATTGTGTTTCTGATTTTAAGATTGGTAAGGATCACCCATTTGAGGGTAAGGCGCTGCACGAATCGCGTCCCAATGACCAAGGCATCGTTATTTTGGGCATTACTAAGTCCCATGGTTCCTTTGTGGGAACACCCAATAAAAATGAGGTTCTCGAGTCGGGTGACACCCTGATGGTCTATGGTAGTGAAGAAGCAGTGGACAAAATGGCTCATCCAGAGCAGTAAGTGTTCAGCGCAACATGAAAGCGCATATTTTCCATGGCACGAAAGAAAAAAGACGATAAGCCGCCAACGCTCAAAGATGATCTGGTCACTCTGACCAAGGTGAATTTAAACACCTTTGTCGTTATTACCACGTTGTTTGGTTACTTGCTTGGGGCCAAATACTTCCATGGTGTGTGGCTCTATGATGGCTGGTTACTGTTTCATACTCTAATCGGTACGGCGTGCACCGCCTTTGGGTCTGCAGCCTTCAATCAGCTGATGGAGATCGAGGAAGATGCCAGGATGAAGCGCACGGCTGACCGGCCGCTTCCCGCCAGGAGGATGATTCCGGTGAATGCTTTTGGTATCGGATGGGCTTTGTCCGCATTCGGCATTATTCACCTTGCTTTGAAGGTGAGTCCCGCTTCGGCTTATTTGGCGGCCATCGCACTGGGGGTCTATGTTTTCCTCTACACTCCACTAAAACGGCGCAGCTCGACGAATACGCTTTTAGGCGGAGTTCCCGGAGCGATTCCTCCAATGATTGGCTGGGCAGCAGTAGCTCAGGCTGGTGGTGCTGCTGGTAGCTGGGCGGATGGGCAAAGTTGGTATTTATTTGCTCTCTTGTTTCTTTGGCAGATGCCTCATTTTGTCGCTATAAGCTGGTTGGTGCGTGAGCAGTATGAAGAGGCAGGGTATGTCATGTGGACCAACGGTGATGTCTCTGGGAAAAAGGCGGCCGCGATAGCAGCTGGCTTTACGGTAGTGCTGATTTTATTGGCGCCTCTTGGCTGGTGGCTTGGTTATGCCGGCGTAAGCTGGCTGGTGGGCGGATCTTTTGTGGGCATCGTCATGCTGTGGTTGTGTTTTCGATTTTCAGCTGCAGGTGAGCGCAAAGCGGCGCAGCAATTATTCTTCTATACTTTGCTTTATCTGCCGCTGGCACTCGGATTACTTGCCATCGGCTGGAAGCAAGGCTAGGGTGCGCGCGTTATCAAATCAGACACAAGTTTTACCATGGACATGGAACCAGCTGAAAGAAATCCAGCAGAGCTACGCCGCACAGCATTTAAACTAGTAGGCATTATGGTTATTGGTGCTGTGGTGGTTCTAAGTGCTTATTTTGCCAAGTCTAAGAAGAAGGCAGAAGAGAACGAGGGCAGGCCGCCAATCACTACAAAGATTAGTCGCAACTTCGCGGCCAAGAATCAGGAGGGGAAGCTGGTTGCGACCTATGACCTTGAGGGCAAGGTCTGGTTTGCCATTCCTGTGTGTGTGAAGCAGCTTGATGAAAACAAGCACGCCATAGCGATGATGAAAGAAATCACCGAGCATTATGAGGGTAACGATAACTTGAGGTTTGTCGCTTTTTCAATCAATGGAGTTGACCAAGGAACGAACCCTGAGGATCTCAAGCGTGCCATGGAGCAATTGAGTATTGACGATCAGCGGTGGTGGTTTTTGACAACAGGGGATACCAAGAAGCAGAGAGGTTATATTAAAGATCAATTGCGACTTGGTCTAGTTTCTGAGCGGTCTTCGGGAGACCCGGCGGGTAAGTGGATATTCCCCTCACAGATTGCTCTTATAGATCGAGGCATGCATATCCGTCAGCGCTATGATTTCCGTGAGGCGGAACAGTTTGAGGACGCTGCGCGTGAATTATTGAAAGAAAAGCCTGAGCTCAAGGATGTTGAGAAATTTGGATCGGCGCTCCATGCGGTTGATGAACTTAAAAAAACCCTCTACACGAACACTGACTTTGTTCTGAGTGAAACTAAAACAGGAAGCAGAGAATGACTGATAAACAAAAAATAACGACGATTTACGTTAGCGCGGCAGCTCTTTCCATACTGATCCTTTTGATCACCTGGTTGATCCGCCCTAAGCCGACGCCGCTTGAGAAACCGCAGTATGTTGAGCAAGGCATCTCGGCGCCTTTGCTGAGCCTGAAAAAGGATCTGGTTCTTAAGCGTCAGGATGGCAGGGATGTGAAGATATCCGAGCTCAAGGGTAAGGTATGGGCATTCGCCCAATTTTATGCGAGCTGCCCGATGTGTGCTAAGCGCAACTCTCAGGGGCTGAAGGCGCTCTACGACAAGTATAAGGATAATCCCGATTTTGTGGTTGTATGTATCACGGTCGATCCTGCGACTGATGGTGTCGAGCAGATGAAATCCTATGCGGAGGCTCTTGGTGCAGACAGTAATGACTGGTGGTTTTTGACCGGCGATGCAACGGCTCTTACCGATTATATGGTCAACGAGATGAAGTATCAGTCAATTGTGAAGCGTAGTGATCCGGATGAGGCTGCAAGGCTCGGTGCTTTTGAACATGATATGTCGATTGCTATTTATGACAGGAATCTCTCGATGGTCACAAGGCACGATCTTTACAATGCCCGCAAAAAAGGCCAGGTGTTTTTGAAAGGTGAGGAGGGCAAGTTACACTTCACCGTCGAGTCGTTACTTGAACAAAAGTAGTAATATGACGGATCGTCAGGACTTAAATAACTACCTCGAGCGTGAGCCTAATACGGCCTTGCTGAGGAAGCTTGTTTTTATTTCATGGGTGCTCAGTGGCGCCGTATTTGGCCTCGTTGTGGTGATGGGCAGATACAAGCTTGATATCGGCATGGAGCTGCCCTTGTTGCCACCCTTACATGCGATCCT
>ENA-OQVM01004423-OQVM01004423.1-marine-metagenome-genome-assembly--contig:-NODE-4423-length-14345-cov-4.058663_pt1 | contig 14345 bp, 14 predicted proteins | sample MGYA00237776_ERZ505498 | MGnify/ENA primary metagenome ERZ505498 (study PRJEB26159, sample SAMN06265151) | marine metagenome | isolation source: Helgoland LTER site | place: Germany:Helgoland, sampling... | reverse complement strand
ATCATCGATATAGCTGAATCGTTCCGACAACCGCAGTCAAGCCAACAAATTCGGCTTCTTCAGGACTCGCAGTATAGGTAATAGCTGTGGCGTGGTCCGGCGCGAATATTTCGGCAATGCCGCGCCCAATGCCGCGCGCGCCACCCGTGATCAGAATTCTGCGCATGTTTGTCCCTTTGGTCATAAAGGGAAAGCCTAACGCAAACGGCCCCCGCTGCAAGGTGCAGGCGGGGGCCGTTTATGGTTTCGTATGAGCGCGCTTATTCGGCTGCGATTGCGCTGGACTTGGCAAGGTCGCGCAGGACGTAGTGCAGCACGCCGCCATGTTCGATGTACTCAATCTCGATCGCGGTATCGATACGGCACTTTAGGGTGATCTCTTTGACTGTGCCGTCCGCCATTGTGATTGCGCAAGGCACTTCCTGTAGCGGCTTAATCGTATCGAGGCCAGAGATGGACACCGTTTCCTCACCCGTCAGACCCAGCGATTTTCGGCTATCGCCACCTGTGAACTCAAACGGGATGACGCCCATGCCAACAAGGTTGGAACGGTGGATGCGTTCAAAGCTTTCGGCGATGACGGCTTTCACACCCAACAGTGCCGTGCCTTTGGCTGCCCAATCGCGTGAAGAACCTGCACCGTATTGTTCGCCGCCAAAGATGACCAGCGGTGTGCCTGCCTCTTGATACGCCATCGCGGCGTCAAAGATCGAGGTCTGCGCCCCGTCCGGGCCTTTGGTGTAGCCGCCTTCAACCCCATCCAGCATCTCGTTCTTGATGCGTATGTTGGCAAAAGTGCCGCGCATCATGACCTCGTGGTTGCCACGGCGCGAACCGTAAGAGTTGAACTCGCGCGGGGACACTTGGCGGTCGGTCAAGTACTTGCCTGCGGGTGTGGTTTCCTTGAACGAACCGGCAGGCGAGATGTGGTCAGTGGTGATCATGTCGCCCAAAACGGCCAGTACTTTTGCGTCGTGGATGTTGGTGATCACACCCGGCTCCGGTGACATGCCCTGAAAGTACGGTGGGTTCTGCACGTAGGTGGAGGCAGGGGGCCAATCGTAGGTTTTTTCATCAGTTGTTTCAACACCCTGCCATTTTTCGTCGCCTTTAAAGACGTCGGCATACTTGGTCTGGAACGCTTCGCGTGTCACGGTTTGTTCGACCAGTTCCGCAACCTCTTGGGTCGTGGGCCAGATGTCGCGTAGATAGACGTCTTTGCCCTCAGGTGTCTGGGCAATCGGATCTGTCGCCAGATTGATGTCCATTGTGCCTGCCAGCGCATAGGCCACCACCAACGGCGGCGACGCGAGGTAGTTGGCGCGCACGTCTGGCGAAATGCGGCCCTCAAAGTTGCGGTTGCCCGACAGGACCGATGTCGCGACCAGATCGCCGTCATGGATTGCTTTGCTGATCTCTGGTTGTAAGGGTCCGGAGTTGCCGATGCAGGTCGTACAGCCGTAGCCAACAAGGTTAAACCCGAGCTTATCAAGGTCTTCTTGCAGGTTTGCGGCCTCAAGATAGGCGCTCACAACCTGTGAACCGGGGGCGAGTGAGGTTTTCACCCAAGGCTTGCGGTTCAGGCCAAGTGCGGCGGCTTTGCGCGCGACCAGACCTGCGCCGATCATGACGTAAGGGTTGGAGGTGTTGGTGCAGGACGTGATCGACGCAATCACGACCTTACCGGATTCCAGCGTGTAATCTTCGCCTTCAACGACGACCTGTTTACCCATCGGGCGCTTGAAGGTCTCGGCCATTTCCTTGGTGAACGCTTCTTTCGCACCGGTCAGGGCAACGTAGTCTTGCGGGCGTTTGGGCCCGGAAATCGCAGGGACGATGGTGCCCATGTCAAGGGCCAGCGTGTCGGTGTAGATCGGTGCGTAATCATCGCCGCGCCACATGCCGTTCTCTTTGGCATAGGCTTCGACCAGCGCGATGCGGTCCTCGTCGCGGCCCGTGGTGCGCAGATAACGCAGGGTTTCATTGTCGATCGGGAAGAAGCCGCAAGTCGCGCCGTATTCAGGCGCCATGTTGGCGATCGTTGCGCGGTCGGCAAGTGGCAGTGTGTCGAGGCCGGCACCGTAGAATTCAACGAATTTGCTGACAACGCCCTTGGCGCGCAGCATTTCGACGACCTTCAGAACCAGATCGGTACCGGTGGTGCCTTCCATCATCGCGCCTGTCAGCTCAAAACCGACAACTTCGGGGATCAGCATAGAGATCGGCTGACCCAGCATCGCGGCCTCTGCCTCAATCCCGCCTACGCCCCAGCCCAGAACGGCCATGCCGTTAACCATAGTAGTGTGGCTGTCAGTGCCCACGAGCGTGTCAGGGTATGCAACTTCGTCGCCATGCTGGTCCTTGTCGGTCCAGACAGTTTGCGCGAGGTATTCCAGGTTCACCTGATGGCAGATGCCGGTGCCGGGGGGCACAACGCGGAAGTTGTTGAACGCTTTTTGGCCCCACTTGAGGAATGTATAGCGTTCCATGTTGCGTTCATATTCGCGGTCGACGTTCATCTGGAATGCACGCGGATTACCGAATTCGTCAATCATCACAGAGTGGTCGATGACCAGATCAACAGGGTTCAGCGGGTTGATTTTCTCGGCGTCGCCACCAAGGGCGACAAGACCATCGCGCATGGCGGCCAAATCAACAACAGCTGGAACACCAGTGAAATCCTGCATCAACACGCGGGCAGGGCGGTACGCGATCTCGCGCGGGTTTTTGCCACCCTGGGCACCCCATTCAGCGAACGCTTTGATGTCGTCAACGGTGACGGTTTTGCCATCTTCAAAGCGCAGCATGTTTTCGAGCACGACCTTGAGCGCGGCGGGCAGCTTGGAGAAATCGCCAAGACCTGCGGCCTGCGCGGCGGGAATGGAGTAATATGCGATTTTCTGATCGCCTGACGTAAGTGTCTTGCGGGTTTTGGCTGTGTCCTGACCGACTATAATCGTCATGGATGGCTCCCTTCGGGGTGTGTGACTAATGGGATGTTGAGGCTTCAATGCCATTTGGTGAGGCACGTTTCAACCTTTATTCGCTGGGTTTGGGCGATTTTGTATACCACGGTGTACCAAAATACCGAAAAGTTGAACGACCACCGCCCCGCTTTCAAGAAACCTTGATTGGTTATTTCCGATCCTAGCGGATAGTTTGATGTATCGCTGATGACCAAGCATTGGAATCAAATGCCCCTTTTTAGAAGTTTCTTCGTGGCTGCGGCGCTGGCTTTGTCCGTTCCGGTGTCTGGTTATGCGGGTGACAACCCTGTTGTGGTTGAACTGTATACATCCCAAGGATGTTCCAGTTGCCCGCCCGCCGATGCTATTTTGCATGAGCTTGCCAAGCGGAACGACGTCATTCCGCTGGCGTTCCATGTGGATTATTGGGATTACATCGGGTGGAAAGATCTGTTCGCGGACCCCGCCCATGCGAAACGGCAACGCGCCTATGCGGCGCAAGGAAACCGGCGGTCGATCTATACCCCCGAGATCATCGTGAATGGCGAGACCGACATCGTGGGTGCGAAGCCTATGGTGCTGTCGAAAGCGATTACGGATCATGCCGAAAGAACGCCGGTTGTCGGTGTCGAGTTAACGCGCAATGGCGATACGTTGACGGTGCAAGCCTCCGTTTTGGAAACGGGAGTGGGCCCGATGATCATTCAGATGCTGCGGTATACGCCAGAAAAAATAACCAAGATCAAGCGGGGCGAAAATGCCGGTAAAACACTGAGGTATACGAATGTCGTAGAAGGATTGACCGTTTTGGGCGCGTGGGACGGGGTTTCGCCGCTATCTATGACGGCCAAGATCGACGGCGACAAACCTGTTGTTGTGCTGATCCAAAACCAGAACGCCGGTCCAATTCTGGCTGCCGGCGTTTTGCGTTAGGGCTCCCAACTGCGCCAGCGACGGTGTACCCAGAACCATTGTTCAGGGTTCGCCGCCACGCGGGCAGATAGGCTATCGTTCAGCACTTGTGTCATCGTTTCGGCGTCTGTGTGCGGCACAGGTGCCTCCAGCAGGCATTCAAAGCTGACACCGTCAGGTTGCCGGATGCCGTAAAATGGAATTAAAAGAGCATCATACCGCAAAGCAAGCTCTGCTGCAGAGAGTGCGGTGCGTGCAGGTTCACCGATGAAATCCAGGATCGGGGCGCTTTGCACATGTTGGTCAAACAAAAGCACGAGCTGGCCACCATCCTTTAGATGGCGAACAAAGCCCGCAGTGCCGCGCCGCCCCTGTGGAAAGACGGGACCGCCAAATGCTTCCATCGTTTTGACGTAATGTGCGTTGAAATACGGGTTCTTCATGTTGCGGTAGAGACCGCCGATGTTATAGCCGCGCGAAGTGAGTGCCGCGCGGGTTGCCTCGTAATTACCGAAATGCCCGGTGACAAGGATCACGGGGCGTTTGTGTTCTGCTGCCTCTTGCAGGGCCGCAAGTCCGGGGCCAATCGGCACGTTCTGCTTCATGTGGGCGGGAAAGTCTTTGGATGAATAATTCTCGATAAAGGTCCGACCGACGTTGTTCAGACATTGTGCGGTGATCCGTGCGCGTTCGGATGTCGGCATATCGGGCCAGATCAGCTTCAGGTTCTCGTATGCGCGCTTGCGGTATCCTGCGACGGGCCCGATGGCGTGTTCGACCAGCCACCCCATAAACCTGACCCGAAACTCGAATGGCAAAGCCAGCGCAAGCCGGATGACCCCGACGATCAGCAAGTTGCTGACGAAATGCCCGAGCTTGCGCAGGGTGGGCGTCGGGTTCGCTTTTGTGGGTGGGATTTGCTCTGCCATGGGTCCTGGTCAGCAAGGGATTGTGCCCTGACATAACCGCAAGCGCGACAGGCGACAAGCAGGCAGTCTGGCGACCTTACCCCTCCTCGTTTTCGTCCACGAGCAAGATGAGGTTGCCGGCCTGCTCCATGTCGCGAATTGCAGTTACAATTTCAGCCATCGCATCCTCTGCATCAGCGGGCTTTATCTTGCCTTTTTCGTCAATTTCCTCGCGCAACTGATCGGCCATGCGTCCGGACATGTTATCAAGAATGTAGGTTTTCGTCTCTTCATAGCCGAGGGTCGGCGCACCGGCGAGTGCGATGACCAGAGCAGTCTGTTCGACCTCGCGCAGGATGCGCGGGATATCGCGCGGGGCAATGCGGGTGGGGATGTTCCCAAAAGTAAAAATCGCCTTGCGCACGGCATTTGCAAAACCTTCATCGGTTTCGTCGAGCCCCGTTAATACATCTGTTCGTGTCAGGCTGGTCGATGAATTGAGAATCGCCCCCACACGTTCAACAGGATCTAGATCAAATGCACGTTTGGGTTGCGAATCCAGTTGGCTGGCCAGCGATAGGCCAATCCGGTCCACGGCATCTGGCGTGACCGCATTGGTTAACGACACTGCATAGGTGATGCGGCGCGCGCGGGGGCCAGGCAGGCGACCCAAAATGTCTGCTGCCAATCCGACGGGCAGTTTTGACAGCATAACAGCGGCAATTTCCACGCTTTCATTTTCAAAAACGGGCAGTAGTTTTTCAGCCCCGAGTTCCCGCAAGCGGCCCCATGGATCCCCATATTGACGCACGCCCGCCTCTTTGCGCAAGCGTGCGGCTGTGTGCGGGCTGATCGTGCCGTCCAACACATCCAGCGCGCCAGAGATTCCAGTGGGAAAATGCAGCCCAACTTGATGCACTTCGTTTGCGAATTCTTCGACGACCGCCATAACGGTGTCGCGGTCAATGGTGCGCATCTCGCCCATTTGGCGGGTCAATCTGATCTGCAGGTCATCCGGCAGGTCTTCAAGCGGGAGTTCGGCCCCTTCGTTCAACAAAAAGCGGACGATGATTGCAGCTTTTGCAGTGCGGGACAGACTGTGTGTGCCAGAACCAGAAACGCCGCAGCCCGTCACAGCGGGCAGCGGCGCATAATTATTCATCGGCACCATTTCGTTCATCTTGTCCTGCCCTTACCCTGCGATTTCACAGGTGTGGCAGGTAAAGGTAAAGATAGCCTGAAATCAGTAGTTAAACGTCTGGCCCGTCGCGATCGCAGTGCGCAAAGACGCCTCGGCCCAGGTACCGGACCCACCATGGCTGCGGATCGCGCGCAATTGCGCCATCGCCTGTTTCATCTGGCCTTGTTCAACCAAACCCTGACCCATGTAGGACCGCGCCAGAATGTTGGACGGGTTCACCGCCAATGCCTGCGCATAAAAGGACATTGCCATGTCCATTTCGCCCAGTTTGCGGTTTGTAAAGCCCATGTAGGTCAGCGTGCGGTCGTCATCCTGAGGCATAAAGGCCAGTACATTTTGCGCCTCGGTGTAGCGTCCGGCATAAGCCAGTTCGCGAACATTCTCGTAAAACCCTTGGGTATCCAACGCACCCTCACGGGCAACGACGCAAGATTTTAATTCCTTGTCATAGACTTCGCCGGTTTTGCATTTCGGTTTTGTCGGGGCTGTCTCATCGCCGCCACCGGCGGCAAAGGCGACGGACGTGAACGCGAAAGGGACAGTAATTACAGCAGCAAGTAAAAGCGATTTCATGGGAAACTCCTTTTGAATTGCTTAGGACAATAGCGCGGTTACGTCGCAAGCCAACGCCCTATAGCGCCTTTCACACATACGTTATCGCAATTCCGCGAAAATTCGCCTAAATATCACGAAAAACGGCCTGAGTTGTTCACGCGCTCAGGCCGTGGTCTATTTTTGGTTCTGTGGGCTAAAGGTCCGACAGCAACCTTAGGTTGTTACCGGGACGCAGCTTTGTGATGCGGTGTCATAGGACGAGCCTGCCGCACAGGACATAGCTTTTTTTTCTTTCCCGTAGCTACAGCCCATCGCAAGGCTGAGGGTCGGCAGCGTGGTAAGTGCCAAGGCAATCGCAAGGGTCTTGAACTTCATGATCTGTCTCCTTTTTGCTGATAAGGAAAAGATACACCCGCGCGCGCAATTTTCAAACATTAGTGCTGACCTGCGACAATATAGTGCAAAGAATTGCCGCTAAATTGCGCAATATTGCTACTTTGGCCCCTCAAAACCTGCTCAGATACCGCTATTCGCCAAATACGCGGGCAAAGATCGTATCAACATGCTTGGTATGGTAGCCAAGGTCGAACTTCTCTTCCATCTCTGCTGCGCTGAGGAATTTGAGCACATCTGCATCTCCCAAAAGCTCGGTTTTGAAGTCCTTGCCTTCTTCCCAGACCTTCATCGCGTTGCGCTGGACCAGTTTATAGCTGTCTTCGCGGCTGACGCCTGCTTGGGTCAGCGCCAGAAGAACCCGCTGTGACATCACAAGGCCCCGGAATTTGTTCATATTGGCCAGCATATTATCCGGGTAGATGACCAGTTTGTCGATCACACCGGTGAGGCGCGACAGGGCAAAGTCCAGCGTGATGGTCGTGTCGGGCCCGATGGTACGCTCAACAGAAGAATGCGAGATGTCGCGCTCGTGCCAGAGGGCCACATTCTCCATTGCCGGAACCACCGCCATGCGGACAAGACGCGCAAGACCGGTGAGGTTTTCGGTTAGCACGGGGTTGCGTTTGTGCGGCATTGCCGAGGAGCCTTTTTGACCGGCAGAGAAGAATTCTTCGGCTTCCAGCACTTCGGTGCGCTGCATGTGGCGAATTTCGGTTGCGATGTTTTCGATGCTGCTTCCAACAACACCGAGGCAGGCAAAGAACGCCGCATGGCGGTCGCGTGGAATTACCTGGGTCGAGATCGGTTCGGGCTTCAGCCCGAGTTTGGCGCAGACGTGCTCTTCGATGGCAGGGTCAATGTTCGCGAATGTCCCGACCGCACCGGAGATAGCGCCTGTGGCGATCTCATCGCGGGCGACGTGCAGGCGGGCAAGGTTGCGGTCCATTTCGGCGTAAAAGCGGGCAAAGGTCAGACCCATCGTGGTGGGTTCTGCGTGAATGCCATGCGACCGGCCAATGCGAATGGTGTCTTTATGTTCAATCGCACGGCGTTTGAGGGCGGCAAGCAGTTCTTGGACATCTGCGATCAGAATGTTTGCGGCGCGCGTCAATTGCACGTTGAAACAGGTATCGAGCACATCGGACGATGTCATGCCTTGATGCACAAATCGCGCCTCGTCAGAGCCGACATGTTCGGCCAGATGGGTCAGAAAGGCGATGACGTCGTGCTTGGTGACGGCCTCGATCTCGTCGATACGGGCGACGTCGAATTCAACGTCTTTGGCTTTCCACACGGCATCCGCGTTTTCACGCGGGATCACGCCAATGTCGGCCATCGCGTCGCAGGCATATGCCTCAATCTCGTACCAGATGCGGAATTTGGTGGCAGGAGACCAGATGGAAACCATTTCGGGACGGGAATAACGCGGGATCATGGGTATACCTTTTTGTGACTGTAGGCAGGGTCAGGGGCGGCATAGACTGAGGCGACATAAAGGACAAGTCAGGGGTGTGGATGCGCGGGTTGGTTTTTGGGATTGGTTTGGGTTTGGGTGCTGCTGTGGCCGCCGAAGAAGTGACGTGGCAGACGCTGACAGGCGCTGAGATAACTGCTGCATTGACCGGGCGCATGCTGGATTATGGCGCACAGTGGCAAGATTTCCGCGCTTCTGGCCGGACGCTGTATTTTTCGGGGCGCGACACGTGGGGGTATTGGGAGGTTCGGAGCGATCAGTATTCCAGCATGTGGCCTCCCTCGGACTTGTGGGTCTGTTACGGGCTGCAGACGGATGGGGAACGCGTGCGTTTTGTTGGGGGCGGGGGCGCGTTGACCGTGGGTGCGTATAAGAACTGACTTATGTGACGCAGGTGTTGTCAGGGGCCAGCCCCCATCGGCGAAGCGCCGATTCCCCCAAATTATTTACGGCCAAAAAGAAAGAAGGGCTGTGCTTTTAGGGCAGGAGTTCTGTGACCACTGACGACGACCGCTCAAGCGTGCGGTGGACGGGGCATTTATCCGCGATTTCTGCCAGTTTTTGACGTTGTTCGGTGGTCAGATCGCCGGTGAGGCGGATTTTGCGGCGCCATGTGTCGATCTTATCGCCGCTGCCGGTTTCTGCGTTCTGGGCGTGGACTTTGTCGTGGCAGATGTCCACGCTGACATGGGTCAAAGGCCAGCCTTTGCGCCGGGCGTACATGCGGATCGTCATCGACGTGCAGGCACCCAGACCGGCGGATAAAAATCCATAGGGCGACATGCCTTTGTTGGTGCCGCCGTAGGCTAGCGGCTCGTCTGCCAAGGCATGGTGGTAGGGGCCGGAGTTGATGTCTTGCAGGAAGCCTGATGTGTCTGCCTCGGACACGCGCACCACGCCTTCGGGTGCACCCGGCGGGGGCGCAGGCGGGCGAAGGGGCAGATAGCGGCTGGCCCATGTGGCGATCACGTCGGCGGCGTATTCGGCGTCATCGGGCTGCGTGATCAGGTGATCGGCACCGTCCAGAGTGACAAAACTCTTGGGATGCTTGGCGGCCAGAAAAATCTGGCTGGCGTTGTCGATGCTCACGATTGCGTCTGTGGGGGCGTGCAGCACCAGAAGGGCTGCTTTCAGGTTTCCAATGGCTGAGGTGAGTTCAGCGCTACTGACGTCTTCGACAAAGGATCGGCCGATCTTGAAAGGGCGACCACCGAGCGAAACCTCGGCGCTGCCGTTTGCGGCGATTTCGGGCAGGGCATCGGCGAAATTATCGGTCACATGGCCCGGATCAAAGGGTGCGCCCAGCGTTGCAACAGCTTTGATGTGGTCGAGGCCTGCTGCCGCTTTGAGCACTGCGGCGCCGCCCAGAGAATGGCCTATCAACAACGAAACGGGCATTCCTTTGGTATCAAGATACGCGCAAGCCGCGCGCAGGTCGTCCACATTCGAGGTAAAGGATGTATTGGCGAATTCGCCTTCTGAATGGCCCAACCCCGTGAAATCGAACCGCAAAACGGCGATTCCCATCGCGGACAGGCGGGCAGAGATGCGGCGTGCTGCGGGGATGTCTTTGCCGCAGGTAAAGCAATGCGCAAAAAGTGCTGTGGCCAGATGCGGCCCTTCGGGCATGTCCAGCCGCGCGGCAAGCAGGTCGCCTGCGCTATTTGGAAAGGTGATGCGTTCGGTGGGCATGAGAGGTCTCCGGTTGGCTGCGTCTAGGGTGGGCGACCAAGCACGGCGGCACAAGGGGTGTGACAGATGCCTCACGGTGGCGTGACGCGGACGTTGCGTCGCGAGGGGCTTTCCTGTGCCGCGGGCGCGGTATAGCAAGAGCGGTGAAATGATACCCTGAAAGGTCTGCAGATGCCCGATGCGCTGAAACCCCGTTTGAAACCAAGCACCATTGCGGCACATGCAGCCGGTGCAAAGGATGACGAAACCGGCGGCGTTGTACCGGCCGTGCATATGGCCACGACATTTGAACGTGGTCCCGATTATTCACCGCTGAACGCGCAGAACATCTACCTGCGCTCGCATAATGAAAACGTCCGCGTGGCAGAGCGTTTGCTGAGCAAGCTGGAGAATGCCGAGGATACGTTATTGTTCCCGTCCGGGATGGCAGCGGTTGCGGCGGTTTTCAGGACCGTGCCCAACGGCGCAAGCGTGCTGGTGCAGCGGCAGATCTATTGGGGCACGACAGAATGGATTCGCACCTTTTGTGCGCGCAGGGGCATTACTCTGCATGAAGTAGAGGCATCGGATCACGCCGCGTTTTCAGAGGCTTGTGCCGCGCACAAACCGTTTCTTGCGTGGATAGAGACGCCGTCAAACCCGTGGTTGCGTATCACCGATATCGCGGCATCCGCCAAGGTTGCGCATGATGCGGGTGCGCTTTTGGTGGTTGATAGTACGGCGGCCTCGCCTGTGCTTAGCAATCCGTTGGCGCATGGGGCAGACATTGTCATGCATTCAGCGACCAAGGGGATAAACGGGCATTCTGATGTGCTGGCAGGCTCGCTTTCGACTGCGACCAAGGCTGCCGCCATCTGGCAGGAAATTATGGTTGATCGCAATACTGCCGGTGCTGTCCTTGGCCCGATGGAGGCATGGTTACTGACGCGGGGTATGCGCACGTTGCCGCTGCGCATGCGCGAAATGTCGACCAATGCGATGGCGCTGGCCACTTATCTGTCGGACCATCCAAAGGTTGAGACGGTGATGTATCCTGGCCTCGAAACCCACCCCGGTCATGCGATTGCCGCGCGACAGATGCAGGGCGGATATGGCGGGTTGATGTCGTTTGTTGTCAAAGGCGGCGCGGCAGAGGCACTGCGCGTGACGGGGCGGTTGCAGTTGTTCTTGCGCGCGACATCGCTCGGCGGCGTAGAATCGCTGGTCGAGCATCGCCATACGATTGAGCCGCATACCGGTATTCCCGAAGGGCTTTTGCGTCTATCTGTCGGGATCGAGGATGTTGACGACCTGCGCGATGATCTGGGGCAGGCGTTAGGCCAGTAATTTTGCCGGATTGGTCGATTGCGTAACCCGGCATGAGCAGGTATTCTGCCACTATGAAACAAGTTCCCAAACCAACCACAGATGACGCGCTTATTCAGGAATTTCTGAACAAAGGCGGTGAAGTCAGTGTCGGCAAAACCAAGCCGCCAAAGGCTGAGCTGGGCCTGAGCAACAATCAGTGGAACAACAAACTGACCAAAGAAGAAAAAGCCGCGCGCGACAAAAAGTGATCGTCCCGTTTCGGTGATGGTCTGACCGGCTGATGGTCTAGTTGCCCATCAGCGCCGGATCATGCGGGTATTTTGTCAGGTTTTCAAAGCCGTCTTCGGTGATCAGCACCTGATCCTCCAGCTTGATCGCGAAATCACCGCCTTCGGGTTGAACCAATGCCTCCACGCACAGCACCATGCCTGCCTCAAGCGGGTAGTCATAGGCACCGGCGACCGCGTGATCGGGATACGCAACCAGCGGCCATTCATCGCACAAACCGACACCGTGCATCAGGCAGCCATATTTTCCCGCTTGAAACTGTGGATCAAGCACATGCGTACCCGCTGAAAGCTCAGGTATCATCACGCCGGGTTTGAGCATTTGCATATTGGTTTCAATGTGTTCCACGCCGTGCTGCATGGCATAGATCATGTCGGCACGGGGTTTGTCCGGCCCGATCCACCAAGTGCGCGAAATATCGACGCAGATGCCGTAGCTGCCGATCAGATCGGTATCAAAGGCGATGATCTCATTGGGCTGCGTGATGCGTGGACCACATTCCTGAAACCACGGATTAGTACGCGGCCCGGACGACAACAGCCGCGTCTCAATCCATTCACCGCCGCGCCGCACGTTTTCGGCATGCATGATGGCCCAAATATCGTCTTCGGAGGTTTGCCCGTTTGGCACGCTCAGACGGGCAAAGTCCTCCATCGCGCGCACGGATGTTTCGCAAGCGTGCGATGCACAACGCATGGCAAGGATCTCGTCAGGCCCTTTGATCGAACGGCTCTTTTCGGTGACTTCCTCACCGTCTTTTACGTCAAACCCTTGGGCTTCAAGCGCGCGTAATCCGTGCAGCATGATCTTGTCAACGGCGAGACGTTTGTTGCCTTCGCTATGGGCCTCGATCAATACGCGGACCTCGTTGGCGAAAATATCAGCCGCCACATCGACCTTGTCACCGCGGTCAAAGTAAAACAAATCCGCACCAGAGCGTTGTTCGCGGACCAAAGGATTGAATTCGCTGAGGAAAGGCGAGTTTTTGTAGTCCCAGATGACCATGTACCCATCTGCACAAATCAACACGGCACGGAACGGATTGTGGGTGTTCCACAACTGCATATTGGTGCTGTCGGTCGCATAGCGGATGTTGAGCGGATCAAACATCAGCAAACCGCCATAGCCGCGATCCACGACATGCTGCGTCAGCCGTTCCCAGCGGTAGCGCCGCATGGTTGGCAGATTGGGTAGGGTCAGGTTTGCGGCCTCCCACTCGCGAAACGCCAATTGGGTTGGGCCAATCTCGACTCGGTCCGCGTTGTTGGGCGTGCCGTCGGGCAACATGCTGCCCTTGGTTGGATCAATTTTGCGGGTTTCGCGGTAATGCTGGTTCATAATGGTCTCGTGGTGGTGGCCTTTGTTCAGTCTTGGGCATTATTGCGCCGTGTGGTTGGCTGAAACCGACGAACGTCATGGTCGTTTTTGAGGTGCGAAAGAAGCGCGGCTAGCTCTTTCACAGGCGCATCCGGTCGCGTAGGTTTCCCCCATGAAAGCGATATTTCAGGATAGCCTCCCGCCGGAACATTGGGCGGATGTCGGTTTGCCGGGCATATCGCCCTGTGCCCCGGACGATTGGCTTCGCGTGGATGAAGCTTATGCAGGGCAAATGGCGTACCGCGCGCGTTTGCTGGCTGCTAAACCGGATGCCGTGCTTTGGATGGATAATTCTGCGGGCCCTGCTGCGGAGGAACTGCTTGATGCCGCGCTGGGCGTCCTGCCAAGCTTGGGGTTTGAGCGGGAGGGCGACACCGTTGCCTGCCCGGACGGGCGGCGCGTTATCATTGACGGGGCGCCGCCTCTTTGGACGCTGGGCCATCTGGTGCAAGAAGACCTGTGCATCCTTCAACCCGACGGGGCAGAGCATGTGTTAACCGGCGCGGTGCTGTGCTTTCCGGCAAGCTGGAAACTGTCGGAAAAGGTGGGGCGACCGTTGATGGCGATCCATGAACCCGTCGAGGAATATGATGCCATGCTAGGCCGCCGCGTGCAGCGCATGTTTGATGGCGTCAAACCTGGCAGACCGCTGCAACGGCACAACCGGCTGCGATACGTGCACAGTGATTTGCACCAACCACACACGAAAGTTGCAGCGGATCAGATGCCCTTTGTCCGCTCGGAACGGCAGTGCATTCTGCGCTTGCCGCAAACAGGTGCAGTGGTTTTCAGCATTCACACATGGGTGGTAAAGGGCTGATCTGCAAACACGCGCGCTTGCAGATCAGTATCATCAGGCGGCCTGCAACACCATGTGCGGCTGACCGTTCGACGTTTTTTGCGGTGATTGACCGTCTTTGTTGACCGTCACATTCACCTGCTTGCGGAACGAACTGAAATGCACCGACGTGACAACGTCGATAGCTTCGTCAAAACGCAAGGTCAGCGACCAGAAACCGTTGGCAGATTGCTGTGCTGCTTTGACCTCTCCGACAAAGGGATGGCCAAGATAATGCCCGGCAACGCGCTGTCCGGGCGCCCAGCCCACTACCGCATCTGCGGCTTGGGCAGACAAAGTGTTCCAGTCGCGCGCGCCCCATTGATGGGCAATGGTTTCAAGGGCTTGGGCATGACTTATGGTTTGGCCGCGCGCCGCAAGATCACTGCGCAGCCGCTTGGCCTGAGTTTTCAGCATGTCCCGAGAGGGG
>ENA-OQVM01004421-OQVM01004421.1-marine-metagenome-genome-assembly--contig:-NODE-4421-length-14351-cov-3.051072_pt1 | contig 14351 bp, 12 predicted proteins | sample MGYA00237776_ERZ505498 | MGnify/ENA primary metagenome ERZ505498 (study PRJEB26159, sample SAMN06265151) | marine metagenome | isolation source: Helgoland LTER site | place: Germany:Helgoland, sampling... | reverse complement strand
TGTCGTGCTTTTGCAGATAGGCAGCCAATTTTTCCGCGTTGTCGCAATGGCGATCCATACGCAAGCCCAGTGTTTCGAGGCCCTGAAGGATTTGAAATGAATTCATCGGTGAAATCGCCGCGCCGGTATTGCGCAACGGCACAACACGGCAGCGCCCGATATAGGCGGCCTCGCCCAGTGCTTCGGTGTAGACAACACCATGATAGGACGGATCGGGTTCATTCATAACCGGGAAACGCGCCTTATTGGCCACCCAGTCAAACTTGCCCGAGTCAACAATGACCCCGCCAATGGCGGTGCCATGGCCACCAATATATTTGGTCAGTGAATGCACTACAATATCAGCACCGAGCTCAAACGGGCGGCACAGATAAGGCGTGGCTACGGTGTTGTCGACTATTAGCGGCACACCGTGTTTATGGGCGATTTCAGCCAAACGCGCGATGTCGACAATATTGCCAGCGGGGTTACCGATAGACTCGCAAAAAATGGCCTTGGTTTTGTCATCGATGGCTTGTTCGAAACCGGCAAAGTCCTCGTGCGATACCATACGCGTCTCAACGCCTTGTCGCGGCAGTGAGTGGGCAAAGAAATTATAGGTGCCGCCATACAATTGGCTGGTGCTGACGATATTGTCGCCCGCTTCGGTGATGCACTGAATGGCATAAGTAATGGCCGCCATGCCGGACGCTACGCAAAGCGCAGCGATACCGCCTTCCATTGCCGCGACGCGCTTTTCCAACACGTCAGTCGTTGGATTCATAATGCGCGTGTAGATATTACCCGCGACCTTCAGGTCAAACAGGTCGGCACCGTGCTGCGTATCATCAAAGGTGAAGGAGGTTGTTAGGTAGATCGGGACGGCTGCAGCCTTGGTGGTGTCTTCTGACGTGTAGCCTTCATGCAAAGCAATGGATTCAAGTTTCATAGGGCTTCTCGGTTAGTTAAAAAGTGCAGTATCGCTTATTACCGGCAAAGGTGGCTGCCATAGCGGTCGAGGTTGCATCCGCCGGTCTTCCCTAGGGGCTCGACCCGCGCGCCGCCTATTCAATTGCCTGTAAAAATTATGGTTGTCTCGATTTTGTACTAATACCACAGGCCTTGCAGTATTTATTTTACAGCTTAACGCTAGCCATCCGCTCGGGCCCCGAAACAGGCGGCTGCGCAATACCCCGTTATTCGCAATAGGGCATTGCAGTTTTATTAGGGGGCAATCCTGCTAACGCAGAAATTTATTCCGGCGCATTGTTGGTTAATTTTCGTCATAAAAATGACGTTGTTGTTTTGTTTGTAATTTTATAAGTCTTAAGGGGTGATTAACAGCTTAATGCCTCAGTTAAAATACCGAGCGAGCTTGGCAGCAGTGGGGCTTGAGATTGGTTGGGAGTCGGGCAATGGAATCGCGCCGCCAGAATGTGGCATGCGTCCCTAGGCTGAGCGGATGTCTTTATGGGGTCGAAAAAAAAAGCCCTACTGGAAGGGTTCTCAGTAGGGCTATTTGGGTCACGAAAGCTTAGGGGTTGAGCTTATTTCTGACCTTTAGGTCCTTTTTCGTTGGCAGATTCTTTCTTGTCTTGAAAATCCTGGTCATTTGCGTTGTCGTTAGAATCTTTTTTCTCTTTGTGCGAATCCTTCTTGTCTTGCTTGTCTTGCTGGTTCTGAGTTAGTTCAACATCTGCCGACGGGGCAGGGCACTCTAAGTCGGCTAAGTCAGATTCAGGAAAGTCTAGCTTTTCGCCAAGATTAATATCGGATTCCCCATTTGATGCGGATTCGTAAAAGTTAATTACTAGGCCATTTCCACTATCATCGGTGATAGTGGCCAAGCCTATATCGGTGTTAAAGGTGTTTTCAGACTGATATTCAAAGTAGTAATAGTCATAAACGATGTCAAAGCAGTCACCACCCTTGTCAATATCGTCTTGTTGATAGTCATACCAGGTCACATTACCAACCTCATCAATCCCTAATAACCTTTCGTCCATTCCGTCGGTACCATAATCTACATCTAGGCGATAGACACCCACGATTGAAGAGAGGCTCGTTACTGGCACCGTTTCTATAACGGCGGCATTTTCTGCTGGATTGAGGGATTCCACCACTACTGTGGCCACCGTAGTCGCCGCATCCTCCAGGTTACAGGCGCTCAAAGAAAACGCACCCAATACTATTGCTGCCGACAAGACGCTTGAACGGTTAAGGATCATAAGGAATTCCATTATTTAGAGGTTAATTTGAAGTACCAACACAAGTTGTGAGGTTATAACTAGATCACGGCTGATTGTCAATGTGATTAGTATCGGTGCGGTTGTATGAATGCATAGGTGGACGAGCATAGGGGCCTCAGTCCGGGTGCATCGCCCGTTTCCGGTAAGCCAATGGACTGCATTGCTTGGCTGCCTTGAAGGTTCGATTGAAGTGGCTGAGCGTTTCATAGCCGACCAGCGGGCCGATGCGGTTCACTGGTAGATCGGTGGTCATTAGGTAATGGCAGGCCTGTTCCATTCGGCAAATCTTGAGATAGTCGGAGAAGGTGGTGTTTAGGGTTTGGCGGAACCAGCGGCTGAAGGAGGGCAGGGTCATGGCGCACTGATCGGCGATGGCCTTGGCCGAGATGGGCGAGGCCATATTGCGATTGATGTAGTCTAGGACCTTTTGCAAGCGCACCTGATAGCGATTGAAATGGCTCCCCGTCGCCGAACTCAGGCTGCTTACGGCCAAACTCGGTTGGCTGCTACAGGCGTGCATGACTTCAAACAGGGCAAACAGGGCCTCGGTTGGCTGTAAGCTTGGCATCTCAATCAGACGATCGCGAATGGCAATCGGCAAGGCGCTGAACAATAGGCCTTTTTGGGCGAGCTGCAATTGCTGCCGAATCGTTTCGAACTCCGGCAAATGGTCGAATATCCGGCCATTGAATTGCACAATCAAAAAGTGAACCCGCTCTGTCTCACGGGTCACATAGTGATGGGGAAGATTGCGTCCGGTCATAAAGAGGTCACCAGTTTGATAAGCCCCGACCGTATCCCCGATCAGGGCTTGACCGTGGCCGGCCAAGACCAGCACAAACTCAATTTCCGGGTGAAAATGCCAGCTGCTGTCCTTGGGCAGCTGATGCTTGGTAAAGACCTTTAGGCTGGCCTTTACTTGTGCCAAGCCAACCGGCTCCAAATAGGCTCTCAAGATCGTATTGCCCCTATATATAGGTAAGATTCAATAACTGGGTAAAATAAGACTAGTTTAAGGCAAATTGATCTAATGGCAAAGCCTATCGAAGGCCTTATGATGCACGCGATTCAAAGGCGCCTTGCCGCTCGGTAAGGTGCAATTCAAATACGAGGTCCCTTGAGAAAAACCATGACAATGATTACCCTTATCGGCGTAGTTGCCGCTACCTGCACCACCATTTCCTTTGTGCCCCAAGTTATTCAGATCCAAAAAACCCGTAATGTCTCCGGCATTTCATTATCTATGTACGGGATTTTAACCACTGGGGTTGGTTTGTGGATGCTGTACGGTTTCTTGATTCGGGATATGGCGGTATTTTTCGCCAACTTAATTACCTTTGCCTTGGCGATGGCCGTGATCACCCTTACGGTGAAAGAGCGCTTGTCCTTGGCCAAAAAAGTTGTGCACCAGGTCTAGAACCGTCGGTGCGATCTAACTGATAGGCCGCTTGAGGGCTGGGCTAACGTCGTCCGGTGCCTCGAAGGGGATGGTTAGGGTAAAGACAGAGCCTTGTTCCGGCACACTGTTCACCTCTATGGTGCCATTGTGTGCCTGCATTATATTGTACACCACCGATAGACCAAGGCCGGTACCATCACCGATCGCCTTGGTCGTGTAAAACGGATCAAAAATCTTATCCTTCGCCTCCTCGCTTAAGCCTTGCCCGTTGTCGGTCACCGACACAATAAGATGATCCGCTGCCACACTGGAACGAATCGAAACTGTGCCTTTTCGTGAGCCAACATCGATAGCTTGGGCCGCATTGATCAAAAGGTTAATAAACACCTGAGTAAGGTTGTTCGGGTAACACAGCAATTCGGGTAAGTCCTCTGCCAAGTGCGAACGAAATTCCACCCGGTGTTGATACTTGGGTTTGGTCATCTTGATGGCCGTCTCGATCGATTGATTAATCTGGGCAAGGGTTTTTTCGGCATCCTCGCGTCGATTGTAGGCCTGCAAATGGTTGACGATCTCAACAATACGGTCCATACCCACCACACTTTCTGTCAACAGCATGGCCAGGTCGCGTTGAATAAAATCGATCTCGAGCGATTGGCGAGTATCCCTCAGCGTCATCCGCACTGCCTCGGGTATAAGCGGGTCTGCCTGTTGATACAGTGCGAGTAGGCTGTCGTAATGGCCGATATAGCCGCGCAAGGTTTCAAAATTGCTTTTGATAAAGCTAAGCGGGTTATTGATTTCGTGTGCCACGCCGGCCGCCATCAAGCCCAAGGATGCCATTTTTTCACTTTGAAAAAGCTGTAATTGGGTTGCATGCAGTTGTTGATTGCGTTCGTCTATGTCGTTTTTTTGCACTCGCAATTCATCGGTTTGGTTCCTCAGCAGTTGCAAGGCGGTAAATATTTCCATGGATTTTTTTTCCAATGCCACCTCAGCCGACTTGCGCGCCTCGCGTTCGCGTTCGTAAGCGGCCTTATAGGGATTAGCATCAGTCATCGATCAGCACAATAATTTCGCAATGGTCTGCGCCCTCATGCATACAAATAGGGTGGTTAAGGGTGATATTTTTTTTGTAAAATTCGGCCGACGCTTCAATCAAGCCTTCGGCCAAAAAACACAGCCTACGATCCGATTGATAGTGCATGACCAATCCGCCCTCGGTATCAAGTACCTGAAAGTTCGGTGGGGACGACCCAGGAAAATAGGAGCGCACCTTGTCGTGCGTGGTCTTGTCGATGTGTTTGAGAAAGTTGGCAAAGTCGGTATCGACCATATAATTGTTCAAGGTGCGTTGCCGCAGCGTGTCGAACAATCTATAGCCAAACTCATTGAGCAGCCCCCGGACGGTTTGACCGGTGGTTGCATGCAGCCAGCCAAATACTCGCATGGCCTCGTCGTCATTGTACCGTTGACCCGTGGTATAGGCGCCATGACTCGACAACTGGAGTTCAGCCAAGGCCCTGTTCCACTGCTCAAGGCCGACCTTATCGATACTGTATTCCGCTAACTCGGTAAAAATTATACCTAACATACTGTGCTCCGATTCCTCAGGGTGCGCTCAATCTAGACCTTAGTCAGATTGAGGCCTTATGCAAAAGTGTAGTCAAGAATCCACTAAAGTAGTCAATGGCCGGTTCGCTATTCCTATTGGGTGGCGATACGGCTGCGGCGACCCGCAACTCGCATGGCAAAACGTTCCATCGGTTCATACAGGCTATTTGGTAACAGGCACAGTAGGGCGCAACCATAGGTGATCAGTGTTCGGCTCGGTTCGTCACGTAGTATTCTGGGGTCGGTCCATAGGGCTGAGTTGATGAGCTTGAGGGCGGCCATGCCATTGCCCGAGCGAATAGCACGACGCGCCAAATAACGCTTCTGATAGGCCGCCGCCAGGCGATGCCATCTGTTGTAAAAGTCGGGGAAGTTCACTCTGTTCTTTTCAACCGCATAGCGCCAAGCGTTAAACTGGTTGTCCAAGTTGGCCGACAGGCCATTGGCGTTGACGCGGTAAAAGGTGAGCGGCTTGGCGATACCGCCAAAGGTCCAGTGTGTGGTGAGGGCAATACGTAACCAGAACTCAACATCTTCAGACTGACGCATGGTCTCGTCAAAATAGGACATTACCCAATCGCCGCCTTTAAATTCGCCTTGTCCGGTTTGCATCAGCACACTGCGCCGGATCACCGCGGCCGAGCCGTTGCCAATGGGATTACGGCAAAAGATATCCTGTGCACTGACCTGGTCGGTTTTGGGATTCTGCCCGATGCCCATCGACTGGCCCGCTTCATCGACAAAGGCCGATGCCGAATAGCTTACCCCCAGGTTGGGATTGGTGCGAAAGTGCTCGAAATGGCTGCGCAGCTTATCGGAGTGCCAATAATCGTCCGAATCCAAGAACGCTACATACAAGCCGCTCGCATGGTTAATGCCGGTGTTGCGCGCGCCCGACAAACCGCGATTTTTTTGCTGCACGATGCGAATTCGGTGGTCGGAAAAGGACTGAGCTATGGCCAGGGTGCCATCGCTACTGCCATCGTCGATACAGACCAATTCAAAATGTTGGTAGCTCTGTGCTAAGACCGAACTGATGGCTTGATGGACGTATTTTTCGACGTTATACATCGGCATAACAACACTGAAAACCGGCTTGCTAATCGTCATAAGTTAATCCTCACTAAGGGTCCAGTGGTTGTCGACGCTACTTTTAGTAGGTGTCGAAATAAGAACCTGGCGATAAAAAATAACCAGGAAAGGCTGGCCAGGGTGGTGCACCAAGCCAGTGCTTGCGGTGATTCCGGCGCCACGACAAGCACGGCGACCAGGCTCACAACGACACAGGCAAGGGTGAGTTTGGTCTCAGCGCTGGGCCTATTGTTAGCGCGATAAAAAAAGCTGCGTGTATCGACTAACAGGGCCGGGATGGCGCTGATGCAAAGTATCGACACCAGATATGCCGCTCCTTGCCAGCGATCACCAAATAAAATCGTCACATAGAGGGGCGCGGCTAAGGCCTGAAGCACAAAGACAGAGGAGATAGCGAGCGCATAGCGCAGTGATCTGCGCGCGGCAAACTGTTCATTGCCCTGACGCATCTGTTCGCAAATATAGGGATAGAGACCGCTTAAAAAGGCGTTGATCACCGACTGACCCAAACCCACTCCGGCATTTTTGGCAAAGCTGTATAGGCCCATCAGGTCCGGCGCTAACAGTCGGCCGGCAATCAACACATCGGCTTGGGTACGCAAAACCCTGAGGGTTTCGCTGCCAAATATTTTTCCGGAATAGGCGGCCAGTGGCCAAAAAACATCCGCCTGGTAGCCCGGCCGTACCGTGGGGACCTTGGCTAGGCCAAATAGCAGCACCCAAGCGCAGGCGGTAATTACCTTGGCATAGGCCACCGCGAAGACGCCATGGCCCATGACTAAAAAGAGCACGATGGCCAGGTTGTCGATGCTGACGCAGGCGGCATTGGCGAGGCCAAAGTATTTCATCCGGTTCAAACGCTGCAACATAAATATCTTAATCGACACCATCGGGTAGAACAGATAGGTCAGAGCCATAAGGCTGAGCAAGGGGGCCAGCTCTGGGTGCTGATAAAAGCGGGCAATCGAACTTGAAAAGGCCATTTGTAGCCCGGTGATTAGGCCGCATACCAGCCACTGCAGCAGTGACGCGTTACGCGAAATGCGTTCCAGTTCATGCTCCGCACATTGAATTACTCGAGCACCGGAACCGGCGCGGCCAAAGACCCTAATAAGTTCATGACAGGCCAAGGCCAGAGTGGCGATGCCATAATCAAAGGGTGCCAGCAGGCTGGCCATGGCAATCACGGTGACAATTCGGCTGATTTTCGACAGGCCCTCTGACAACATCATCCAACTGGTGTTTTGGAATAACCGATTTGTCTGACGAAATTTATTCAACACCTGCATCGAGTAACCTTCTACGTTTGTTACCAGTGCATTGCAAGGAGCGCACCAATCTAATACAGGGCGTGACAGTATGAATTTAACGCTGCAGGGTTAGCTAGGCGACCTTTTGGACGTTTTTTTTGCAGGTTGAAAAAATGGTATTTTTATTCTGCAAAGGCAAGGACAAATAAGCGAAGTGCTTAGGCCCAGTCTTTTATTTTTCGATAGAGCGTGGACGGGCTTACCTCCAATGCATTGGCGGCATTGACCACATTGCCATTGCACAGGCCGATCGCGCGTTCGATGGTTATGCGCTCAATCTCGCTCAATGGGTAAATTGTGCCATGGCCGGGACCGAGCCCATTGTCTGGGCTCGAGACAGGGTCTTCGGCAAAGTCCAACGAGGTGATAGGGCTTGGGCTGGTGCTGCCCATTCGATCAGAAGCAACCGATATTGCATGACCTAGCGAGAGAGCTGGCGCGCCATTGCCGATCGATAAGCTGTCCGACACCGGTCTTTCAAACGGTGTGGTGATTAGCGTTGCCAGGGTAGGGCTATCAAGTTGCAGGCTGGCCGCGAGGGTGACTTCGGTTATGAGGGGGCCTTCGGACATAATGACGGCGTTATGAATGCAATTTTGTAACTGCCGAACATTACCCGGCCAGCGGTAGGCCACCAACAGTCGTTCGGCGTTGCGACTGAAGCCGACAAAGCCCTTGGCTTCTTGGTCGGAGAATTGATCGAGAAAATACTGCGCCAGCTGGATGGCATCTGAACCGCGTTCGCACAACGGTGGCATAGCCAGGGCAATTACATTCAACCGGTAATACAGATCTTCCCGCAATAGCTTGGCCGCAATGGCTTCTAGTGGATTTCGATTGGTGGCACAAATAAAGCGGATATCGACCGTTTCCAGCTTGTCGCTGCCAACTTTTTGGATGACACCGGTCTGGATAAAGCGCAGTAATTTCGACTGCAAATCAATATCCAATTCCCCCACCTCATCTAAAAATAGGGTGCCACCATCGGCCTTACTGGCCGCGCCGATTCTATTACCGATCGCGCCACTAAAGGCACCCTTAATATGACCAAAGATTTCCGACTCGATCAGGTCACGCGGAATGGCGGCACAGTTTAGAGCGACAAAGGCCTTGGCTTGGCGCTTACTCAGCTGGTGCAATGCCAAGGCGGCGACTTCCTTGCCGGAGCCGCTCGGACCGGTGATAAACACCGAGGCATCGCTACCGGCACAGCGTTCGATCGTGTTGTAGACCAGCTGCATCGCCATGGAATTGCCCTTAAAGCCCATGAAGTTGTCCTTACGATCTTTGGCATAGCTGGCCACGGTACGCCGCAATAAGGCTCGTTCGGCCATCAATTGTTGCGTGGTCAATGCTTGTTGAATAGTGCTCAGTAAATCGTTTTGTTGCCATGGTTTGTGCACGAAGCCCCAGACACGGCCCTGATTGATCGCCTTTAAGACCGACTCCTCATCGGAGTAACCGGTGAGCACAATGCGCACCGTCTCCGGGTACAGTTCGGCCACCTCAGAGAGCAATTCAAGGCCGTCCATATCGGGCATTCGCATATCCGATACGATCAAATCAAACGGCTCCTCGGCCATCATCTCCAATGCTTTGCGGCCCTGGGCGACAAAGCTGCACTCGGCATGAAAGTTGCGTACTACCCGTTGCAGGCTATTCAGTATGGACGGTTCATCGTCCACGAACAGAATTCGAACGGAGTGAGTCGAGCCAGTAGACATTTGTTCTTCCTGCCGTTTACGGTTGTTTTAATAACTATAGTGGGTGTGTGCTAAAGAGGTTAAATTAGATGCCAAAAACGTTAATTTTTTCCATAGCTGTAAACGGTTATAACCTGCAATACTCTGCCAATCTCAAATCGATTGTTCAGTACGCTGATAGACTAAACTTTAGTCGAGTGATTGTGACTCGGCCGCACTTTACCGCGCTGGGTATGGAGGTCGCATGGCTCAAGCTCAGTCTTATCTTGGCGGCGTTACGGGCCGGTTACGATTGGGTTATCTTTGTCGACGCCGATGCCGCTATAGCCACCGAGGCGCCAAACATTCTGGAGTGCATTGACACACGGAAAGCATTTTTTGCCGCCCATGGGTATTCAGCACGCATCAATTCAGGGGTGATGGTTTTTAAACGCTGTACTGACAGCATTCAACTGCTCGAAACAATACTGCGCCATCGGAACATGAGTCTGCCTGCGCAGGACGATGTTGGCTGGGGTGAAAATGGCCATGTGATTCACTTTAGTCGACAATTCCCCTTGCTCGAAATTTTGGACCAGCGGTGGAATAATAATAGCGATCCGGAGTTGCGCGATTATATCCGCCACTACAGTGCGGGCCCTATGCGTCGCCATTTCAAAGTGAGCTGGCCGGCTCGCCTAGCTTACATTTTTTGCCACTATGGTTTGGCGGCCTATACGCGCCTGACCCATTTTATATGCCCTGCCAATGCGAGTCTAAGTCCCCAATTGGCTACCTTAACCGCCAGCACACTGCACCGATACCCCCTCTTTCAGACTCCCTAAGGCTACCCAAGCCATCCTTCTGGCAATGGAGCATTGTTTGAATCGTTACAATAATGATTTTTCATTTCGCGAAAGCACAGCGGCGGAACGGGCTTTTTTTTGCACTCTTGTCTACGACCTGTTGAAAACTAAAGGGGTCGGCCATTGCGGCCCGAATATTGTATAGACCTATGCAGCACGAAATTAACTGTAATTTTTTAAGGTTTCTTTATGAAAAGATTTAAAAATAAATTATTACTATTCTTAATGTCGGCCTTGGCAATTTGGTCGGCGCAGGTCTCGGCAGAGGCCTTTAGCGAGTGTCCGACGGAGGCATTTTTGATTCAAGATAAGGTCGCCAATCTGTATGGCGTCCAATTGGCGACCGGTTACTACCAGAAAGAATCACCGCATGACTGGGGTGAGGCAAAGATGAATGCTTTGGCCTTTAACATTCACGACCGTTATCTGTACGCGTACAATTACTATTACGGCACCATCGTAACGATTGACGCCCAACTTGCGGTTTCTCCGCTGTGGTTAACGGGGTTACCCAATATGGGTTTCTATGTTGGTGATATCGCCTTTACTGAAAACAGCTATTATCTCTATCGGCCTGGTGCCAGTTATGGTCTGTATCGTATTCCACTGGACCCCACTGCGGCAGGCTATTTGACCACGCAGCAAGTGGCCAATGGCAACCAGATCAATCTGTCCATCTATGATATGGCCTTTCACCCCGACAATGGCTTGGCCTATTCGGTCGATCGTTGGGGCAATCTATGGGCAATAGACGTCGTCTTAGGCAAGACTGAAAAAATCAGTAATGTCGGGCAAGCCGGTACCTTCGGGGCGGTCTATTTTGATGTCAACGCCAACCTCTATATCAGTCGCAACAGCGACGGTCATATCTATCGGGTCAACACCCAATGGGATTATCCGATAGCCGAATTCTTCGCCTTTGGGCCGGCCTCCAGTAACAACGATGGCGCTCGATGTGCCTTGGCCCCGATCATCTCCATGGAGTCCCCGACGATCGACTTTGGGGATGCACCTGATTCCTATCAGACCTCAATCGGATCCAACGGACCGCGCCATGATGTCGGTGACGGCAGCCTGTTTCTAGGCGGATCTGTCAGTGGTGAGCCCAATGCCTATGCCGTCAATGGATTGGAAGGAAGCGATAATGATGGCGTCGCCTTTGTTACCAATTTTGAACCGGGGCGCAACTCGATCACCACGGTAGTCGCCTCGGCACCGGGCTACCTCAATGCCTGGATCGACTGGAATCGCAATGGCCTGTTTGATAAGGATGAACGCATTGCCGATGCCGAAGCAATGCAGGCCGGTCCTAACGCCATTATCTATCGAGTTCCCAATTGGGCTGATGTGGGCGACACCTGGTCGCGCTTTCGCTTGAGCAGCCAAATGCAGCTCGAACCGGTTGGCGGTGTCGGGGATGGCGAAGTTGAAGATTATGAAATTTCGATTATCGAGCCCAATGTGGTGGTGCACTACCATCCCAGTGAACAGGGTTGGAATACCCTCGCCTTCGAAGACAATTGGCCGCTCAAGGGCGATTACGATATGAACGATGTGGTCGCTAATTACCGCCTGAGTACCGTGACCAACGAGGATAAGCTGTTACGGATTACCCTAGCGGGGCGCATCGTGGCATTGGGCGCGGCCTACCATAATGGTTTGGCTTTTCGTCTTACTGGTTTAACCCGCGATCAAATTGATGAAGCCCATATTACCTTTACGATCAATGACAACCCAGTTGTGGCGTCACCACTGGAAACTAGCCGGGACGAGGCGATTATCATTATCTCCGAGGACCTCTGGGATTATGTAACCGCGGGTGAACAATGCCGTTTTTATCGTACCGAGCAGGATTGTGGTTCCAATATTCAGATGGAATTCCGGATCATTGTTCCGTTGATAAACGATGTCGATGCCACGGATCTAGCCGCGTTTCCATTCGATCCGTTTATCTTTTCCGCGCCGAACCAAGAGCGCGGTTATCTGTTTGGCGAAGCGCCGGGCCGGCGCTATGAGATCCATCTGCAAAACCAAGCGCCGACCGAAGCTTTTCAAGAAAACTTCTTCGGTCGCGGGGACGATGATTCCGATGCCACGCTCGGTCGGTTTTTTGTCAACGAAAATGGCATGCCGTGGGCGCTTGATTTGCCCTATGAATGGCGCTACCCAATGGAAAATATGGACATCCGCTATGCCTACCCGAACTTCCAAACGCATGTCCAATCAAATGGCGCCTTGGATCTCGATTGGTTTGTGGTTGAACAGAGCAATAGTGCTAATACATTTGAATAAGTGAGATCGATGATGAAACGGAATGCTTTTTATTGGGTCATGGTGACAGCCAGTTGTGTGTTGGTCGGTTGTGCCCCTGAGATTATGAGCCCCAGTTCTGGGCCCGATGCCAGCCCAGTCGCCAGTGTTACTGCGATAACACCTGTGGCCGACGCTGTGGCTGTGACATCGATGCCGCTTGAGGAAAATCTCGATCAAGGGGCGGTGGCTACGGCTGATTTGCGGGTGCCCGCAGGTTACAGTTTTAACCAGACCTATGCCTTGGAGTTGGCTGTGGCCAACCAGCAACAGCGTGCCGGTTATCTATCGGTGTGCAGTGATTTCAGTCAGCAAGAACAAGGCTATGTGGTCAACTATGCCAACTGTCAACTTCGTGTCGCGCTGGAGGGCGACTTTGCCGCCACGCTTGACCTGCCAAATAATGTTAGCTCGGTCCTTGCCGTGGTTTGGTATTTTGACACGGATCAGCCAGCAGATTTTGCAGTATGGGAAAAAGACGATGCGCTCGAGGCTCGCTTTGAGGTGGTTTTATAAATCGAGCCAGCCAGTGGACAAGCCGGCAGGTTAGCCCGCGCTATTGGCCTAGAGATTGCTCTGGCTTAATGGCCTAGGCGCAGTGTGGCAGCCCGGTTCAATGCGGTGCTGCTCGTCTAGGCACTTTTTATTTTGCCAATGTTGAAAGGGTGAACAATATGCACAACACTAACTCAACGCTACAACCTAAGTTGGAACGACTGCTCGATCTGAGTTTGGCCTGCGTCACCATGCTACTTCTGTCGCCCCTGTGGCTGATTAATGTGCTGTTAGCCGTCTGGCAACACAAGGCACCTCTGGTAAAAATTGTTCAGCAAGACGTGCTCTGTCGGGATCACGGCCTTTATCGCTGGCAGGTAGGGTTTTTACCCACCAGCGCCGCGCTGCTCAATGTGGCGAACGGATCGGTGTCGTTCGTTGGGGTATCGCTCAATGGCGGTTTTGGCAGCATTTATCGCGCCGATCTGCATAACTTAAAGGCCGGGCTTTACAGTATCGCTGAGATACAGCACCGGGTCGGACTGATCGGCCTGACCGTTGAGCAGAGCATGGCTCATCACCAGGCGCAGCGCAGTACTAGCCTATATCTGAAATATCTCTTGAAGGGGCTGTTCTCTTCGCTACTCTACCGAACGGCTCATCTGCGGGCGCCATCGTCCTTTAAACTGTTCGGTATCCGGATTGATAATTTACGCATGGCGCAGGCAGTCGATCTGATCTGCGCCGATGCTGCACCGCGCGTCGGCCCTGTTCGCCGGCCCTGCAATGTGGTCAACTTTATCAATGTTAATTCGATTAACCTGGCCTACCGCAACCGTTCTTTTCGCCACACCCTGAACCGTGCTAACTGTACCCTAGCCGATGGCTCGGGTGTTCGCTTGGGCGCTCGATCGATGCAGGTGCAGTTGAAAGATAATATTAACGGCACCGACCTGATGCCCATTCTGTGCGCCCAGATGGTAGCGCAGAAACGCTCGCTTTATCTATTCGGCTCTGCACCCGGGGTTGCACTGAAGGCGGCCGTCGCGCTTCAGGCGAACCATCCCGGGCTCATCATTGCCGGTGTCCAACAATTCAAGAAGGGACTCCCAGCTTGCGAGGCCATCGATACCACCACCTTCAACTTCGAGCAAACGATTCGTAAAGGCTCCACTGGTCAAAGTGCATTCAACATAAGTTGAATCAAACTGCTCGTTTCCACCTTCTCCGTTCTGGAAAAGGTATTGATACACCCCCCCATCAAGGTTGGTCGTGTATTCAAAAACATTGTCTCCATTGTCATCGTTCATTGGAATCGATCCCCAACCGTCAAATGCAGCGTGGAGGAATACTCC
>ENA-OQVM01004418-OQVM01004418.1-marine-metagenome-genome-assembly--contig:-NODE-4418-length-14355-cov-3.791708_pt1 | contig 14355 bp, 16 predicted proteins | sample MGYA00237776_ERZ505498 | MGnify/ENA primary metagenome ERZ505498 (study PRJEB26159, sample SAMN06265151) | marine metagenome | isolation source: Helgoland LTER site | place: Germany:Helgoland, sampling... | reverse complement strand
TCATATACTTTATCACAATCATGTGCTACTGTTGGTGGTTGTTCAGTTTCAGTAACACAAGGTAATTAATGAAGAAAATATTAACACATTGGACTATAGCATTTGTCACTTTATTTGTTCTTACATTTATAGGTTTCAAAGATCCACAGGTAAAAGAAATATTAAGACTAAAAGGTTTTGATTTTTTACTTCAATCAGAACAAAAAGAGATTTCACAAAACATAGGTATAGTTACAATAGATGAAAAGTCTATTGAGAAGTATGGTCAATGGCCATGGAAAAGAGATGTATTAGCTGATCTTATAATCAAGTTAAGAGAACAAGGAGCTGGAGTTATAGTAATACCCATACTCTTTAGTGAAGAAGATAGACTAGGCGGTGATGACGCATTGACAAGTGTACTAGAATATGGTATAGTAATAGCACAAGTCGGTACTAATAACATAAACAAAAATTCTGTACCAAGGGGTGTTGCGAAAATCAATGACCCTTTACCTTTCTTATTTGAATGGGGTGGAATGTTAGGCCCAATAGAACTATTTGGAAAGAACGCTAGCGGTGTTGGTGTATCGAACACAGCGCCTGAAATAGATGGTGTCACTAGACGTATACCACTACTTATGAAGATAGGGGAAAACATCTATCCAGCGATGGCTATAGAAGTCATACGGGTGGCTGTAGGCGCACCTAGTTATCAAGTTAAGTCAGGTGACGCTGGTATTATAGCTATGAGAGTACCCGGTTTTGATACAATTAAAACAGATGCTAATAGTAGAATATGGTTAAGATGGAACAAAGATTACGAAACTATATCAGCGAGTGAAGAAGATTTTAGTAAGTTTGAAGGTAAGACAGTTATTATAGGAATGAGTGCTGAAGGACTTGCTGGAATTATTGCTACACCTATTGGTGAGAGATATGGTTATGAACTTACAGCCTCAACTTTAGATACAGTATTAGAAGGAAAAAATATAGAAAGAATAGATGTTAGTTTTTTACTAGAACTTGTAGCGTCATTTGTCTTAGGTATAATATTAATATTGATTACAAGATTTTTACCTTATTGGGTTATAGGAATAAAACTTTTATCTTGGTACATTGCCGCAGTGTGGTTAAGTCATTATTTCTTTACAACACATTTAATGTTAGTAGATGTAAGTTGGATTTTAGTTACAATAACCATCGTAGGATTTCATAGTGTATTCTTACGTTTCATATTAGAGTTTAAATTAAAACAACAAATCAGAAAACAATTTGAAAAGTATTTGGATCCTAGACAAGTTGCTATACTTGTAAAGAATCCAGACAAACTAAAACTTGGTGGTGATAGAAAAGAGATGTCATTTTTGTTTATGGACATTGTAGGGTTTACTCCTATTTCTGAATACTATAAAAACAAAGACGATCCTGAAGGATTAGTTGCTGTGATAAACGATTATCTAAATCGTATGAGTCAAATCGTTTTAAGAAACGGTGGTACCATTGACAAGTATATGGGTGATTGTATTATGGCATTTTGGAATGCACCATTAGATTGTCACAATCACGCAGAAATGGCTGTGAAGACAGGTATAGAATGTGCTATAGAAACTGATAAGTTAAAGAAAGAATTTAGGGAGAAAGGTCTTCCTGATATAAACATAGGTTCTGGTGTCAATACTGGAACTTGTATTGTCGGAAATATGGGTAGTGAAAACCGATTAGATTATTCTGTTATAGGTGACTCGGTAAACTTGGCAGCTAGACTTGAGGCTGCTACAAGAAATTATAGAGATGAAAATGGAAAGGTTACACCTTTAATTTATTCTTCCTATACAAAAGAACAACTGAAAGATATTAAGTCTATTGAGCTAGATAAAATTAAGGTTAAGGGTAAAGATGAGTTGGTAACCATTTATAAACCAGTAATAAACTTAATGGAGGGTTATGACTTTACTTCAAAAAAGAAAGTTACGACTAATAGTAAAAAGGATAATAAGAAATGATAAACAAAGAAAACTATACATACTCAATACAAATTGGCTCAAAATTAAGAAACAAAAACTGCGAAGAAGAAAGAGAACATTTATAAAACTATGGAAGCTAAAAAGACTAAATACAATCAAACGATACCAACTGGCTTCGTAATAGACTTGACTTCCACAAAAAAATAAATATAATAGAGCTAATATATCATTCAATGCTTTAAATGCATATGACCCATATGGGAACTTAAGCTTATTATAAACGTCTTTAACGAGATAGAACTATGGCAGATAACACAGAAATAAAAGTAGATATAGAATCATTAAGAAAAGATATTGAAAATGTCAATACTATTAATGGCAGAATAGATACTGCGATTGATAGATTAACAGAGGTATCTACTTCTATTAAATCTATGTTAGCTGTACACGAAGAAAAGATTACAAGACAAGAGAAGATTGACGAAGTAATATTTGATAAACTAAAAGACAGAGCAGATGAAATATCTGATGTTTATAGAGAGTTAAAGAAAGATGTGGAAATGAGTGAAAAGAGACTACTCATTGAAATTAAGTCATTAAAGAACGATATAGGCGCTAGAGTAGGTGTTTTAGAAAAATACAGGTGGATTATCATAGGTGGAGCGATTGTTATAGGGTGGATTTTATCAAAGAACTTTATGCCATTAGTACACATGATGGCCTCAAATTAGGGTTGACTTTTTTGATAGATTGTGTTATTATGAAGGTGTGTTATGTCAAGTTATATAGATTTAAAGTATATCTCTAATTTAAAGAGTCGTTTACCAGGGTTTAAACAGAAGAATGATTATCTGTTTAACTTCAGGTGTCCACATTGTGGCGATTCGAAAAAATCAAAATTAAAAACAAGAGCATATTTGTATCGTGTAAAAAATGATATGTTCTTCAAGTGCCACAATTGTGGTATGGGTCAAAACTTATCTAACTTTATTAAGTTTGTAGACCCAAATATGTATTCTGAATATCTATTAGAAAGATATAAGAAAGGGGCACCAGCGACACCGAAGCCTCAGTTTGATTTCAAACCAGCGTTTGAAGATAGAACTATACTTGATGATTTGAAAAGTATAAAACAATTAGATGATGAACACCCAGCTAAACAATATGTTTTAAAGAGAAAAATACCTAGTGAATTTTTTGACAAGTTATTTTTCGCTAGTAAGTTTGGCGCTTTAGTAAACAAAGTGAAACCAAATACCTATGGGGAAAAAGATCACCCTAGGTTAGTAATACCTTTTTATGATACGACAGGAAAGCTATTTGCTTTTCAAGGTCGTGCTTTTGGAAATGAACAACCAAAGTATCTTACGGTAAAACTAGATGAAAACAAACAAAAAGTTTATGGTCTGGAAAGAATTAATTTTCAACGACAGGTTTATATCACAGAAGGTCCGATTGATAGTTTATTTGTTGATAATTGTCTGGCTGCTGCTGGCGCAGATTTAATACTAAAAAACAAAATTAAAAATGAAGAAGTCACATATATATTTGACAACGAACCAAGAAATAAAGAAATAGTAAAACGTATGTATGATGTGGTTGAGAAAGATTACAACTTGGTAGTGTGGCCAGAAGATATGCGACATAAAGACATTAACGATATGATTATGGCAGGGTTGACAAAGACCGAAGTTTATGATATTCTAAATAGAAACACTTACTCAAAACTTTCTGCATTAACAAAATTAAACGAATATAAAAAGGTATAGGGGGATACAAATGGTTGAAACAATAAATGTTGTAAAAAGAAATGGTCGTGGTAAAGAACCATTAAACATTGAAAAGATACATGAAATGGTTGAGTATGCATGTGAAGATATAAGTGGTGTATCATCTTCCCAAGTAGAAATGACTAGTGGCCTTCAATTTACTGATGGCATTACAACAGACGATATTCAACATATCCTTATCAAATCAGCAGCAGATTTAATTTCTTTAGATAATCCTAACTATCAATATGTTGCGGCAAGATTATTACTTTACGGACTGAGAAAACAAGTCATTGGAAGACTTTGGGACCATCCACATATATTTGACCATGTTAAGACAGCTGTAGATAAAGGTGTTTACGATAAACAAATTTTAGAAAAGTATCAAAGAAAAGATTTTGATAGAATGGAAAATTGGATTACCCACGAAAGAGATTATACTTTTACATATGCTGGGTTAAGACAAGTAATAGACAAATATTTAGTACAAGATAGATCAAGTGGCGATGTATTTGAAACTCCACAATTTATGTATATGTTAATCAGTGCCACAATGTTTGCTGATTATCCAAAAGAAAAGAGAATGACTTATGTTAAAAAATATTATGACGCAATTTCACAATTTAAAATTAATATTCCTACGCCAGTTATGGCGGGTGTTAGAACTCCTCTCAAACAGTATGCAAGTTGTGTTCTGGTTGATACTGATGACACTTTACCTAGCATTTTTTCTAGTGATATGGCTATTGGACGTTACGTTGCGCAAAGGGCTGGAATTGGTATTAATGCTGGTAGAATACGAGGCATCAATGCGAGGATACGAGGAGGTGAAGTACAACACACCGGTGTTATTCCTTTCCTTAAAAAGTTTGAGGCAACAGTTAAGTGCTGCACTCAAAACGGAGTTAGGGGCGGTTCGGCTACTGTTCACTTCCCTATTTGGCACCAAGAGATAGAAGACATTATTGTTTTAAAGAACAACAAAGGTAGTGAAGATAATAGAGTTAGAAAATTAGATTACTCAATACAAATATCAAAAATATTTTATGAAAGATTTATACAAGAAGAAGAAATAACTTTATTCTCACCACATGAAGTACCAGAGCTATATGAAGCTTGGGGTACACCAGAGTTTGATGATCTGTACTTAAAAGCAGAAAGAAAAATTAGTATTAAGAAAAAGAAAGTAAGTGCGCAAGAATTATTTTTTGCTATTCTAAAAGAAAGAGCAGAAACAGGTAGAATTTATATAATGAATATAGATCACTGTAACTCTCACTCATCATTTAAAGATATTATTAGAATGTCAAATTTATGCCAAGAGATCACACTTCCTACTGATCCAATCCAACATATAGATGGCGAAGGTGAGATTGCCCTTTGTATTCTATCAGCTATCAATGTTGGAAAGATAGAGGAACTAGATGAACTAGAAGAACTATGCGATCTAGCTGTTAGAAGTTTAGACGAAATAATAGATCATCAAAAGTATCCAGTAATGGCAGCAGAAATATCTACAAAGGCTAGAAGAAGTTTAGGTATAGGTTATATTGGTCTTGCCCATTATCTAGCAAAACAAGGATATTCTTACGAACAAAAATTAGGTTGGCGTCAAGTTGATAAATTAACAGAGGCGTTTCAATTTTATCTATTAAAGGCAAGTAATGATCTAGCAAAAGAAAAAGGTCCTTGTGAATACTTTAATAGAACAAAATATTCTGATGGTATCTTACCAATAGACACTTACAAGAAGGAGGTAGACGAGGTTGTAACCAGAAATCTATCTTATGATTGGGAGTGGATTAGGAAAGAAATTAAAGAGCACGGACTTAGACATAGCACACTCTCTGCTCAAATGCCATCAGAATCTTCTAGTGTGGTTTCTAATGCTACTAACGGTATTGAACCACCTAGAGATTATTTAAGTGTTAAAAAAAGTAAGAAAGGTCCATTGAAACAAGTGGTACCTGACTACAAAAAATTAAAAGGTAAATATACTTTACTATGGGATATGAAATCAAATGAAGGTTATATCAATGTAGTGGCTGTAATGCAGAAGTATTTTGACCAAGCAATAAGTGGTAACTGGTCGTACAATCCAGATCACTTTGACGAAAACCAAGTACCATTGTCAGCAATGGCACAAGACTTATTAACGACATATAAATTAGGTTGGAAGACTTCTTATTATCAAAATACATATGACGCTAAGAAAGATATTGACGAACCAGCCCACCCTATTGGGTTTGTAGATAATGTACCAGAAGGACTAACTAACGAAGATGAGGATCCAGAGAACTGTGATTCTTGTACAATTTAAGAAAGTATAAATAAAACGCTATGGGAAAATCAGTTTTTAATAAAGGGAAAAGTATCAACTTTTTAAAGCAACCAATGTTCTTTGGAGAGGACCTGGCTGTACAAAGATATGACTCAATGAAGTATCCTATCTTTGATAAGCTAACTCAACAACAACTTGGTTATTTTTGGAGACCTGAAGAAGTGTCTTTACAAAAAGATAGAAACGATTACCAAGAATTAAGACCAGAACAAAAAGACATATTCACTTCTAACTTAAAGTATCAAACAATGTTGGATAGTGTACAAGGTCGTGGTCCATGTTTAGCATTTTTACCATTTTGTTCTTTACCAGAACTAGAAGGTTGTATAGTAACATGGGACTTTATGGAAACAATCCATAGTAGGTCTTATACATACATTATTAAAAACTTGTACTCTGACCCTAGTGAAGTATTTGATACTATTATTAAAGACGAGAAGATAGAGAAAAGAGCTAAAGCAGTTACTGAATGTTATGATGATTTAATACTTACAGGTCACAAATGGCATTTAGATAAGAGTAAAGTTGATGAGTATGAACTAAAGAAAAAATTATGGAAAGCTTTGATTACAGTAAACATATTAGAAGGATTAAGATTTTATGTATCGTTTGCTTGTAGTTTCGCTTTTGGTGAACTTAAATTATTAGAAGGATCAGCAAAGATTATTTCTTTTATCGCTAGAGACGAAAGTCAACATCTAGCAGTTTCACAAAGAATTATAAACAATTATAGAGATATAGAACGAGACAAGATAATGGACAAAGTTATTAAAGATACTGAAAAAGAAACGTATCAAATGTATGATGACGCAGTTGGCCAAGAAAAACGATGGGCAACTTATCTATTCTCAAAAGGTTCTATGATCGGATTATCAGAAAAATTATTACACCAGTTTGTAGAGTATACCGCTAACAGAAGAATGAAAGCGATTGGATTAACTCCTGTGTACGATCAAAAGTCTAACCCATTACCATGGACAGATCATTGGTTAAACAGTAGAGGTACCCAGAATGCTCCACAAGAAACTGAAATAGAAAGTTATGTCATTGGTGGAATAAAACAAGACGTAAAAAAAGATCAATTTAAAAAATTTAAACTATAATGATTGAAAAACGAGAAAAGACCTGCTCTAGCTGCGAGACTAAATATATGGTACAATGGGATATTGAGGTACAAGACCTTGAGCCATTGACTTGTCCATTCTGTGGACATGAAGTTGAGGAAGTTGAAGCAAATGAAGGCGAAGATACAATCTGGACAAACGAATCCGAAGACGATAGTTGGGATTGATTATAGTTTGAATAGTCCTGCTATTTGTATAGCAGATGATAACTTTGATTTTGACAAGTGTACTTTTCACTTTTTAACGAGTAAAAAGAAACACATTGGACAATTTGGTAAAAATGTATTTGGTTATGAACACAAAGAATATACAACTCCGATTGAAAGATTTTCCAACATTTCTAGTTGGGCCTTGGATATTATTCACAAACACAAAAAAGAAACAGCACAAATTTATATTGAAGGTTACTCGTTTGGCTCAAAAGGTCAAGCTGTATTTCAAATCGCAGAGAACTGTGGTATTCTTAAATATAGATTACAACTCTCACCAACATTATTATATGACACAGTTGTACCTAGTGTTGTTAAAAAATATGCGTCAGGTAAAGGAAACGCAGATAAACAATTTATGTATGATGCTTTTAAAGAACATACAAAACAAGATTTGATAAAACTATTTGATATGGGGAAATTAAACAATCCAGTTACAGATATTATAGATAGTTATTATATAGCGAAAGTAGGTAGTGAATTATGAAGAAAGCAATTATAACAGGAATTACAGGACAAGATGGAAGTTATCTAGCGAAACTATTACTATCAAAAGGGTACAAGGTGTACGGCGCTCAGAGGCGTAATACAGGCCTTAAACACTGGCGTTTAGATGAACTAGGGATAACAGATCAAATAGAATTTGTTGACTTTGATTTGGGAGAACCATACAATATAGAGAAAACTATTGACAAAGTACAACCAGATGAGTTTTATAATTTGGCGGCGCAATCATTTGTTGGATTATCATTTGAACAACCACAAGTAACTACAATAGCAAATGCGTTAGGTGTTCTAAACATATTAGAAGTAATCAGAAACAAATATCCAAAGGTCAAATTTTATCAAGCCTCAACATCAGAGATGTTTGGTAAGGTACAAGAAACTCCACAAACAGAAACAACAAGATTTTATCCTAGAAGTCCATATGGTGTTGCTAAATGTTATTCTCATTATATGACAGTTAATTATAGAGAGAGTTATAATCTATTTGCTTGTAGTGGTATTTTGTTTAACCACGAAAGTCCAATGAGAGGTGAAGAATTTGTTACAAGAAAAATTACAAAAGGTTTAGTAGAATATACAAAGTCAGGTAAAGTATTAGAATTAGGTAATATAGAAACATTTAGAGATTGGGGTCACGCTGAAGATTATGTTGAAGCAATGTGGTTAATGTTACAACAAGACGAACCAGATGATTATGTAATTGCTACTGGTAGAACAGTAACGATTAGAGATTTTATTACATTATGTTTAGATGAATTAAATCTAGCTTATGAATTTCATGGACATGAAGTTATAGATTCACATACTCGTAAACATATAATCAAAACAAATCCTAAATTCTTTAGACCAGCAGAAGTAGATTTACTTGTTGGTGATAATACAAAGGCAAGACATAAGTTAATGTGGAGACCTAAACATACATTAGAGAGTATGGTAAAAGATATGATAACTGAAGATTTGAGAAGATGGAAAAGTTAATCTGGACAGACGAAGATAAATTCTTCATCACTACATTTAACAAAAGATTGTATGATGATTACGCACACAAGTTTTTACAAACATATGCGGAAACAAAACAAACAATTAAAATGATTTGTTATGTAGAAGAAGATTATCAATATCCTAATTACGCTGGAATAACTTATGTAAATATACTAAAAGAGATGCCAGAGTTAGTTGCGTTTAAAGAAAGACACAAAGATAAGATATGGACAGACGATAGTGACTTCTTACAAAACGCTGTTAGATTTTCTCATAAAGTATTCGCACAATACCACGCAAGTAAATTAGGTAAAAAGTTTATGTGGTTAGATGCAGACAATATCTTTATGAAAGAGATACCAAATAACTTTATGGATACTTTTATTCCAGGTGATACATTTACTACATTTTATGGTAGAAGTCACTACACAGAATGTGGTGTTATTGGTTTTAATTCTACACTTGATATTAGTAAAAAATTCTTTGATACATATTTAAGTCATTATACAAAAGACACAATATACAATCTACCTAATAAAACAGATTGCCACGCATTTGATAATACTAGAAAACTTGTTCCTGTTAAAGAACGAGATAAGAATGATGGACATGGTGGTCATATCATAGCTAGAGATAAAGAAATTAATCCTTATATAGATCACAAAAAAGGTAAAAGAAAATATAAGAACAATAGTCCAGAATGGGTAAATCAAACAAATGGTTAAGAAAAAAATATTGATTATGGGATTACCTGGTAGTGGGAAGACAACACTAGCAAAAAAACTAATACCTTTTTATAATGCCGTATGGCTTAACGCAGATAAAGTTAGAAAAGAAGCAGACGATTGGGATTTCTCATCAGAGGGTAGAATTAGACAAGCTGATAGAATGAAGACATTAGCTCAAAAGGCAATAGATGAGGGTAGAAATGTAGTGGCTGATTTTATCTGTCCTACAGAACAAACAAGGTCAGATTTTAATGCTGACTATATAATATGGATGGATACAATAACTGAAGGTAGATTTGAAGATACAAACAAGATGTTTGAAAAACCAACTAAATATGATTTTAAAGTAAAACATAAGGACGCTGATATGTTTGCTTTTTTAGTTAAACAAGATATACAAGAGAAATTAAATGATTAATATTTTTATAGGATACGATAGAAACGAACAGATTGCGTACCATGTTCTATCACAAAGTATATTACGAAACGCAACAAGACCAATTAGAATTACTCCACTCTATCAACCTAATATTAAATATGAATTTAGTAGAGAACGAAGTAAGATAGAATCAACAGAGTTTTCTTTTAGTAGATTTATTGTACCTAAACTTATGGACTATTCAGGTTGGGCATTGTTTATGGATTGTGATATGTTAATGAAAGCTGATATATCAGAACTATGGGCTTTGAGAGACGATAGATATGCAGTACAAGTAGCGAAACATGATTATATACCAAAAGAAAAAACAAAATTTTTAGGACAAGAACAAACAATATATCCTAGAAAAAATTGGTCTAGTTTTATGTTGATGAATTGTAGAAAGTGTACAACACTAACCAGTGACTTTGTAAATACATCAACAGGTTCTCAACTACACCAATTTAAATGGATAGATGATGATAACTTAATAGGTGATATACCATTAGAATGGAATTGGTTAGTTGGTGAGTACGATAAAAAACCTGATGTAAAAAACTTACACTATACAAAAGGTGGCCCATATTTTAAACATTATAGAGAATGTGATTACGCTGAAGATTGGTTTGAAGAATATAATAATATGAAAAAAGTTGATATTGAGTAATGAATATAGAGTTTGGTGGTGGGGAAAACCCTCGTAAAAAAGATTACAGACAAATAGACATACGAAAGATTAGAGAAGATGATATTGTATGTGCTGCTTGGGAAGTAGAGAAACACATACAACCAAATACTGTAAACAATATCTATTCACGTCATTTTTTTGAACACTTAACTCACGCACAAGCACAACGAACATTAGACGCATGGTATAACATATGTCAAACAGGCGCAGAGATTACTATGCTTGTTCCTAATATGAACTTACACTTATGGCAATGGAACAATTGGGATAAGTTAGATGACAAACAAAAAGATCATTGTCGTGCTGGATTTTGGGGTTGGCAAAGAGAAGGTGACGAAAGTGCTTGGGATTTACATAAATCAGGTTATGATTTTCAAAAACTAAAAGAATTAGTTGAACAACATAAATTTAAAAACATAGTAAAGGTAATGCCAGATGGTCCACAAGACAAACACTTGGCAGTAAAGTTTTATAAATGACAACACTAAACGTATACCTATCAACCACGGGTGGTGGTAAACGAGATATAATGAGAGCATTTGGCGAAGGCGCTGAACTTGATAATGTCAAAGTAAAGTATATTACTGAACATACATTTGAGGATAGTGATTATGCTATGGTCTTTGCTTATAAATCACATGGCACGAATACACCTAATCATAGATTTAGACAAGAAGTAGTTGATAAACAAGGTGAAAAGATATTCTTTGTAGATAGTAATGTTCTTAAATCGTATGAAAAAGACATTCGATATTTTAGATTTCCATATAAGTCTGTACACCCACATGAAGCAGATTATATGTTAGATGAAGATACTAGTAGAAACGATAAGATAATGAAAGATTTAAATTTAACTATTAAACCTTGGAGAAAAGAAGGTAAACATATTTGTTTATTTTTAAATAGAGGTATTGGTGGCTTCTCTACATTTGGTAAACCTAGTTATGAATGGGCAAAAGAAACAGTAGAAGAAATTAGAAAGTATAGTGATAGACCTATACTCATTAGATCACATAGACATGCTGATGAGCATTCTATAAGAGAAGATAAAAAGAATTTAGATTATATATTAGATAATTATAAAAATATAACACACACAGCACTAGGTGAAACAAGTATATATGATGACTTGAAAAATGCTTGGGCGTGTGTAGTATATACATCAACAGCTGGTGCTGTTGCTATGTTAGAAGGTATACCTATGATCTCTACACACCCAGCTTGTTTTTCACACAAGTGGAGTGCTGGTAAATTAAGTGATATAGAAAACCCTATACTAAAAGATAGAACATATTATATAACACACTTTGCGAATGCTCATTGGACTTTAGATGAAATTAGACAAGGTTGTTATTGGAGAAAGCATGTACAAAATTAGTTTAAAAAATATAGATGTACATAGAGAGTATGAAGGTGGTGATACATCTAATAAATTTGTTGTTGCTTTTCAAACAGGTAAAGGTCATAATGATGCCTTACTACAGAGAATGGTACTTGGTAGACATTTAAGAAAAGAAAATGCTGCTTGGCAAAAATATGATGAATATAAAAGTATAATGAATTTTAATGAACAAAATTTTATAGGTTGGCCACCTAGTAGAAGAAGACCTACTCCAGCAGAGGCTAAGTTGTATTGGGAAATATTAGAATCAGAAAAACCACATAGAATAGGTAAAGGTTGGATAAAATCATATTGGTTTTGGGGTTTTATGAGAAACACAAAAAGAATAGTAGAGATTGCTGAGAAACATAATATAGATTGGTTTTTTATAGATCACGCATACTTATATCATCAAAGACATAGTATGTTTGAAAAGTATGGTGATATGAATAACTGTTTATTTAGAGTTGTTAAAAATAATTATGTTATAGATAAGATTACAGATACAAATGACAATAGACTATTACATTTAAAAGCTAGATTTGCTAAAGATGATGAATTAGATATGTTACCTTGGAATAAGAAAGGTAAACACATTGTAGTGATACCACCATCATATTGGTTGTGTAAGAATTTGGGTTGGAATGCTAGTGTCGTATTACAAGAAACAATAGACACATTAAAGAAACACACAGATAGAGAGATAAGAGTAAGAATAAAAAAGATGAATGGTAATTATAATCCAGTACCTTTACACGAAGATATGAAAGACGCACACGCAGTTGTATCATTTCAATCATCAGCTGCTGCGAAAGCAATCATAAAAGGAACACCATCATTTACAATAACAGATAAGTATTCAGCAGCAATACCAATGTCACAAACAGATTTAAGTAAAATAGAAACGCCAATATATCCAGATAATAGACATGAGTGGTTATGTAATTTAGCTAATCATCAATTCTATGCTGATGAAATACAAAGTGGTTATGCAGAAAGGTATTTAAATGAGCAACACGCCTGAACATTTAGGAGGACATCTTAATAGAACTAACACAGATGAACCTTTATTAAGATACATAAAAGAAAGATTTAAAACAACATCTATGTTAGATATAGGTTGTGGTCCTGGTGGTATGAAAGATGTAGCCAATGGACTAAACATAGATTGGTATGGTGTTGACGGCGATAGCACAGTTATAGAGAATACAGATTACTCACTAGTACATGACTTCACACTAGGAGAAGCAACACTAGATAAGACTTTTGATTTGATATGGTGTACAGAATTTTTAGAACACGTTGAAGAAAAGTATGTGCCAAACTATATGCCATTATTTGAAAAAGGTAAAATGGCTGTAGTCACTGCGGCACCTCCAGGTTGGCCTGGTCATCATCATGTCAATTGTAGAGAAGAAAGTTATTGGATAGATGTATTTAAAAACTATGGTTTAAGATACAACGAAGAACTAACAAACGAATTTAAGAGTTTATCTCAAATGAGAAAGAACTTTTTTAAAAGAGCTGGAATGGTATTTTTAAAATGATAATAGGTATAGAAGGTAGTTTTAGATTAGAAATGGGTTGGCAATTCCCAGAGCATAAAGATTTTATGTTATGTAATTTTGACGCTGCTAAAAGATTAGATATGAAAACAGTTGACGCATTTATTCAAACAAATGTATTGGGGTTTCTTAAAAACAATATGAAAGACCAACATGAGTTTATGGATAGTACAGGCAAACCTAGAATAGTTGTTGAACAAGCTGTCTTTAGGAAGAATATAGACTTTGATAAACCAGAAACTAATTACTACAAAGTAGGACTAAATCATTTTACATATAATGAAGGTAAGTTTTTTAATCATAATAGTCCAAGTGATAGATGGAAAAGAATACAAAAAGAACAAAACATAGAAATTAAACCATGGCGACAAGACCGTTATGATGATAGTAAGTATATTTTATTGTTATTACAAAATCCAATAGATACAAGTTTAAATCCATTATTAGAACGAGGAGAAAAGTACGAAGAATGGGTATCAAAAACAATTAGACAAATTAAGAACATAACAGGTAAGAAAGTAAAAGTAAGATTACACCCTAGGTTTCAAAGTAGATTTGATTTAAAAAAATTATCTAAGAAATTAGATGAGATAAGAAATGATTTTTTTATTACTGACAAATTAATAAAACCTAAAACAAAAAAAATTTTACATATTGCAAATTTTAATGAAAATTCTGATGGAAGATTGTTTTATTCA
>ENA-OQVM01004417-OQVM01004417.1-marine-metagenome-genome-assembly--contig:-NODE-4417-length-14356-cov-12.827719_pt1 | contig 14356 bp, 13 predicted proteins | sample MGYA00237776_ERZ505498 | MGnify/ENA primary metagenome ERZ505498 (study PRJEB26159, sample SAMN06265151) | marine metagenome | isolation source: Helgoland LTER site | place: Germany:Helgoland, sampling... | reverse complement strand
GTAGAAAAGACCACCCAGTGTGAGCGTACAGGCACCCCTGAGCACTTCACTGCAAGTATCGTGGGGCATCAGTCTGCGAGGTCAGAGAATAAGCTGACCTATGGGCTGTATTCGGCAGGCATCAGTGATGCGCAGAAACGGGCGATTGTCGATGGGGTGTGGCTGACCCAAGTTTGGTAGCGATGTCTTTAAGGACTTACTACTCAAGTGCCTCTAGGGTGCTTGAGCTTCTTTAGCTATTTCGAATGTGTCGGTAGCGCTAACGATATTTAGCCCCTCGCACTACCGACACATTTTTTGAATTCTCTTACAATTGAATGCGGAATCTTGCAAAACCGTCTGGTCCGTCTCCAGCAGCCTCGATAGTGACGCCATTAACGTCCTTTGCGTAGGCAGCGGCTTTAGGACCAGTATCGAACAATACGCTGGTACCGGGCAAAGGCGCAAATGTCCAGTTGGCATCTGCTCTGGGGCTGATCGTGCCCTGCTCTACGATGTAACGAACGATGACGTCCCGATTTGTATCGGGTCCTTCAAACACTATCGTGTCACCAGTTCCTGGGAATTTACCGCCACCACTAGCACGGTAATTGTTCGTCGCGATGATGAATTTTGCGTCTGGATTAATTGGTTTCCCTTCGAACATCAGATTTTTGATCCTGTTTGCTTCTGGTAACACCAACCCGCCCTTGGGATCAAATTTTGAAGGCTGACTTAGGTCGATCTGATAACTGACCCCATCGATCACATCGAAATTGTAAGACGGGAAACTAGGGTTCAGAAGAATCTGATCGTCTTGGCCTACGTTCACTTGATTGAAAATACCGGCTGATCGTTCTAGCCAGTCTTTGACTTGAGCCCCGCTGACCAGAACCGCGCGCGCTGTATTCGGATAGAGATAAAGATCCGACACGTTTTTGATAGCGACATCGCCTTTAGGCACATCAGTGTAATACTCTGGCCCGCCACGACCTCCAGCCTTAAAGGGAGCTGAGGCAGAGAGAATAGGAAGCCCTTCATATTCAGTACCTTTCATCATTTCGGTGATGTACCAACTTTGAGCGATAGAAACGATCTGAACTGAAGGGTCATCCGCAACCAAAGCGAAATATGAATGTAGTGGCGCATCAGTCTTGCCAACAGCACGGCGCACATAAGCCAAAGTGGCATCATGTTCGGCCTGAACAGAATCCAGTACGTCCTGCTGACTTTTAACCAAAGCAGTTGTCGAACGATCTTCATTACGCTTAGAAATTGGTCGGGCCTCTGCGGAATGGCTAGTAACGCGCCATTCATTTCCAGAGTGTTCCAACATTAGATCAATAAGACCAAGATGCGACCCCCAAAAGCCACCCATTGCCGCTGGTTTACCGTTGATCGTGCCTGCAGCAGTATTAACTCCAGCAATATCGTCATATGTTTTGGACGGGAAAACCCGGTGATGATGGCCAGTCAAAATGAGTGATTGGCGGACGCATCACCGAATGAACACATCACGATACCATCATCTGCCAGCACTTTATGTTCAGGTGCATGACGCTTGGCCAGGCCAATGGAGTATGCTGCCCCCATCGCTTTTGGTAAATGGCTAGCAATCGTTGACGTTTGCGGCGGGATGTTTAGTTTTTTGGATCCTAGAACTTTATGCCGTCCCCCAGAAATTGGATCTGTTACCGCTGTTGAGAAACTTAAGAGCATATCCCAAGCTGGCGTTGTACCGGGCACCATGGCCGCCCGACGGGTCTGAAATGCGCCGTCGCGATAATGCAGAAACGCCATATCATCGACCCGCAACGCTGAGGCCACAGCCGCCATTCCCTCATGACCTGACGAACCAATCGTATAAAAACCTTGTCCTGCCGCCTGCATCTTCCGTGCCCGCCGGTCCAAATTGCGGCTCAAACATTGAGCCCGAAATATTGCAACTGCCTCTGGCGCCGCCAACGGACCAGCAGGCGTCGCACCTTGCTGATAGTTTTCTTCCTTAACACGCCTAACAAAAGCGTCATGAACGATATCAGCACGATCCATTTAAAAGTCCTCTCGGTGGTTCGGAACAAAATTATGAGGTGGATTTGTGTTCAACCATTTTAAGCCTGTTTAACGCGCAGTTTCCCAAGGCTACGTTGATAGTTTTCTTAAGCAAACATGTAGTTGACATCTGGAACACTTTGGATGCTCATTTGCCGCCAAGCACGTCATCATGCGTATTATCACACGCGCGGCTTAGAACCCCGTAAATCGCCTGTGCAGATCAAGTTCTTAACAAAATTTATGCAACCATTTTCTCAATCAACTTTTGAACGGTGAGCGCTTCGTCAAATGTGGCAAGTCGCTGTTTCTTCGTATCATATTGCAGGGCCAAATGGTCCAGTTGGCCCTTATAGGCTGCGGCTGGCAATTGCTGTTTGGGGTCCAAAACGCTTTCCGCCCCAGCTTTGGTCTCATGCAGCAGATTATACCAGTTATCAAACCTCAGGCATCCCTTGCTGCCCAGTATGCGATAGCTAATGATGTCGTTCCGGTTTCCTCCCACAACGCCAGATACCGTCACCTTACCTGAACCGGTATTCCACACGGCCAACATTACATCTTCTGCCCCACCTTGAGCGTCAAAATGTGCCAAGACCTGACCGTTCAGGTTCGGTGTTCCCAGCAAAACCATAGTGAGATAGGCATAGTGAGAAATAATCTCTCTTACGAAACCACCTTCGGCCCGTTTTGAAAGCCATTGTGCATCAGATTGAAAGGCCCGCGGCCAGCTGCTGAAACGCACGTCAATCTCAGCCCCTGAAATATCACCAATCAATCCCTCATCGATCAACTGCTTGGCGCGCAATGCGGCCGGCGCGCCAGAGTAAACAAAATTTACCGCCTGCCCCAAACCGCTTAAATTCATTTCTAGAGCAAGACGTTCACTGTCCTCTACATCCACACCAAGTGGTTTCTCACAGAAAATCTTCCAACCTTTTGCAAGACCATGGCGGACATATTCAGCATGCGATCTAGGCGGGGTACTAACATATAAAACATCGATATCCCCCTTGGATAACAATTCCTGAAAGTCGCTAGTGCTATTTACCATTGGGACCTTTTTCGTCAGTGTGCGGCAAGCCGCCGCTGATGTATCAAAACCGATAACTGGTTCAAAACGATCGTGAGCTTGCATGTTGTCAATCATCCGGGTGCCCACGGCGCCAAGGCCAACCACTGCGACCCGATAAGTCATTTTAGCCATAGAGTTCTAGCCTTTCTTAGCGTGCGATATGTTTTCAAATAAACGCCATCTCACAAAGCAGCATTTACACAGATGCTTTACGATTAGATTTCATTTCCCGCCATTGGTCTGTGCAAGCACCAACAATGCCTTTGGGTAAGAAAATAATAAATAGTACCAGCATTATACCGTATACTAATAACGGCACCCCAGCGAGATTAAGGCACACTCTCTCGGTCATGCAGACAACTCCCGCACCCATCCAAATCCGCAAAACCTCTGCTAACATCAGCGTAATCACAGCGCCTATAGTGGGGCCAAGAGCACTGTAGATGCCACCGACAACCACCCCAAAGACAATCTGCAACGAAAGCCCGATACCACCAATGGTGGAGGGAGAGATGAACATTTGATATTGGCAGTACAAAGCCCCCGCGAAAGCAGTCATCATCGCGCTCAAGATCGTAACCTTTAACTTTTCTTTGGTTACCTGCACACCAACAGCGGCCGACGCATCTTCGTCTTCTGAGATAGCCTCCAAAGCGTAATAAGACATGGATTGATCAACGGTCCGCCAAATCACAATACCCATCAACCACACGACCAATGCGACGAAATAAAAGGTTATTCTATCGTCTGATTGAAAAGCATAGACCGACCAACCCTCGCCATGACTTTCTGGCGTGTATCCCAAAGACCCCCCGGTCGTATCACGCGTTGCTACAATGACTTGCCGCACCACTTCGGCCAACGCCAGCGTTACCAGGGCAAAATAATGCCCGGTGATCCGAAACCGAAAACATGGATATCCGATCAGCACGGCCAAGCCAGCAGCGCCAATCATAGCAACAGGAATAGAAACCCAAGGCGATAGCCCCAGTTCGTTCCAGAGCAATGCAGTCACGTAGCCCCCAATCGCCATAAAAGCGCCATGGCCAAGGGAAACAAGTCCAAACCGGCCCATGATCGACCAGGCAGTATAAACGAAGGACCATATGAGGATCATAATAATCAGATGCAGATGATAATTATCAAGCCCAACAAATGGTAGGACACAAAGAATTGCCGCGATTGCGGCGATAAGCGTCTTATTATTCATGAATTCCTCGCAAACAAGCCTTTAGGCCGGGCAAACATAGCGGCTATGAAAAACGTGAACGCCATCACGTAGCCCCACTCCAATTCGGCGAAATATCCGCCAACGGTAATTAGCAAGCTAAAGACAAAGGCCGCCAAGAACCCACCAACCATGTTGCCTAAGCCGCCCATCACGCAAATCATGAATGTAATGGGGCCGAAACTTAGTCCGATGAATGGGTGAACATCGTACTGGAGGACTAACAGTGCCGCGGCTAAACCTGCCAGACCGCCGCCTATAGCGGAGGTCAGTAAGTATAATTTTTTAGTATCAACCCCCATCAGGATCATTATTTCGCGATCCTGACTTATCGCGCGGATGGCCGCACCTAAATATGAGCGTGATAGAAACAGATAAAGAACCACGACAGTCAGGGTTGCCAAAACAAATGACAACAAGCGGGTCCATGAAAGGTAAATATCCTCGGTGACACTCAAGCTGCCTAAGCTAACGCCTACGTTGCGAAATTCGATACCAAAGACAACCATGGCCGCCCCCTGAAAGAAGAATAACAACCCGCCGGTCGCCAGCAGTTGATTAATGGGTTCGGCTTGCAGCAAATAGCCGATGACGAAGCGATGGGTGAGCCAACCTATAAGTGCGGTCACGCCAATTCCGCAGCAAGCCGCCAATATAATTGGCATGCCGCCTTCCGCATGCAGGAAAAAAATCGCGTACATCCCCAGCATGATAATCTCTGCATAGCAAATCCATACCACGTCGATGACGCCAAAAATCAGGTTTAGACCCAATGATAACAGTGCAAACACGCCGCCCAATAACAGCGCGTTAATTAAGGTTTCAACAAAAAAGATACTGAACAAACCGTCCATAAATTCCGCCATCATAATTTCTCACACTCCCATGAAAGATTTTTGAATTTCTTTGCTTTGCAAAAGCTCATCTGACGTCCCTTCTGAGTGCAGCTTGCCTGACTCCAAAATATAAGCGCGGTCTACGACACGTAGCACCTGTCTTACATTTTGTTCGACAATCAGAACCGTGAGGCCTTCACTGCGAATTTTCTCAATAAGGTCAAAAACTTGATGCACGACTACAGGCGCTAATCCAGCGGATGGTTCGTCCATTAAAAGGATTTTCGGATCTGACATTAATGCCCGCCCGATGGCACACATTTGCTGTTCACCGCCCGACATTGTACCCGCAATCTGATCACGACGCTCTTTCATTCTCGGAAAGAGATCATAAACAAAAGAGCGGCGTTCTTCAAAACGCTCGCGAAATTGAGGCATAAAACACCCCATGCGCAGATTATCTTCAACAGTCATTCTGGGGAACAGCCGTCGGTTTTCTGGAACATGAGCAATGCCCATGCCGACAATTTTGTGGGCAGGAGCATCCAAAATAGATTTATGCTCCATTTCAATTTGTCCCGCCATCGCTGGGATCATTCCCGAAATAACCCGCATTAAGGTTGACTTGCCCGCTCCGTTTGGACCGATAACCGCAACTGCCTCACCTGCTCCTACGTCGAGCGAAACATCAAACAAGGCTTGAAATTTTCCGTATCCAGCACTTACATTTTGTACATTCAGCATCTTTAGCAGTCTTCCTGTCTATAGATTAGTTCATCACGCACGGTTGGCTGCCGCCGCCGCTTCATTGGCATCTCTACCAAGGTAAACTTCAATAACCTTAGGATTTCCGGCGACTTCATGAGGGAGCCCATCAGCAATTTTTTCACCGTGATCCAAAACCATCACGCGATCTACAACACGCATTAGTACCCCCATGATGTGCTCCACCCAAATAATGGTAATACCCAGTTCGTCCCGGATGCTTTTTAACATATCGGCGGCTTGGTCCATTTCTTCGTGATCCAACCCACCCAAACTTTCATCTGCAAGCAGCAAGGTTGGCTTTGTTGCCAGGGCCTTGGCCAGTTCCAGCTTTTTCAAACCGGCAGCGCCCAATGTATCAACGGAGGCTGTCTCATCTTTTGGCAAACCCACTAGGTCCAATGCTTCCTCAGCACTGCGCCACGCCTGGTCACGAGTGACCGCACCGGCTTGGCCATAAAAACCAGCCAGTGCTGCATTCTCAAGAATAGTTAGCCGCCGAATTGGCCGTGGAATTTGAAATGTTCGGCCCACCCCCATAGTGCAAATCGCGTTTGGAGGTGAGCCAGCTATCTCAAGCCCGTCCAACTGTATTGAACCTGTGCTTGGTTTTAACGTCCCAGATAGCATATTGAAAATGGTACTCTTTCCCGATCCATTGGGCCCAATCAACCCAAGAATTTCGCCCTTTTCAAGAGTGAAATCCACGTTTGACACAGCCCGGAAGCCGCCAAACCGTTTGGATAAATTTTTGACTTGTAGCATTTTCAGTACTTTCCAGTTGGTTGACGTCAAAACCAATGCAAACAGATGTTCTACTTTGTGAAAGCCGAAGATTTAGGCAGCGGCATCACGGGATCGATTGTCTGCAATGCCTTTGGCCAAGCAATATAGACCTTGCGATCCACATATTGCATCACAACCGGAGCAGCCCGCATATTCTGGCCAATCATATCGTTGTCACCTTTCTGTGGGAATTTGACACCATACCCTAGCAAGGTTCCACCAGTTGCGATGTCAGTGTCCAGAGCTGCTTTGCGCAGAGATTCCGAGTCGATACCACCATATTTCTTTATTGCCCGTGGCAAGACGTCATTAAAAAAGACAAACGAGTTTGATGCACCTTGACCCAAAGCTGCGGACTTAGCCTTCATATCTGGTTTGGCTTTTTGATATTCAGCGCCAACCTTTGCCGTTATTTCCGGCAAACCCGCCGCCAAGGATTTAGGATCAAGCAACCATATAGACACTGGATCAACATTAAAGATATGATCAATATCACTTCCCAAAGCGTCATATAGTTTGTCCGGAACGCCATAACCGGCACCATGACCGATCAGCGCTTTAAAGCGCAAGCCTTGCTCTTTGGCTTGACGTAAAAACAGTGTGATGTCGGGATTGTAGCCTGTATGCAGAATAACGTCAGGACGGCTCCGCTTAAGTTTTGTTACGAGGGAGGATAAATCTGGTGCGGTGGCAGAATAACCTTCGCTAAGAACCACATTCATACCCAATTTCTCAGCTGTGCTTTCATTGCCGCCTGCCACGCCAGATCCGTAAGGGCCATCTTCGTGAATGATTGCAAGACGAAGTTCCTTGGGATCCATACCCAGTTTTTCTTGTGAGGTTCCGTTTAAAAATTCTACTGATGAAGCGCCGTACATGCCACCGTGAACTTGAGGTCGGAAAACGTAATTAAGGTCGCGATCTCTTAAAACGGCAGGAGAAATACAGGTAGTAATCCACATGAATTTCTTCATGGCATTTGCTTTTGCGGCCACAGGCACACATTGAGCTGAGGAATAAAAACCAAGGAGCATATCAACATTTTCTTGTTCAACTAGTCGAACAACTTCATTTATTGCCACTTCTGGTTTCGACTGCGCGTCGACATAGACCGGGTCAATCATGTAACCCTCGACACCACCTTGGGAATTGATGTGATCAATGATTATTTTGGTGCCAAGCGCGTGCAACTCAGACCCGCCGCCAGCAAGAGGTCCCGTGTAATCGTATACCACACCAATTTTGATGGTTTTATCCGCAGCTTGCACGACAGACGTCATTGTTAAGGCAACAGCTGTTGCCGCAAGGCCCAACTTAAGGCTTTTACTGAAGCCCGTTAAGCTCAAGGTAGAACTAAACATATATTGATCTCCTGTTCGAATTTTTTTTGTTGTTAGACTAGGGGCGTAACCACCTTAGGTTCGTTTCAGACCAGAACTGGTCGTAGAATTTGGAGGGGCTTCAATTACTTTCAAAGTCGATTTTCGCATTTTTCCTCCCAATATTCTGTTTTAACTATCGTTTTTGTATTCTCTCCCGTCATTGTTGCTCCGAGCTCGTCTCTCGGTTTTCCCCAAGATATTTGTGAAAACGCGGCACACCCAGGCGCCCTGGTGACAGCGCTTTCTTTAAGTCTGTCCCGATTTGTGTGATCAGCTTTGGCGAGTATTTATTGTAATATTTCTGATTTTTACGGCCAATGCCGTGCTCTCCACTAAAGCTACCTTCAAACTTTGTAACACAAGTATCGATAACCCAATCCCTAATTTCGGCTTCGATAGGTTCGAATTCTCCTTGAAAATCATCCAGAGCGACAATGAGATTAAAATGTACGCCACCGTCTCCTAAATGGCCAAAGTCAAAAATTCGTACATTGGGAAACCGCTTTGGAATTTCGGTTCTGGTATAGGCAAGGAACTCAAGCAGGCGTCCGCGCTCAAAGGCCAAATCGAAAGCAATAAGATATCCTGCAGTACGCACCCCTTCTGATATCGAGTGACGAAGAGGCCAAACGTCTTCTGGTGACGCTGGCAGCGCGTTTCTTAAGGGGCTGTCCGAATGCTGCCACAGCTTGACAAGAAAATCTTCAAGCACCTGATTAAGCGTCGCTTCGCCTTGGCGCGATTTCCATGGTCGCGTGATTTCAATCAAGATTGCAAAGTCTGGCAACTCAAGTCCGCTGAACGGATTTCTTATGGATGAGACATGAGCCAGAGTGGCGCCCATTGCATTGCCTGACATGTATTCAAACGCTGAAAGCTGTGGGCCCAGTTGGCGCTCAGCCTCAATTAAAATCAGCGGAACTGAAGTCAGCGCATTGGGCAGTAATAATGCCACTGCTGTCTGCTGCGGAAGTGGTTCGAGGCTCAGCACAGCTTCAGTGACAATACCGAATGCGCCCGAAGTGCCAATAAAGACATGCTTCCAATCAACACCCACATTGTTTTTTCTTAAAGAACTCATCAAGTCAAGCACGGTTCCTTCTTGGTCTCCAAGCACGACTTTCAAACCAAGCGTATTTGCGCGGACGTCTCCATATCGTAGGAATCTAGAACCACCAGTATTTGTCGAGATCATACCGCCGATCATAGGGTCTGCGCCCAGATCAATAGGAAAAAACAACCCGTGCTCTTGCAACTTGGCATTCAACTCTGACAACCGAAGTCCCGCGCCCACTCGAAGGCTTCGGTTGACAATGTCAAGTTCAAAAACCGCACGCATTCTATCCAGTGAAAGCAATACCTGATCGCCAGTTTCATCTGGTGTAGATCCCCAAACTACACCAGTGTTCCCAGATTGGGGAATGATATCTACCCCCCACTTTACGCAGACTGCGACCATATCTGACATTTCTTCATTGGTCGCTGGCCGCAAAACCAGTATGGCCTGCCCCTTTTCACGCCGCGCGCCCGTTTCATAAGGCAACTTATCTTTTTTTTCAGTCAAGATCGATTGAGCCGAACGACCAATTTCTTTGAGACACGCAGTGAATGACATATTATTCATATTTTTTTCTTGTTTTCATGGCCATTGTACGCGGCCCTTGCAAAAGCATCCAAATTCGAATGACTGACAAAATCAAACTACCCTAATTTCTGAGGGATCAAGATCCCACAATTGCTATCTTCTTGACTATTGAAACGATAACCCTTTGTCGTTACAATCTAATAATGAAGAATGTATATTCTAATTCTACGAAGTTAGGGATTCGCCATCTTCGATGCGCGGTGTCAGTTGCACAGAACCTGTCTTTGACGGGGGCCGCGCAAGACTGCAATGTTGCGCTTTCGGCAATGTCCGAGACGATTAAACAGATCGAAGACGACGTTGGAGTTACTCTTTTTGATCGGTCGCAACGCCCATTAGTCGTGACAGAGTTTGGCCACTATTTTGTACGTGACGCAATCGAAGTCTTAGCCCGCTTTGACCAATCTATACGGGATATGCGAGATTTTGGCGGTAAAGAAAAAGGCTTAGTTCGGATAGCATCTTCTCCCTCACTGGTATCAACTTTAGTTATTCCTGCGCTTGAAGAATTTCGAGCAAGCTACTCGAACATTGAATTTTCAGTGCACCAGGAAAATGCAAAAAACGTTAGCGAACAACTGAGGTTAGGATTTGTTGAAATCGGTCTGCATGAGCGCTGGAAAAACATGGGAATTCTGTCGAGCGAGCTTCTTTTGACTGATAACTATGGACTTGTTTGCAGTGCAGAGCACCCCCTGGCGACCCAGAGCATGGTTAGCTTTAACGACATTGCAAATTCAACAGTTATTCAATTGAGCCATGATACAGCTATCCGCAAGCATCTAGATGCGGATATAGGCATTAGTGAGTTTGTGCGCGCAGATATTGAGACGTCTGACGCAACATCGCTCATTTGGATGATTAGTCAAAATATAGGTGTTTCGGTGTTGCCAGAAAATGCAATAATGATTCCAACAAATAAAAATTTGTGCTTTGTACCAATCAAAGGGTTCACAAAAAATCGTAAACTGTATTTGCTTTCACACTCAAAACGCATCGTTTCACCAGCCGCCGCCGCTTTTATGAATATCGTCCGAGAGGTGGCACAGCGCCATTCAAAATGCCTTTGATGATCATTTGCGAGATGGACCTATCACCGCTTCTAAAGCCGACTGGCTTGCTGGTACAACTTGGCCCGGCTTCTCCACTAAAACTGTGCCACTTTTTGATTGCTACATGAGGAAGAGTTGATGGCTCGGAAATATTATTTAGACAAAGACGCGCTGAAGGGATTATCTCGAATTTACAGTAGGCTATTGGTAAGCAAGACGGAAAATTACATCTGAGAGAGACCGCTTTCAGGACCACCTTCCATCCCAAGAGAGGCCATAAGTGACTGTAAAAAAACGACAAGGCATGAATTTCAATGCCCTCTCCTGGGCACCACAAATCACAGTTAAGTACCTGTAATTATTTAATTAAAGTTGATTTGGTGCCTGCAGAACATAGCCACAGGAACACTTTGTAAATCTGTGGCAAAATAGGGAATGTTTTGCAATTAGAAGACGCTATGAAGTCTCCCTGCCCGCTTCAAGCAAGTTCAATCTGACAAAGCCTAGTACAGTTGCATGTAGCACTATCATTCTATTTCAACGGTTGTAGCGCTCCCAAGCGAGGGACGCAGACGCTCCAACGCCTCATCCGAGTACCCCAACTCGCGCGCGACGGCATCGTTGTGCTCGCCGATTTGTGGTAGGTCACGATAGAGGCTGGGCCGGGTGCCACCGTACTCAAATGGGAGTGTTGGAACCTGCGTTCGCACACCGTTGCTTAGGGTTACTTCGACCGTCGCACCGGTGTGGTTTACATGAGGGTCGTCGAAAAGCTGGTCCGGCCGTAGGATCGGCGCGAAGGGCAGTCCGACGCTGCCACAGATCGTGGCGGCTTGCGACAGGCCTTGCCCTCCAAACAAGTCGCGCAGGCGCGGCATGAACGCATCTCGGCGCGCCACCCGCTGCGCATTGGTCTGAAGTTCTGCGTCCTGAAGCAGATCGTCCAGGCCGAATACCTTGCAAAATTGAGACCACTGCTTGTCGCTGACCACGCCAACAAAAATCTTCTCACCATCGGCTGTCTCGAATACGTCGTAGACCGCCCAGGCAGATACACGCTCGGGCATAGGTGCCGCGGGGACTCCAGTTTGGCGGTATTGCACCATGTGTTGAGCGACGAGGAACATGTTGTTCTCGAACAAACCCGCACGGACGAAGGTGCCTTTGCCCGTGCGCTGGCGTTCCCACAGCGCGGCCTGAATTGCAATTACCCCAAATAGTCCACCCATCACATCATTAACCGAAGCACCAGCACGCAACGGGCACCCTTCAGGTCCCGTCATGTAAGCGAGCCCACCCATCATTTGCACCACTTCATCAAGAGCAGCGCGCTGCTCGTAAGGGCCACTGAGAAAGCCTTTCAGCGCGCAGTAGACTAAGCTAGGGTTAATCTCTTGCATTGCATCATAACCAAGACCGAGACGATCCAGCACCCCTACACCAAAGTTCTCAATAAGAACGTCAGATTCTCGCACGAGGTGAGTGGCAAACTTGAGACCCTCAACAGACTTTAAATTCACTGAGATGCTTCGCTTGTTGCGGTTGTAGGTTCCGAAATAGCCCGCGCCCGATCCAGGCAGGCGGCGGGTCTTGTCGCCCCCTGGAGCAGGTTCAACTTTGACCACATCAGCACCGAGGTCGGCTAGGATTAGGCCGCAAGTTGGACCCATTACCATGTGGCTGAATTCGACGACCCTGACACCCTCGAGGGGGCGTGGCGCACTAGTCATGTTGCGCTCTTGTTGCCAGCATAGGCAAAGCCCTTGGGCAAGCCGACCGCCGGGACGTTGCCATAGATGGTCTCATCTGGCAGTCCGCGTAGCAGCACTTCGCGTGCGGCGATCAACGCATCTACATCGACACCTGTACGCAGACCCATCGCTTCCAGCATAAAGACAAGATCCTCAGTCACAATGTTGCCAGTTGCTCCTGGAGCATAGGGACAGCCGCCAAGTCCGCCAAGAGAGGAATCGAAGGTGGTAACGTCAACCTCGAGGGCGGCTACGACGTTGGCGAGACCTTGGCCACGTGTGTTGTGCAGATGAGCACCTGCCATTTTCTCCGCACCAATCTCGCCGTGCAGGCGGCGGAACATGCGTTTGATCTGTGCTGGGTTGGCATAGCCAGTCGTATCCGAAAGACCGATACTGTCTGCGCCTGCCTTTGCCAGCAGATCCGCCATCTCGATCACCCAGTCCTCCGACACTGTGCCCTCAAATGTGCAGCCAAACGCTGTAGAGATGCCGATCTCAACGTCCGGACGCTGCTCGACCGGCAGTGAGTCGCGAAAAGCACAAACTCGGCGGACCTCTTCGATCGCCTCTTCAGGGGTCTTGCCAATATTATTGAGGCTGTGCGTCCGCGAGGCTGATATTGGCATGGTCAACTTGCGCGCACCGGCTGCAACGGCGTTTCCTGCACCTTTAAGGTTGGGAACCAGAGAGAGGACTGTGAGGCCCTCAAGTTTGTTCGCTTCTCTTACGAGTGTGGCGCAATCAGCCATCTGGGGCAGCAGGTGTGGGGACACGAAAGATCCCACTTCAATCTCCCGAAGCCCCGAGGCTGCTAGCGCTTCGATCCAATGGAGCTTAGCCTCCGTCGGCATCGTGCGTTTGATGCTCTGTAGCCCGTCCCGCGGGCCAACCTCACTCACGAGTACGTCAATTCCCTGAAGCACGGCGAACCCCTCCACTGTTAATTCTGCTTGGCAGACGTAATTTCTGTAGAGTAAAAACTGCAGCCACTCTGCGTATTGAGAGGTCCGTCATATCGCACCTTCCTCTTTCAGGCCCAAAATCTGGGCCTTGTCATAGCCAAGTTCATTCAGGATATCGTTTGTATGCTCTCCCAAAGTCGGGGGTGGAGAATCGACACCAGGAGCAATACCATCAAGCTTAGCACCGATCCCGACCAATTGCAGATCCTCCGAGCCAACGCGATGGGTTTGCAGTAAGCCTCGATCCGCAAGTTGCGGATGCGCCAGCGCCTCGGGCACCGACCAGACCGGTCCTGTGGGGACACCATTTGTTGTCAGCTTCTCAACCCATTCATTGGTGGGGGCAGTGGCAAAGGCCGCCTCCAATTCAGCGGTCAGGGCAGATCGATTGGCCAGTCGGTCTTTTCTGTCGGCAAAGCGTGGATCCTGCGCCAAAGACGGATTGTCGATGATCTGGCAAAGTGCCTCGAATTGTTCCTGTTTGTTGGCGGCAATATTCATCACACCGTCAGCGGTTTTGAACGTGCCCGACGGGCTAGCCGTGAAATTATCGTTGCCGTTCGGGATGGGTACTTTCCCAGCGATCAGATGGTTTGACACCACCCAGCCCATCGTCGCAATCACGGCCTCTAGCATCGAGACGTCAATAAAAGTGCCGCGATCTTCAGCCTTGTTGGCAAGGGCTGCGGCAACTGCAAAGGCCGCTGTCATGCCGCCAATTGTATCACCCATAGGGTAGCCCACCCGATAAGGCGCGGTATCTCCGTCGCCGGTGATCGACATCACGCCACTCATCCCCTGAACGATCTGATCATAGGCAGGCAGTTTCGCCAGCGGGCC
>ENA-OQVM01004410-OQVM01004410.1-marine-metagenome-genome-assembly--contig:-NODE-4410-length-14376-cov-28.235541_pt1 | contig 14376 bp, 12 predicted proteins | sample MGYA00237776_ERZ505498 | MGnify/ENA primary metagenome ERZ505498 (study PRJEB26159, sample SAMN06265151) | marine metagenome | isolation source: Helgoland LTER site | place: Germany:Helgoland, sampling... | reverse complement strand
ACTTTGATACGATAGCAACTGATTTCACATTTGCTAGAGGCTCTGAGGCTACATACGTAGATGCACAGGGGTTAATAAAAAGTACTAATGAGATAGGACCAGAGTTGGTTACTAATGGAGATTTTAGTGATGGCAGTACGGGTTGGACTTTAGGTGTAGGACATACTGTTTCGGGGAGTAAACTAAATATAAATGGAGCGAGTTTTACGTATCAACCTGTACAACAAACTGTTTCAAGTAGATATAGACTATCTTTCAGCGTTTCTAATTATGTTAGTGGAACTATAAGAGTTTATACGGGTTCAGGTACATCATCCGTTAGGATAGATGCATCTTCTGATGGAAATTTTGAATTAGATTATATTGCTAATGGCAATACTGTTTATGTCCAACCAACGGGAGGTATATTCATAGGCTCAATAGACAACGTATCTATAAAGGAAGTAATAACTGCAACTAACACTCCTAGATTAGATTACTCAACGGGAGCAGAGGCATTTTTACTAGAACCGCAGAGTACAAATTTAATAACTTATTCAGAGGATTTTAGTAATGCAAGTTGGACGGCAGTAAACACTACAATTACAAGTGATTACGGAATATCTCCCGATGGAACAAACAATTCTACAAGATTAGTTTTTGGCTCAGGAACAGCATACGTAAATAGGTCGGAGGCTATAGGTGTTGGAGACCAAGCATCCTCAATATATGTAAAAGGTATTAGTGGGCAAATATTAAAATTCGGTAAAGGGGCAAACGTAGGCTCGGGTACTAATTTTACTTTGAATGGAGATTGGCAAAGATTAGAGCAAATATCAACTAATTCTGGAACTGCCTACCACATTTCGTCTAATATAGGCGGTGCAAATGCAACTGAAGTTGAAGTTTGGGGAGCAATGCTTGAAAACCAATCCTACGCAACATCGTATATCCCAACATCGGGAACTACAGTTACGCGTAACCAAGAAACTTGTATAAACGCAACACCAGAGATAAACAGCGAGGAAGGGGTATTGTATGCAGAAATAGCAGCTTTAACAGATGGCGGTACTTTTAGAGCTATATCCTTAAATGATGGTACTACTAACAATAATAATGTAATTAGAATTTATTGTGCATCAGCAGATAATCGTATTACTATAATTATTAGGTCTAATGGAATTTTGGTATTAAATTACAATCACACTTTAACATCAATAACTGATTTTAATAAAATAGCGATTAAATATAAGCAAAACGATTTTTCTTTATGGGTTAATGGTGTTAATATACATACAGAAACAACTGGAAATACACCTATTGGTCTAAATGAATTAGTTTTTAATAATGGTCTTGGAACAGAACTTTTCTTCGGCAACACTAAAGACGTACAAGTTTACACAAAAGCACTATCAGATGCGGAACTAATAAAATTAACAACATGATGCAAATTTATAAAACTGTATTTGATACAGAACAACAAGGTAAAGACATCCTAATATCCAAAGGGGTATGGGAAGAGGTAACAGAAGAGGGCGTAACAACCATGCAGTTTACAAACGGAACAGCAGCAGTAGTAAACATTGGTAAGGTGGTTGAGACACCTGGGACTTACGGTCCTGATGGTCACGAGATAACACCACCAGTTTATTACCCAGGGTGGGCATATGATGTAATGTCTAGCGACCTACTTGATTTCGGAACATACGAAGTGTTCCCAGGGGATGCAGCAGCACATAGTTTTATGGGCTGGCCAAGGGGCGCAGAAGTACCTCCGACACCTATAGATTAAAAAAATAGGTAGTTTTTCAAAAAAACGTGTAATTATATAATAAATAAGAGTTATGGCATACAAACAGAATTTTGGGAGAGCAAACATAGGGACTACAGGGGCGTCTTTGCAAAATACAAATTTAATTAATCCGGTTAGTACGGATCCACCAACAGACCCTGTAGTAGGCCCAAAAACAAAAGCAGAATCAAACACAGGTGTTGATGATAAAACTAAGTTTGGATATGTTAAACCTGACCAAGGAGAGCCTAGCTTAAACAACCCGTTAGCCATTGTAAAGAAAGCTAACTGGCAAAGCATGAATCCTATTACTGGGAACAGTAGTAAGTACAAGAACAATACTATATTATCTACCAACCCAAGTGATAGAATGGATCTTAGCTCTTTAAAGAATAGCCCTGGTGCTATTGCTTTTTCAAATACATACAACAATCCTAAAACTAAAGCCATGATGTTAGGTCAAACTGACCTTACTAGCGAACAGTATGACAACATGGTTGTTCAAGGAATGGAACCTAAGACTGTAGTAGGAGGAAATGAACCTGGATCTTCAGCACAGTACAAAAATGGAACTGTATACATGGGGGTGGGCAATGAGAATGATGCAGCTATGGAAACTCACGAAAGAGCGCATGCGTCTCAGTTTGATGTTATACAGCAGGCAAACATTAAGAAAGCACTTGGTAGCGCTTACAAGCAAAACAAAGACAATAAGAAAGGAGCAGCATACACTCGGTACATAGATCAACCTCATGAGCAATACGGTAACTTTGTTCAGTTTAGAGAAGAATTAGGCTTAAAGCCTGGAACAGATATATCTCCAGAAGAACTAGAAATATTAGCAAAGAAAAAAGGTCTTGATCAATCAGGATTTTATAAAACATATAATAAAGAAAACTTATCTAATGCATTAAAGACTGTAGCTAGCGTAACTAAAAAAACAAATGGTCCTTTTTCAGAAAGGTTTAAAAGAAATCGAGATTCTGCACTTAGTTAACCAAATATAAATCAATAAAATCTAATTAAATTATGTTAAAATCTAAACAAGAATTAATCAATATGGTATACGGCCTTGGAGCCGCGGTTGTAATCATCGGAGCATTATTTAAAATCATGCACTGGCCTTACGGAAACTTAATGCTAATTATAGGCCTTATAACTGAAGCAGGAGTATTTGTTGTTTCTGCATTCGAAAAACCTGAAAAATCTTCGGAAGGATCAGTACCATTTGCGGAAGAATTAAAGTCTTCCAAAGAATACAATGAAGAAATAGAAAAGGCCACATTGCAAATGAAAGCGTTTTCTGAGCAAGCTTCTGATAATAGAGTAGCAGCCGAAAAATTAAAAGAACAAATGGGGCAATCGGCAAAAAGTCTTTCCTCATTAAATAAAGTGTACGGTGGCATGTTATCCGCGATGAGCAAAAGCTAATCTAAATTATACTAAACAATCAAATCTAATTAAAATAAAATTATGGCAGGAGGAAAAGAAACCCCCAGGCAAAAAATGATTAACCTAATGTACTTGGTTTTCATCGCAATGTTGGCATTAAATATGTCGAAGGAAGTATTGTCTGCATTCGGGTCAATTAATGAAAAATTAAACGAAGCCAATATTAGCTACGTTAAAAAAAATAACAAATCCTTAAACAGGTTGCTAAAAAAAGCTGCTACAAATAATGAATTTAAAGTAGCTTCAGAAATTGCAGATAGTGTACATAAGCTATCAAACACGTATAATAGTTATTTAGCATCTCAAAAAAAGTTGCTATTATCTAATCCTATATTTGTAAATGATTCTACTAATAAAAAAACAGAATATGAGGTTATGGATCAATCTGATTTTTTAGATAAGTTATATTACAAAGGAGGCAAGTTAACGCAGGAGGGTCAACTATTTTTAACCAATATGGACACGTATAAAAATGGCATGGTTATGCTACTCAAAGACGTAGATTCGGTGATGGTGTCACAGATAAACAGTTATTTTGACTCCAGTGACATAAAGGGAGGAGATGGCATAACTAAAGATTACATAAGCTATAACTATGTAGGGTTTCCGTTAGTTTCTTCATTAACTAAAATGACGCAAATACAAAACAGCATAAACACCATAGAAAATGAAGTTCTTTCTTTATTAGTTAATGACGCACTAGAAGACGGAATCGGAATAGAAAAAAATTACGAGGCAGTTATGATTGCCCCTAGGTCCTCTTATTACACGGGATCCACATTTGATGGTATAATATCCTTGGGGCGAGTAGATAATTCTACTAAACCAGCTAAGGTGGAATTGTTGCTTGATGGCAAAGAAATTAAAGATACCGAATACGAGTTTAATGAGGGTAGAATAGCCCTTAAGGTAAAAGCAAACAAAGTAGGTGATCATAAAATTACTGGAAAACTTGTTTACTTGCAAGATGGTAATGAGGTTGAGGTGCTTGTAGACAAAAAATTTACAACTATCAATAAACCAAACATAGCTACCGTATCCTCCGATAAAATGAATGTATTGTATAGAGGCGTTTTAAATCCTTTAACTATTTCTTTTAGCGGCGTAAACGACGAAGATATTAAAGTTACGGCCCCAGGATTATTAAAACTTGGTAAAGGTAAATACGGAATTAATGTTACCGGGGTTAAAAGCGGGACTGTAACCGTCAATGTATCTGGAACACTCCCGGACGGAGAAATAGTTAAAGACAAGGCTTTGTTCCGTATTAAGCAGGTGCCTTCTCCTCAAGCAACGCTGCGCGGAGAGATAGCTTCAGGAGGGGAATTTAGACTTTTGCGATCAAGCTTACAAAGATCAACAGTAGGAGCTAGTATGGGAAAAGATTTCGATTTTGATCTCCCCTTAAAGGTTACCGGATTTAGTGTGTCAGTTAGGGGTTATCCAACAATAGCAGTAAAAGGCAATAGATTTAATGAAAGGGCAATCGGGGCTATCAGCAAGGCGGGAAGAGGTGCGACTGTAAGAATATTTGACATTCAAGCTAAAATAATTTCAAATTCCAAATATAGAATGCCTAAAGTAGAGCAAATATATATTTCTTTAATAGATTAAAAAACCAACATAAATTAACAATTAAATTAAATCAAATGAGTAAAGTAAAAGAAATGAAGCCGAAAGTAAACGCTATTACAGCAGAAGAGCTAACGAGCATTAAAGAGCTTCAAGGAGAACTGCAATCGTATCTAGCTAACATAGGCGTATTAGAGGTTCAAAAAGCTAAAGCTATATACCAAGTTAATGTACTTGAAAAGGGTATGGACGAAGCTAAGAAAGACATTGAGGCTAAGTACGGCCCAATTAATATTAACCTTGTAGATGGAACTTTTGAAGAGATTGTACCAGAAGCAGTTGTAGAGTAATATTATGGATAGTATTATAAGAAAGATTAGTATCGGGGCTGACTATAAAAACGAAGCAATGCATTACTCTGTTAAACAGACAGTTTACGGCGGTCACGAAATCTCTCACATACTATTTGAAGAGTCTGATAATTCTTATAATATATTTATAAAAAAAGTAGACGAGATAATGCCATGGAAGAAATTTAATTCAAACATGGCAATATCCGTTGAATATGACTTAGAATATTAATGCGGAGTGTATATGACTTTATCATAAAGCCGGTAGGCAAAAGGTATGATAACGAGGTAAAGGTTGGAGAGCATACCCTTATAACAAATAGCTCTATAGAAAGCTTTAAGCATGTTAACAATATTGCTGAGGTAGTTGAAACACCAGTTGCATTTGCAACTCCTATAAGAAAAGGTGATTTAATTATGGTACACCACAATGTGTTCAGGGTATTTTACGACATGAAAGGAATCAAAAAGAACAGTAGGTCTTTCTTAAAAGACGACTTATTTTTTTGTGCGGTTGATCAAGTGTATTTGTATAAAAGAAAAAATACTTGGAAATCATTCGGAGATAGATGCTTTGTTGCGCCTGTCAAGAATAAAGACCTTTTAAGCACAGATAAAGTAGCTGATCTTATTGGTATACTTAAAATAGGTAATAGCTCCTTAGAGGAGTCTGGAATCAATCCAGGAGACATAGTTGGGTTCACACCAAATAGCGAATGGGAATTTGTTGTAGACAATCAGATTATGTATTGTATGAAATCAAATGATATTGTTATAAAGTATGGACTCGATAGAAACGAAGAAGAATATAATAGCCGCTGGGCGACTAGCGATTGAAGAATTAGTAAAGGTAGCAAAAGAAAAGATCGTTGACTCAGAAGAGGATATCTCAGCTGACAGACTTAAAAATGCTGCCGCTACTAAAAAGTTATGTATATTTGACGCCTTTGAAATTCTTACAAGAATTCAGGAGGAGGAAAGTATGATAAACGAATCGTCAAGTGCTTCAACTAAACCTGCTTTTAAAGGGTTTGCAGAATCGAGATCTAAATAATGGCATATCAACAGGAATTATACCGGATAGCCAAAGACTACGTTAAGCCGCAAGCAATTAAGAAAAAGAATCGCTACGCTAAATGGGAGTATGGTTACGACAAAGAATACGATCTTGTTGTAATAAGTAGAACAGGTAAGATAGGAGATATATATGTTATTGGTGATTTACATATTGCATTACCTTTGCTAGAGGATAAACTCAGTAAGGGAATTAATAAGTGGGCGCCAAAAGAATACCCAAAAGAATTAAGTAAAATCAAAAGCGAAGCGGATTGGGAAAAGTATCCGACTGCATTTAAAGAGAAGTGGTATGGATATATTGACACAGAGTTTAACAGGCGCGAAGAAGGTTTTTGGTTTATTAACAAAGACAAGCCTACTTATATTACTGGTACTCATTACATGTACCTGCAGTGGTCCAAGATTGACGTTGGGCACCCAGACTTTAGAGAATCAAACAGATTGTTCTATCTTTTTTGGGAAGCTTGCAAAGCAGACAGACGAAGCTATGGCATGTGCTACCTTAAGAACAGAAGATCGGGCTTTTCTTTCATGGCCTCAGGAGAGACCGTTAACCAAGGCACAATATCTACGGATGCTAGATTTGGCATACTGTCCAAGTCTGGACCCGATGCAAAGAAGATGTTTACAGACAAAGTTGTTCCGATATCGGTTAACTATCCATTCTTCTTTAAACCAATACAGGACGGAATGGACCGCCCGAAAACAGAGCTTGCGTACAGAGTACCAGCCTCAAAGCTTACAAGGAGGAAACTCGATTCAAACGAGAAACTCCAGGAAATTACAGGTCTCGACACAACGATCGACTGGAAAAACACCGGGGACAACTCTTACGATGGAGAAAAACTAAAGCTATTAGTACACGACGAAAGCGGTAAGTGGGAAAGGCCTACTAACATACTTAACAACTGGCGAGTTACAAAAACTTGTTTAAGATTAGGTAGTCGCATTATCGGTAAGTGTATGATGGGCTCAACCTCAAATGCATTAGACAAGGGAGGTAAAAACTTTAAAAAATTATATAACGATTCAGACGTTACAAAAAGAAATAAGAATGGGCAAACAAAAAGCGGGTTGTATAAGCTTTTTATACCGATGGAGTGGAACTATGAAGGATTCATTGATGAACACGGTTGGCCGGTTTTTGACGTACCTAAGAAAGATATTCTTGGTCCTCAAGGTGACATTATTGATGAGGGCGTCATTGATCATTGGGAAAATGAAGTTGAAGGATTAAAAGACGATCCTGATGCATTGAACGAATACTATCGTCAATTTCCAAGAACAGAGCAACATGCTTTTAGAGATGAGTCTAAGCAATCGTTATTTAACTTGACTAAGATCTACCAACAGATAGATTATAACGACGAGTTAAAAAACAATACAATGGTTACGAAGGGAAACTTTCAATGGGAAAACGGTATTAAAGATACAAGAGTAATGTTCTACCCAAACAAAGACGGTAGATTTTGGATTACTTGGGTTCCTAATCAAGAACAACAAAATAACATAATAATAAAGAATGGTATCAAGTACCCTGGAAACGAACATATTGGAGCTTTTGGTTGTGACAGTTACGATATTAGTGGTGTTGTTGGTGGTGGAGGTTCTAACGGAGCGCTTCATGGATTAACTAAGTTTTCAATGGAAGACGCACCTCCTAATCATTTCTTTTTAGAATATATAGCTAGACCTTCAACCGCTGAAATGTTTTTTGAAGACGTGCTGATGGCTATGGTGTTTTACGGAATGCCAATATTATGTGAGAATAACAAGCCTAGATTGCTTTACTATTTAAAGCGTCGAGGATACAGAGGCTTCAGTATTAATAGACCAGATAGATCTTACAACAAGCTATCTGTGTCAGAACGAGAAGTAGGTGGTATACCTAACTCAAGTGAAGATATTAAACAAGCACACGCTTCGGCAATTGAAACTTATATAGAAGACTTTGTTGGTCAAACAAAAGAAGGGTACGGTGATGTTTATTTACAAAGAACATTAGAAGACTGGGCCAAGTTTGATATAAACAACAGGACAAAGCATGATGCATCAATAAGCTCCGGCTTAGCACTAATGGCATGCAACAAACATAGATATAGTCCCAAGGGAGCTATAACAACAAAGAAATACTCCTTAGGGTTTAAGAAATACGACAATAAAGGAACCACCTCAAAAATAATGCAATAGATGAATGTAAGTACAAATACTAATAGTCCATTTCCTGATCAGGTAGTAAGTGATGCTGAAAAAGCAACGCTAGAGTACGGATTACAGGTTTCTCGTGCTATTGAGCAAGAGTGGTTTAATTACGGGGGAGCAGGTTCGAATAGATACGCATCAAACTGGAATAACTTTCATAACCTTAGGCTATATGCTAGAGGAGAGCAAAGCGTACAGAAGTACAAAGATGAATTAGCTATCAATGGTGATCTATCTTATTTGAATTTAGATTGGAAACCAGTTCCGATACTTTCAAAGTTTTCAAACATCGTGGCTAACGGTATTACTCAAAAGCAATACGATATATCAGCGTACTCGCAAGATCCTGAATCTTTAAAGAAAAGAACGGATTATGCCGAAAACATATTATTTGATATGCTAACGCAAAAAGCCCGGGCGCAGGCTAGCTCTGTTATACCCATGGACCTTAGCAGATCGGGCATGAGCGACTCAGAACTTCCTCAATCAATGGAAGAAAGAGATTTACACATGCAGCTTAGGTATAAACCGGCTATAGAGATTGCGGAGGAAGAAGCTATTAATACGGTATTGGCTACTAATGAATTTGATTTAATTAGAGCAAGAGTAAACCAGGATTTAGTTAACATCGGGATAGGTATAACTAAAACATCGTTTAACCCTGCGGAAGGAATAGTTATTGATTACGTAGATCCCGCTTACTGCGTGTGGTCTTATACAGAGGACCCCAACTTTGGGGATATATATTATGTAGGAGAAGTTAAATCTATAACTATACCAGAACTTAAAAAAGAATTTCCTCATATATCTGACGAAGAGCTAGAAAGAATTCAAAAGTCACCAGGTAACCGTAGAATGATACGAGGTTTTGAAAACTACGATTATAATACCGTTCAGGTAATGTACTTTGAATACAAGACTTACACGGATCAAGTATTTAAAATAAAGAAAACAGATAACGGATTAGAAAAAGCTATTGAAAAAACTAGTGAATTTAATCCTCCCGCAAATGATAATTTTGAAAGAGTATCAAGATCAATTGAAGTGTTGTATCGCGGGGCAAAAATTATTGGGTCTGATATAATGCTAGAATGGAAGTTGGCTGAAAATATGACTCGTCCGCTAGCAGACACAACTAGAGTTGAGATGAGTTACTCTATAGCCGCTCCTAGAATGTACAAAGGAGTGATACAGTCGCTTATAAGCAAGTGCATTGGGTTTGCTGATGTAATACAATTAACACATTTAAAAATACAGCAGGTGTTGTCTAGAATGGTTCCTGACGGAATATTCTTAGATGTTGATGGATTAGCTGAGGTTGATTTAGGTAACGGTACAAATTACAATCCAGCGGAAGCATTAAACATGTACTTCCAAACAGGTTCTGTTATTGGTAGATCAATGACACAGGACGGAGATATGAACAGAGGCAAGGTTCCTATACAAGAATTATCAAGCTCTTCCGGTATATCTAAAATACAATCCTTAATTACTGCATACAACTATAATATGCAAATGATTAGAGACGTTACTGGATTAAATGAAGCCAGAGACGGGGCTATGCCAGATCCCAACGCCTTAGTCGGCTTGCAAAAAATGGCAGCCAACGCTTCTAATACAGCTACAAAACATATACAAGACGCTAGCATACAATTAGCATTAAGTACTTGCGAAAACATATCGCTTAAAATAAATGACGTATTAAACTTCCCTCTTACTAAAAACTCTTTAATGAATAGTATATCTACTTTCAATGTAGAAACACTAAAAGAGATTGAAAATCTTAACCTTCATGACTTTGGTATATTTTTAGAGATGGAACCAGACGACGAAGAAAAAGCGGAACTGCAAAAGAATATTCAAATAGCTTTGCAAACTAAAGAAATTGATATTGAGGATTCAATTGATATTAGTCAGATTAAAAACTTAAAGTTAGCTAACGAATTCCTAAAGCTTAAGCGTAAAAAGAAAAAAGAAAGAGAGCAGGCTTTAGTTCAGCAAAATATCCAAGCACAAGCACAGGCAAACGCCGAGTCCGCGGAGAAAGCCGCAATGGCTGAAGTACAAAAGCAACAGGCGTTGACGGCAGAAAAAGTAGCGATAGAACAAGCTAAATCAAACTTTGAAATGCAAAGAATGCAAACCGAAGCACAGATTAAAAAAGAGTTAATGGCAACAGAGTTCCAATACAATCTTAAGCTTGCGCAAATGAAAGCCCAAGAAATAAAAGCTAAAGACGCGCAAATAGAAGATCGCAAAGATAAAAGAATTGAAAAAGAAGGATCGCAACAAAGCCAGCTAATAGAGCAAAGGCAAACACAGGGGTTACCCAAAGACTTTGAGTCTGCCGGCAATGATAATCTAGGCGGATTTGATTTATCTCAGTTCAACCCGCAATAAGTACCTATTTAATAATTATATAATATCATATCATGAGTGAAGTAAAAACAGAAGGATCTTTTAAGATCCAAACAAAACCAAAGCTTACTGAGGAGCAAATAGCGGCCAGGAACAAAGAGCCACTGATAGACATTCCAAGTAATGTAACTAGAGTAGTAATACCTAAAGAAGAAAAAGATGCCGTTCAAAAGCCAAGCACAGAAGAAGTGGATGTGGATGAATCAGCCGGAGATAGCCCGACGCTGGTCGGAGAAGTACCCGAGCAAGTCATCACAGAAGTTACCGAAGAAAGTAAGCAAAAAGAAGAAGTAAAGCCAGCTGTAGCGCAACCTGAGTTGCCTGAAAATGTTACAAAGTTAGTTGATTTTATGCGTGAGACCGGAGGAACCATGCAAGATTACTTAAGACTAAACACTAACTACGACGATGTAGATCGCGACGTATTAGTAAAAGAATATTACAAAAACACTAAGTCCCACTTAAGTGCAGAAGAAATCGAGTTTATGATCGAGGACAACTTTGCATTTGACGAAGACCTAGACGAGGAGCGAGATATCCGTAGAAAAAAACTCGCATATAAAGAGGAGGTTGCAAAAGCCCGTACGTTTTTAAAGGAGACCAAGGATAAGTACTACGACGAAATCAAGTTGAATTCGCCAACACTTACTGAGGACCAAGCTAAAGCATCGGACTTTTTTAATCGATATAAAGAGGACCAGGAAAGAAACGTCGCTAACCACGATAAGTTTAAAGCCAAGACTAATGAGTTACTTAATGAAAATTTCGAAGGTTTCGATTTTACATTGGGCGATAAAAAATTTAGATATGGCGTACAAAACCCATCACAGGTAGCAGAAAAACAATCAGACATCAGTAATTTTATAGGAAAGTTCCTTGGAAAAGATGGTACGATTGAGGATACCGCGGGGTATCACAAAGCATTGTATGCAGGTGCAAATGCCGATAAAATGGCAAATCACTTTTACGAGCAAGGTAAAGCCGATGCTATTAGAGATGTTGTAAACAAATCTAATAATACATCAAGTGGAGCAAGAAAAGCTGCGCCAATGGACGGAGCCAAGTTTGGGGCATACAAGGTAAAATCAGTTTCTGGAGCGGACTCATCAAAATTAAAAATTAAAAAGTTTAACAACTAATAATTATGAGTTTATTACCACAGTTTGGGAGTTTAGTCCCATCACAAACGCCGCAATTACTTGCGACAAATTACCTACAATGGAACAACAATGGCGGAGGAGCCGTTCCAGCAAATTTCGCTGACTTTGCGCAGCAGTATTTACCAGAAATCTACGAAGCAGAAGTAGAGCGTTATGGAAACAGAACGTTATCTGGATTTTTAAAAATGGTTGGCGCTGAAATGCCAATGACATCTGATCAAGTTATTTGGTCTGAACAAAACCGTTTACATATTTCTTATGCAGGAGTGTCTCAAGCAAATGGTGCGGGAACATTATCTGTTATTACGGTAAACCCAGGGGCAGTTGCAGGAGTACAAAATGTAATTTCTGTAAATGACACGGTTGTTGTTTTAGATCCAGCTACTGGATTAGAAGCTAAAGGTATTGTTACAGCCTCTGTACTAGGTGCAGCCGGAACAATTACTATTCAACCTTTTGCGGGTACTACTTTAACTACTCAAGGCTTTGCTGCGACAGGATTAAAAGTATTCGTTTACGGATCTGATTATTCTAAAGGAACAACTATTGCTGCTGTTGGAGCAGGTAACTCTGCTGTGAGAAACAGTATAGACCCTGTACTAACGCAATTTTCAAACTCACCAATTATCATTAGAGATCAGTATGTTGTATCTGGATCAGATACTGCACAGATCGGATGGGTGAATGTAGCAACTGAAGACGGAACTGATGGATACCTATGGTACCTAAAAGCTGAGTCTGAAACACGTTTACGTTTTGAAGATTACTTAGAAATGGCAATGGTAGAAGGAGAATTAAATGCGTCTGCTTTAAATCCATTAACACAGCCAGGAACAGAAGGTATGTTCGCTGCGATCCAATCAAGAGGAAACGTGGAAACTGGATTCACTGCTGCTAACGGATTAACTGAATTTGATAACATTCTTAAGAACCTTGATACTCAGGGAGCTATTGAAGAAAACATGTTGTTCTTACAACGTCAAACTTCTCTAGACTTTGATGATATGCTAGCTGCAATTTCTGGAGGAGCACAAGGAGGAACCGCTTACGGTTTATTCGAGAACTCTTCTGAAATGGCTTTAAACTTAGGATTCACTGGATTCCGTAGAGGATCTTATGACTTTTACAAAACAGATTGGAAATACTTAAATGATGCATCTACTCGTGGAGCAATCAACGGAGTTAATTCAATCGAAGGTGTATTAGTACCAGCTGGAACTTCAACTGTTTACGATCAAGTATTAGGAACAAATATCAGACGTCCATTCTGTCACGTACGATATAGAGCTTCTCAAACTGATGACCGTAGAATGAAGTCTTGGTTAACTGGATCTGTTGGTGGAGCAAGTAACTCAACTCTTGATGCAATGGAAGTAAACTTCCTATCTGAAAGATGTTTGATTACTCAAGCTGCTAACAACTTTGTATTATTCAGAGGAATCTAAGGATTCAAATTATGTAATTGTTACCCTCGTTATATCAACGGGGGTAATTATTACTTTTAAACTATTAAATTATATTATATTATGGCAAATAAAAAACCAGTAGCTAAGAAGGCTACAAAAGAAGTAGAAGTTGTAGAACAAGTAGTTGTACCAACTGAAACAATAGAAAAAAAGGTTACACCAGTTAAAGAAGAACTGGAACCAGCTAAACCAGAGTGGGAAATTAAAGATAGGATATATTACTTAACAGGTAGACATACTCCTTTAACTTTAACAATACCAGGTAAGCATACGCGGAAGCACGCTTTACTTTATTTTGATCCTAAAACAGGTAAGCAAAAAGAAATTAGATATGCAACCAACCACGATTCGCCGTTTAAAGAAGACCAAAAGGGAGAAGCGACAATGGGACATATTATGTTTATGAATGGGGACTTAAGAGTACCTAAAGAAAAACAAAACTTACAAAAGCTGTTATCTTTGTATCACCCTTTAAAAGGTAGAATATACGAGGAGTTTGATCCAGTAGAAGAAGCATACGACGATTTAGAAATGCTTGATTTACAAACAGATGCAGCAGTATTTGCAAGAGAAATGGATATTGACGATGCTGAGGCAATACTTAGAGTAGAAATGGGTAGTGCAGTAAACCAGTTATCATCTAAGGAAATTAAAAGAGACCTAAGGTTGTTTGCAAATGCAAACCCTGAGTTGTTCTTAGAATTAGCTCAAGATGAAAACGTTGGATTACGTAACACAGCAATCAAAGCAACCGAAGCGGGTATATTAGCTTTGTCACAAGATCAAAGAACATTTTCTTGGGCATCTAATGGCAGAAAGCTTATGAGTGTGCCTTTTGATGAGAATCCTTACTCTGCAATGGCAGCTTACTTTAAGACCGACGAAGGTGGCGAAGTGTTTAGATCTAT
>ENA-OQVM01004409-OQVM01004409.1-marine-metagenome-genome-assembly--contig:-NODE-4409-length-14378-cov-5.128243_pt1 | contig 14378 bp, 21 predicted proteins | sample MGYA00237776_ERZ505498 | MGnify/ENA primary metagenome ERZ505498 (study PRJEB26159, sample SAMN06265151) | marine metagenome | isolation source: Helgoland LTER site | place: Germany:Helgoland, sampling... | reverse complement strand
ACAAAATAAAATGATATTAGTTACTAATTAATGTAAATAATATTTGTTTTTAAGTTAAATACATTGTATTTTTGACTAAATAACGAATAGTGGTATGGTGCGTAGCCTTAAAATGCACAAAGATTGAATTAATAACAGAAGTAATAATTAAAATATTTTTTTAGAGCGGTGGAAAAAAACATAATACATAACATAGACTTTTTAAATAATAGTTTGCCTGATAAATGTGCAAAACTAATTATAGCAGACCCACCATATTACCAAATAAAAGGGGATTTTGATTTTATCTGGAAAACATTTGATGATTACTTGGCTGATGCTGAAAATTGGATGATTGAATGTAAAAGGTTACTTGCTGACAATGGAACTCTTTTTTGGTGGGGTGATAAAAGAAACCTTGCTTATTCTCAAATAATATTAGATAATTACTTTGAATTACAGAACAGTTTAATTTGGCGAAAAGTTGACAGTATGCAATATCAATATTATAGTCCTGATTTAGCGAGAACATTTAACACGCATAACGAAAGGCTTTTGATGTATTCGTCTAAAGAATATGAACAAAATACATTTGCTGAATATCTAACACAAAAGATAATTGAAAACAAAATATCTAAAAAGCAAATACAAGTATTGTACCCAAGTAAAACAGGCGGTTTAACTGGTTGTGTTTCTAATTGGCTAAATGGTGATAACATAATGACTAAAGAACAATATTCTATTTTAATAAGTGTTTTTGGTGTTGATATTTTTGATAGAGAGTATGAATCATTATGTGCTGAATATGAACAAAATAGAAGGTTTTTTTATAATGACTTAAAGTTTGAGGAAGTTTTAGAATTTAGCCAAGAAGGACATATTACAAAAGAATACGACCACGATACTAAAAAACCCGAAAAATTAACAAGAGCATTAATAAGAACTTGCTCACGTGAAAATGATTTAGTAATTGTACCATTTGCAGGTTCTGGAACTGAATGCGCTATGAGTGTAAAAGAAAAACGAAATTTTGTTGGTTTTGAAATAACACCTAAACACGCAGAAATGAGTAATAAACGATTACAAAATATATTGCGACAACCTTCATTATTTGCAGGAATGTAGTATTGCGCACAACGCCCGAATAAACCACTGTTTTAATGTGGTTTTATTCAAAGTTAGAACCAACAAAAAAGCCCCGAATAAACGAGGCTCTTTCTAACTAAAACAAGATATGAGCGTAAAGCATAACGCCCTAACAAGACTGCAAAGCTAATCAAATTATTGAACTAGCAACAGCCAAAGCAAGCAAATCAAATTATATTTTTAGCGACTTTAGATAATTTATTTTGACTTAATATTATTTAAATGGTTATTTGTATAATAAAAGTACTATATTTGATTTTTATTAATTAAAACAAAGCAAGATTATGAAGTTGATTGAAAAGTTAAAGCCAGAATACAAGCAGATTTTAGACGAGCAAAAAAACTATTTCCCTGTTACGGTTGGGCAAATATTATTAGCTTTCCACGAATTGGAATTTGTTATCGACATAAAGTACGGCATTTGGTCAGACGTTAAAGGCATAACAGGAGTAGAATCAGCGTTTGATTTATTTAATAACAAAACTATTAGATGAAAGTGAATCTAAAAATTAAAGCGCAGTACCTTGAAAACTCAGAGCCAATGAACTGGGATGGCAAAGGTTTCGTTCCTCAGAACTGGAGGAAAAAAGGAATCCAGATTTTTGACATTGAAGTTGATAATGATATGATTATGCATTCAACGAAAATGGAGCAGCATATTAAAGAACTGCTAAAATTTCAAGGCTCAAGCGATTGGAAGTATGAATACATAGACCATTCAATTGAATATTTAAAGCCAATTAGTTTAAGCTGTTTAAGACTTTACGAATTAATTAAAAAAGAATATTAAAATACAGCAAATGAATTACCACAAAATAACTTGGAAAGAAAGCGGAGAAACCGAAGAATGCAAGACGTTCAAAACAGCTTGCAACATCGTTAACCTAAACTACCAGAGCGAGCTAAACAAACGTTCCAAAAACAAGACTAAAAATATAGACACAGCTTCGGTAAAGGTGGAGCAAAAAGTAATGCGCAAATAAATTAATTTTGTATTATGACTGAGAAAGAATTTCAAGAAATGAATGATTTTGAAGACGGACTAGAAAGCGCAATGAACACCGTTACCAAAATAGTAGCGGTGTTTGTTGGTATTGTGATAGTAGCAGTTGCTTATTACTTAATATTTTAAAAGCTAAAAAATGGCAGCACCAAAAGGAAACAAATTTGCATTAGGTAATACAGGCGGAAGACCACCTTTTTACAAAACTGCTGAGGAGATGGAAAAGAGAATCTCCGAATACTTTGATTGGATAGTAGAACAAGAAGAAAACGGTGAGGTTTTAACCATTACTGGGTTAGCTTTATTTCTAGGTTTTGAGAGTAGACAAAGTCTGTATGACTACAAAAAAAACAATAAGTTTACTTACCCTATAAAAAGAGCATTGACTATTATTGAATCTGATTACGAGAAAGGACTGCGCTCTAAAGCATCCACAGGCTCAATTTTCGCCTTGAAAAATATGGATTGGAAGGATAAGACGGAGCAAGAAATAACTGTACCAACAGGCGATGTAATCATCAAATCAATAGGTAAAGAAATTGACTGATATAAAAGCATTTGAAACATCAATGCTATTCGATTGCAATTTTGATATTCCAGAAGGCATTGACTTAACTGTAAATCGAGGCGGTACATCAAGCGGAAAGACTTACTCCATTATGCAAGTGCTGGCTTTAAAAGCCTACAAAGAACCAAATGTAATAATTACTGTTGTCGGTCAAGATATACCAAACCTAAAAAAAGGGGCAATTCGTGACCTTCAAACAATAATATCATCGTCTGAATTTATCCAAAGCACAATAAAATACTATAACAAAACAGACCGAATACTGCACTTTAAAAACGGCTCAATCATTGAATTTAATTCTTATGAAAATGAACAAGATGCGAAGAACGGTAAAAGAGATTACTCATTTTTTAACGAGGCTAATGGTATCAGTTTCGAGATTTTTGAGGCTATTTATGTGAGAACTAAAATACATAGCTGGCTTGATTTTAACCCTTCTGGTGAATTTTGGCTTAGTGATAAGAAAATGGAAGAAAGGACAAACGTCCAAGCGTTTCAATCAACCTACGAGCATAACCCATTCCTAGACCAAAGTATTATCAATAAAATTTTAAGCTACGAGCCAACAGCAAAAAACATTGAGGAAGGAACAGCAGACGAGTACAGGTGGAAAGTTTACGGTAAAGGCGAGTATGCACCATTGGAAGGGGCTATCTTAAAACGGTGGAAAAGAGGTAAATTTAATGATTCACTGCCTTATGTCTTTGGATTGGATTGGGGATGGACTGACCCGTTTACGCTTACCAAAATAGCGGTAGACAAGAAGAAGAAAATCCTTTACGTTAAACAAATAGCATACGCTTCGAATTTATCAATGCCTAATATTTTAAGCGTTATAGAATCCAACTGCAAAACTGATGATTTGATTGTCTGCGATAGTTCAGAACCCTTAAACATTGACCAGTTAAGACAGGCAAATTATAACGCAGTAAAAGCATATAAAAGGGCTGGAATTGTAGCGGAGCGTTTGAGGTGGCTGCAAGAATATCTTATCATTGTTGATGATTCGCCTGACATTGAAAAGGAGTTAAATAGCTATGTTTGGAGCAATAAGAGAGCAGAACTACCAGTAGACAGGGACAATCATTCTATTGATGGGATTGGATATGCATACACGCAGCTACATCTTTGGGGTATATAAGATAAATTTTGGTTAATTTTGCATCTAAAGGTAGAAATATGTCATACAATGATTTTGGGAGACGTTTAAGGGATAATTTACAAGCATTTCCAAACAATTTTTTTAAGATTGGCGAAGGATTAAACGGCTCGACTATATCAGACCAAGAGGCAATTCAAAGGGGCTATTTAGGAAGCGCGGTTGTTTATACGATTGTTAAACGAATATCTGTAGCCATCGCAAATCTACCAATTTACATCTACGACAAGAACACAGGCGAAGAAATAACAAGCGGAGACGTTCACGATTTTGTTTACAAGCCTAATGACTTTCAAAGTTTTAATGAGTTTTGGGAGCAATTGGTAACATTTTACGAATTAACTGGTGAAGGCTATATTTACAATGATGTTGATTCTGTTGGCTTTATGGGTGGCAGACAAGTAATTTTGCCGCCTCAAAATGTCGAGATTAATAATTACGATAGTAGTATTTTAAGCAATGTCCAGAGTTATGATTTCAATAATGCTTTATTTGTTAAAAAAATAGACCCTGAATTTGTAATGCACGTTGCAATGAATAACCCAACTATCACAGGACTGCAAGACAAAAACGGATTAAGCCCACTACAAGCTGCTCAGAATATTCTAAACGCCTCAAATAATATTGAGATTGCTTTAAGCGAATACTTTCAAAACAGAGGTGTTTCTGCTTTGGTTAGCGCAGCAGGTGATGCAGGTCAATCAATGCAACCAAAAGACCAAACATTCTTGCAAAAGGCTTTGAACAGGGTAATAGGCGGAGCGGATAAAATGAATAGCGTTCACGTTATTAAAACACCTGTAACCGTTCAACAGCTTAATGCATCGTCAACCGATATGCAAACAATTGAAAATAAAACTCAATTGATTCGTGAACTTTCTGCTGTTTGGGGCTTGCCTTCCGTTCTAGTAAACGATAATGCAACAGCTACCTACAACAACGTAAAAGAAGCGAAGAAAGAAGCGTATTCAGAACTTTACATTCCTACTTTTTACAAGATTGCCGCAGCATATGAGCGTAAATTCTTGAGTCAATTTGGTGATTATTGTTTAAAAGTTAAGACTTCCGAAATTGATGCTTTAAATCCAACACCAACAGAGCGAAGAAAAGAAGCCAGAGAAGATGTAAAAGCTGGAATTATAACACCAAATGAGGCGCGTGCTGAGATAGGACTTGAGGAAATTAACGAACCAGCAATGAATGTAGCAAGCGCACCTGCTAAACAAACTACACAAAATGAGCGATAAGATAAAGGTTATTAAAGTTGATAAGGAAAAGCTAAGTAAGTCATTAAAGGCTAAAAAGAAGGCGATTGAAAATAAAAAAATCATACGGAAATGAATATCAAAGAACTCATAAAAAACAAAGCTGAAATTATTAAGCTAAAGAAAGCCCAATTAAAAAAAGGTGACATTATTAGCTTTGATACAAAAGCCCAAATAACAACGAAAGCCGATGTTAATACTGCAGATTCAGACACCGAAATACATAGAACAATTGTCGGGAATACCTATGGATTTATGGATAGTCACGATGACGTACACTTTAAAGGAATTTTCTCTAAATCAATCAAAGAAAACGGAACAAAAGTCTTACACCTGCACGACCACGTTCACGAATTAGCGGCAAAGGTTGGTACACCTTTAGAAGTTTATGAAAAAGAAGTTTCTTGGGCTGATGTGGGCTTGAAAACAAAAGGAACGACAACCGCTTTATTAATGGATACACGAATAGAAAAGGAAAGAAATCCTAATATATTCAAGGATTATTTGAACGGCTCAATTAACCAGCATTCTGTAGGTATGCAATACGTTAAAATTGACTTGGCTGTAAACGACCCAGAGGAAGAAGAAGAGTATGCTACTTGGAATAAATATAAGGACGAAGTAATCAACATCGAAAAGGCTGAAGAGCAAGGTTTCTTTTGGGCAGTAACTGAGGCAAAGTTGATTGAAATTAGCTGCGTAATTGCTGGCTCAAATGAACTTACTCCAACACTAGAACCTAAAACTTATGACTTTGAGGCTTTGAATGAACTAAGCGAACAAGTCAAAACCAATCCAACTAAAGAGAATTTTTTGCATTTTTGCAATCAATTCAAAGCACTTCAAGAAGGTGAAGCCGTTGTTAAGACACTTCCAGAGGTCGAGAAGCCGCAGAAATTATCAAATTTTTATTTATCACAATTTTAAAATTCATTAATATGAAAACTTTAAATTTTGCGGCATTCCTAGAAACTAAAAGTATCTCTAAGGAAAATTTCGCAACAAAAACAGCAGAAGAAAGTGCGGAACTTTATTCTGATTATTTAACTGCAATTGCTAAAACTATGGAAACTGCAATTGAAAACGGAGCAACAAAAGAAGAACTTAAATCATTAGCTGCTTCACAAACAAAAGCAATGCTTGAGCGTTCTGAATCAGTTGACAAAATTGTTAAGGAACAAGGAAAAGCTATCAAGTCTTTATTGGATGCAAAAGTAGGTGCAAGCAATTCAGAAACAGTATTATCTCAGGTTTCAAAAGAATCTAAGAATATTGAAACAGCTATAAAAGGAAACAAATCTCACGATTTTGTTGTAAAGGCTAACTTTACTTCTGCTAGTGTTGCAAACAGCACACAAGCAATGAGACTTGATACTATTGGTCAATTAGCTACAAGACAATTAACTGCTTATGATTTGTTTGAAAAAGTGCCTGTTGGCGAAGGTTCAAATGGAGTAATTCGTTATGCGGATTGGGATGAGGCTACATCAGTAAGAGCGGCTGCAATGGTTGCTGAAGGTTTGCAATTCCCAGAATCAACAGCAACATTTGCTGAGTATAGCTTAAGTCTACAAAAGATTGGAGATACTATTCCAATGAGCGAAGAAGCTATATATGACATTCCAAGATTCACAAGAGAACTTGAGAATTTCCTTAGAGTAAACGTTTCTATTATTGAAGATACACAGCTAGTTAATGGCGATGGTACTGGAACTAATATGAAAGGTGTATTTACATCTGCAGGTACATACCTTGCGGCAAGTTCTGGAATTGTTGATGCTAATATCTATGACTTAATAGTTAAGATGCACGAAGATATTGTTGTGACTGGTGGCTCTAAATATATGCCAAATTTCGCATTAATGAATATCGTTGATGTTAACAAAATGAAGTTGAAGAAAGATATAAATAACAACTATCTTGTTCCTCCATTTGTTTCTGCTGATGGTTCAGTTGTTGCAGGAATGACTATTGTAGTAAACAACGGAGTACCTGCTAACACTATGGTTGTAGGAGATAGTGATTACGGTAAAATCTATGAAGTTGAAGGTTATTCGGTTTCTACTGGTTATATCGGAACCCAATTTACTTCTGATTTGATTAGCTTGAAAGCTAGAAAAAGAGAAAATCTTTTAATTAGAACAGCAGACGAAACAGGATTCAAGAAAGTTCTTGATATTACTGCTGCCTTAACTGCTCTAGCTTAATAATTTAGATTTTTCTAATTTATAAAATTAAAAGCCTCAGCATTTTGTTGAGGCTTTTTTTTTACCTTTGATAAAAATTAAACAGATGATTGTAATTGGAAAAAAAGTAGAAGAAGGCGATATTCAATATTTAGTTATAGGTAAGGAGTACAATGTATCTAATCACGATGCTAAACACTTAATATCAACAGGTCAAGCGGAGGAAAAAGGCGCAGCAAAACCAGCGCAGAAAACCACAAGAAAGAAATCTAAATAATGCAAGACAAACTAATGATTAAGTTTTTAAAGCCTTTTCCGTATATGGGTAAGACGTTTAAAAAGGGTAAAATATTAGACCTTTGCACTATTGCAGAGTCTTTTAAAACTGCCCAGCTTGCAGCCAACAATTTAAAGCGTAAAGGCTTAATTGAAATAGTATAAAATGGCTTATTCAATAGAAATAATTGCACATTCAACTCACAGTGTGACCAAAGAATCTAATGCAGGTGGAGGCTTTCAATATTACTTTTCAAAAGCCAGCGTAATTGCAACAAATGGAGCATCTGCAATAGGTGGATTTATGCAAGTAATACCTAAAGATAACAACCTAAACGCTCAAACGGTAAACTTCACAGACCTAGCAGATAATCTAGGAACAGCCAACATTGTTGATTATGTGGACACATTAGCAACTGAGGGATATTTCATTTAGATAGTATTAGTATTTTTTTAAAATGGCAACGATAATTCAAAGGCAAGATTTCCACAGCGGAATCACAGCAATAACAGAAAATCAATTTAGTGTTGATGAACTAGACTTTTACATTACTGAAAAACTAGAAAACAACAATATTAGGCTGATACTAGGCAAGACTTTAGGCGATGCGTTTATAGCTGACCTAACAGGAACGCCTAGAATACCACAGACAGCAAAATATGTGACTATTTTCAATGAATTGGACTTTACTATCTCAAATGAACCGTATCACACAACAGGATTAAAGGACATTCTAAAAACAATGGTCTTTATTTCTTTTACTAGTGACCAGACTGCATTTAATAGCGGTTCTGGAAATATGAGAATAACCCAAGAAGCGGCTCAGTCGAATAGTTTAATAACCAAAAACGGACTTTTAACCAATAGAAACTTTGAAAATATAACTAGTTTGCAAGGTTATGTTAGGGAAAACCCAACGGATTACCCAGATTTTAACGGATTTGTACCTGATTTATACAGCCCTTTATGATATTAGTAGAAAACCTTTTAAGTGGAATAATTGCAAATCTAAATTTAAAGGTTGACATTTATTTCGTTGAAGTGCTATCTGATAGCAGATATAAATGTTATACGCTAAATACCCACTGGTTAAATACTAAAGCTAGGCTAACAATTGACGGAAACGATTATAAGGTAACCGATTTTACTATAAACAAATTCTTTATAGTTCAAGAAGAAAACAAGCAAGCACTTGCACCAAGCACAGGTGAAAAACCTTTGCAAAATCCTTACTTTGTAGCTGGTTCATTAACCCAAACAAACTTTGAACTGCTATTAAAAGCAAGGGCAAACGGAAACACGTCTACTTGGTTTCCAATTGTGTGGTGTTTCAACCGACAAACTAGAAGCAGGAGCGCAGATGTTGACAGCGTTATAGATTCGGAAGGTTCGGTAAGGTTGTTCTTTCTTAACTCAGATAAATACAATGACTATTTAAGCGAAAAAAGAAGGACTGAAATAATTGAGCCGATGATGTCATTGGCGCAATCGACTTATTCAGCTATTAAAAAAAGTACTCAAACTGGTTTAATCGGTTCGACTGATTTTATAAGCCACGAAAAGTTTATTGTCGGAGGTGATTCTGTAAGCCAATCGGAGGACACAAATATATTAACCGTTTCAATGCTTTCGGGCGTAGAAGCCTCGATAGACATACCAATTAAAAGGAGTATGGTTTGCCCAACACGACAAAGTATTACCGTCAACGGTTTTGCTTTTGGCTCAGGGTTTAATATTGGTTTTGACATTGAATAAAATTACTTATTTTTGTATTAAATTAAAAACTTAACATTATGGCGGCATCTTGTGATTGCAACGTAACTTTATCAAATACTGGCACACCTGGTTGTATGCCAATTCAAGACGTTGCAAAACGTCTAATTCTAGTCCCTATGGTGGACTCTAGTAATAATCCTAATCGTTTAACGGTAGCAACTGCTTATGACAACGCCTTAATTCAGGCTTTCATTAATGATGCTGACGATAAGAAAAGGTTTTACCCACTTCCAGAAATGGAAAACGTAACGAACGAAAGAGGTGACCCGGTTACGGAAGATTTTCCAAGTGGAAAAAACGTGAAGATTCGTAACGGCGTTAAAACTTTTAGCGGTCAAATGCTTTCTTTGTCTGGAGATTATGCAAAGCAAATTGAAGCGTTTGGTTGTTCAAATATGGGCGCATACATAGTAGATGCTCAAGGCAATCTTATCGGTGACGGTTCAGACCCTCTTTACCTTGCTCCACTTTCATTAGACCAAGAGACTTGGGATGTTCGAACAATGGACACAACAGATACAACAATTGCTAAAATTCAATTAGGCTTTCAATGGAGTATTTCTGTAAAGGATTCAGATGTTAGAATGCTTTTGTCGACTGACTTTGCAAATGATGTTGATTGGTTGTCTTATAACGGCTTGATTGATTTAACTGGAACATTATTAACGTCTCCTGCACAAACTCCTACAACTTTTTCAATGAAAATTACCAATGGTTTCGGTTCTTTAAAAAATCCAGGAACAGCAAGTGGTTTAATTTATCAAAATTTTATAGCTACTAATTTAACGACAGTAGGAAATACCGTTACTATTTCAGGAGCAGCAGAAAGTTCAACAAGTCCAGGTACTTATGCATTTACTTATGCAATGGCTACTCCAACAGTTGGTGAGAAATTTGTAATTTCATTAGATGCTTCAGCTACAACTCCAGTATTTGGATTTGATGATTCGAAAATTAAATCAGTAGAAATTGTACAAGTTTAATGCTAAGTTACTACCCAAACATTACCATTGCAAACGATGCGTTTGAACCTACAATTGAAGGTAAAGAAGCATTTATGAAGCTACTTGTTAGCGGAGGCGTTAGAAGTGATTTGAACAAACTTTGGAAGGAATACAAAGAACAGTATCCTAAAAAGGTGACAAAGCGAAAGCGCATCAAGTAACAATAATTCTAAAAAAAATGAAGCCCTGAGAAATTAGGGCTTTTTTTTTGCTTTACTTTGAAGAATGTATGCACTTAAAAAATTAGCTGAGAATATAAATAACACCGACATTGGTAAGGTGTTTGTCTTGACGTTTAAAAAAAAGCCAATAAAAGATTTAGTCATTAGTCTAAACTTAGGGCAATTAAAAGAAGGTAAAGCAGCGAATAACAGAATAATGCCTCCATACTCGCGGGAGTCAATAATTAGATACGGAAAAAGACCAGGACCGTGGACATTGTTCGAAACTGGAGCGTTGTACAAGTCTTTTAAAGTGGTCAGTGTCACGGATGATTATATTTTAGAGTTTGGCGATTTAGTAAAAGAACCAACAAAGGAAGGTGAAAGCGGAGCGGATTTCGAGAAACTTCTACCAACTTGGGAAGTTTTAGGATTAAACGAGGCTAGTTTTAACGAATTAATTGACAGTGCGATTCCTGTAATGATTGAAGTACTATTAAAAGAATGGAAAAAGTAAAATACTACACATCAATAGACGATTTACCTTGTTTGAAATATAACTATATTTTAGAAGACCATGATTTAAAACATTTAATTATTGAAGGAAAGCCATCGAATAAAAAACTTTCTGAGGCTTGGGATATAATTACAAACCAAATCATTGACCAACATTTAAAAAGTAGTGAGTATTTAGAAAGCCTAAAGAAGCAGCAAAGGGCGGCATTAAAACAGATAAACGCTCAATTGAGCAATTCTTTAGCGGATAAAATAATAGCAAAGCAAGAGGAAGAACTGCAAGAAAAGAAAGATGAGCAGCAATTTGATTTTTATGAAATCATCAGCGTAATGTCCAAACAATTATATCCAGTCAACCCTTCTGAACTATCTACTAGGATGTATATTGTGAACTTAAACATACTTTCAAAGCAATCAAAGCAACTGAGCAAAGAAAATGAAGGATAACACCAAGCTAAGAAACGTAAAGCGAAGCGTATGCATTTTGCACGTTGTTATCCTTCGTTTTTTAAGCGAGTGCAAAAAAAATACATTGAAAAGTAAGAAATATCTTATTTTATTAGTTGTTATTATAAGAAATGTCTTATATTTGACTTATGAATTTGAAACAAGATAGAAAACGAGATTTAGCCACAATGCTTTTAGGCACAAAGACAAATGTTTTAGAGGCTGAATTAGGCGAGCTAACGCATAGCGAAACATTAAAAGAGGGTCGATTAAAATTCACTTTTGAATGTATCTTTTGCAATGACAAGAACGAGCAAACGAAAAAAATTATCACAGTTAATATTAAAGGATTTGAATAGTGAAAACATTTGAAAGGATAATTTTTATTGCAGAAACTGAATACAAAGACAAGTCGTTTACAGATTTTGAAATGTCTAAAAAATTTGGTGTTTCTGCTAATTTAATGGCTATGTGGTTACACTCTTTAGTAAGGAAGGGAGAGTTAAACCACACCGTAAAATCAAGCTGGAACGGCAGTAATTAAAGCAATTATTTAAACGACACTACACTTTATTACATATAAAATGACATTCAAAGAAATAAAGAAAGCCTTAAACCTCAATGATTTGCAAATCGCTGAGGCTTTCGGCTATAAAAACGCCAATAGTTACCGTAATGCTAAAGATGGTAAGAAGCGACTTGAAAAGGGCTTAGAATGGTTCTATCAAGTGGCTTTACAAAAGCCAAAAAGCGAGGGCAAAGAAAAATAAAGACCTTATTATTTAGTATTTTTGCTAAATGGCTACAAAAAGAATTGAACGTGCTGACATAGTTGCTCCAAATGCAATAAAATCAGTAACAGAGGAAACTAAAATTTTAATTGCTGAACTTGAAAAGTTATTAAAAGTTCAGAAAGAAATGGTCAAAACAAACGCCTTTAAGAACTCTAAAGACGTAAAGAAGTTTAATGATGACCTTACTGTAGCAAAATCAACCACAAAAGCATTAGAAACAGCGCAGAAACAACTAAAGAAATCAACCGAAGAAGAAGCAAAAGCCAAGATAATACAGGCAAATGCTACTAAAAAACAAAAGCAAGAACTTCAGGACTTAATAATTCAAGAAGATAAACAAGCTGGCACGCTTCAGAAACTTGCAGCAAACAGCAGAACACTAAGAAGAGAAAGAGAAGGTCTAAATTTAAACACTAAAAAAGGCGCAGATAGACTGAAAGAAATTAATATTCAATTGGATAAAAACAATTTGAAGGTTAAGAAAAACTCTGATGCCTTAAAAAAGCAAAAGTTAAACGTAGGAAATTATTCCAAAGGAGTGCAGGAGGGAATAACAGCGACAGGTCTATTTTCAAGACAGCTTTTTATATTGCAAAAAATTCAAGCGGTAGTTTCTTTACTTACAAAAAAACAAGCTGCTGAAACAGCAGCATTAGCCACAACACAAGTAGCAGCAGCAGGAGCAACAAATTTATTTACTAAGGGGTTGAAATTTCTTAAAATTGCCTTAATAAGTACGGGAATCGGTGCTATTGTAGTTGCAGTTGGTGCGCTTACAGCCGCCTTTTTCAGCACTCAAAGGGGAGCGGATGCCTTAACTAAAGTGATTACACCTTTAAAAGTTATTTTTGAAACTTTCGTAGGCTTTCTACAAGACACATCGTTTAAGGTTTTTGATAGATTAAAAAAGGCTATTGATGACCCTGCGAAAGCGTTTAAAGATTTAGGAAAGGCAATTGCAGACAATGTATTAAACAGGTTTGTAGCTATTGCTGAACTAGGTGGAGCAGTTGGAAAGGTCATTCAAGGAATAGTTGACAAAGATTTTAGTTTAATCGGTGAAGGTCTTGAAGATGCAGGAAATGCCACGTTAAAAGTTGTTACTGGAGTTGATGATATTGTTGGTTCGGTGTCTGAACTTGTTGAAGAAACTGGAAACGCTACTAATGCAGCTTTAGCGCAAGGAGATAAACTTGTTGCGATAGAAATAGAACTAGAAAGAATGAGAATCCGAAACACGGTTCCATTAGCAAAGCAAAACTTTCTTTATAAGGAGGCAGTAAAATTAGCCAATGACCAAAGTAAAACAGATGAGGAAAGAATTTTAAGTTTAATTAATGCAGAAAAAGCATTAGTAAAAGCTAACAATTTAAGGAATGAAGAAATTCAAAAAGAGTTAGAAATAGCGCAATTAAAAGCGAGTTTTAACGATACTGATAGAAAAGACCAGCTAGAAATTGAAAAAATTAAAGCAAGGTTATTTGAATCAGATACAGAATTTCAAAAGAAATCTGGAGCATTAACAAGTCTAAGAACTGGAATAGAAAAGAAAGCAATTAAAGAAATCGCAGACGCAAAAAAGAAAGCATTTGATGAAGAAAGAAAAAGAGAACAAGAGGCAAAAAAAGAATTAATTGATTTTAACCAAACTAAAGAAGATTTAGAGAATGAGTATACTGATAGCTTACTATCAGATAGGGATAGAGAATTAAACGCAGTACGCGATAAATATTTTACTATTATAGAAAAGGCTAAACAAAACGGTCAAGATGTTACAACATTACTTGCAGCCCAAAGAGCAGCAGAAGCAAAAGTTAACAAAAAATACGACGATATAGAAGAAGAGGCGGAAGCTAAAAGAAAAGCCAAGAAAGAAGCTGATAGAATAGAAGACATTGAGGAAATCGAAAAAGGAATTAACGCTGTTTCAGATGCAATGAGTAGAGCATCAGAAAAAAGATTAGCTGGTTTTGATAGAGAAACGGAAGAAAACGCCAAAGCTTTAGACCGTCAAGAACGTAGAGCGGAGCAAGGACTTGAAAACAATGCCGCAGCATTAAAAGCACAGCAAGATAAATTAGAAGCCCAAAAAGTAAG
>ENA-OQVM01004406-OQVM01004406.1-marine-metagenome-genome-assembly--contig:-NODE-4406-length-14378-cov-8.211733_pt1 | contig 14378 bp, 14 predicted proteins | sample MGYA00237776_ERZ505498 | MGnify/ENA primary metagenome ERZ505498 (study PRJEB26159, sample SAMN06265151) | marine metagenome | isolation source: Helgoland LTER site | place: Germany:Helgoland, sampling... | reverse complement strand
CTAGTGAGTTTTGTGCTATCTGCCATTTTAACTCCGGCGTATTTTTTAATAGCTGAACTATGCAGGACTGAAGGCGCTAATAGAAGGTCTATTTTCAACAGATAAACTCACAGTAATTGCCATTTAATGCCCGATAAATTAGGATTAACTGGCTTAAAAAGCCTATAAACTCACAAATAATATAATTGGCAACGCCGGAGCAGCCCATGGCAACCATCTGCAATCACCATGTAATATCCTGCATGCATGGCCTCAGAGAGAGAAACCTGCCCCAGCAACAGGCACTGGAACGGGCAGGTATCAACCCAGCCGTGATGGATCAACCCAATCAGCGGGTGCATACAGATCAGGTAGCAAGATTATTTAAGACAGTGCAGGAAACACTGGATGATGAGTTTATGGGCTTTACTCAAAACAACTGCAAAGTCGGCCTGTTTGCCACCATGGCTGAGCTGGTCAGTCACTGCAGCACATTGGGGGAGTTACTGGCCAAGGCGGTTAACTTTTACAATCTGGTCAGCAACGATATCCCCATGCAACTGAGCCAGTCCGAGGGCAACGCCGTGCTCAGTTTTACCATGAACCAGCCTCAGCTGGACCCAGAGCACTTTATGACCGAGTTTTGGCTGGTTATCTGGCACCGCTTTCCCAGCTGGTATATAGGCGAACCTATCCGATTGCGGGAGACACATTTTACTTTTAAATCGCCAACCCACCGCAGCGAACTGCAGATAATGTTCCCCGGCCAACTGCAGTTTAAACGCAGCGCCAACCGCCTGATCTTCGACGCCCAGTATCTGGATAAACAGCTGGTACGGTCAGATCAGGAGCTGCAAACCTATGTAAAAAATGCCCCGGCAGATGTGATGACCATCCCTGGTTCAGATAGCACATTGGAAGCTCAGATTGAGCGGATGATAGCCCAGCGCCATCCGGACAGGCTGGTATTTGTGCCTATCCATGAGTTGGCTAGAGAGTTGGGGGTTAGCAGCCAAACCTTGCATCGGCGGTTGAAGGAGAGCGCTACTAGTTATCAGAAAATTAAGGATAATCTGCGGCGGGAGGTAGCAACCCATAAATTAGTCCAAGAACATGTAAGTGTAGAGGAAGTCTCTGCGATCGTGGGGTTTAGCGAGCCAAGATCATTCACCCGGGCGTTTAAACATTGGACTGGCCTATCACCGAGAGAATACATCAGGCAACAGCGCTAATTGCAGTCCCAATCTACGCAAATCGCATACGTAGAGGACTGAGTGAAAATGGTGGGTTTCACTTAACCTAGGCCCATGATTCTTTAATAACTAGCACATTGCCCGACCGAAGCTAAGCAATCTTGATCGGACCTGGTCCCAACATACTTATGCAAAGCAATCTCAAAACAAGTACTCTACAGCTCTAAATAGGTAATCTATAAAAAGCCATGCCCGATAATAAAATAAGACTCACCCAATACAGCCACGGCGCCGGTTGCGGCTGCAAAATTGCTCCAGGGGTATTGGAGACCATCCTTAAAACCGACTTCATTGCTCCTGCTGATGCCAACCTTCTGGTGGGTAATAGCACCAAAGACGATGCCGCGGTCTATGACCTGGGCGATGGCACTGGGGTTATCAGTACCACCGATTTCTTTATGCCCATTGTGGATGACCCCTTTGAGTTTGGTCGGGTAGCGGCGGCCAATGCCATTAGCGATATCTATGCCATGGGCGGCACGCCGATAATGGCAATTGCGATTCTCGGCTGGCCGATCAATGTGCTGCCTGCGGAGGTTGCTCAACAGGTGATTGATGGCGGGCGCCATGCCTGTGCAGAAGCTGGGATTCATTTAGCGGGCGGACACTCTATTGATTCGCCGGAGCCTATTTTTGGCCTGGCAGTGACTGGCCGGGTGGATTTAAAGCATCTTAAGCAAAACAGCACGGCTAAAGCAGGCAATCAGCTATTTCTAACCAAGCCTATTGGTGTGGGTATTCTGACCACTGCGCAGAAGCAGGGTAAGTTGCAGCCGCAGCACGCGCGGCTAGCGGTGGAAAATATGATGAAGCTTAATACCATTGGTGCAGAGCTGGCCAAAATTGATGGGGTGACGGCGATAACTGATGTGACTGGCTTTGGCTTGCTGGGCCATTTGCTGGAGATCTGTCAGGGCAGTGGATTGTCGGCGTCAGTTCAGCTTGATGCTGTGCCACTGTTGGATTCCGCTGTTATTGATTATCTTAATCAGGGCTGTGTGCCCGGTGGCAGTGGCCGCAACTGGGAGAGCATTGGTGGCTCTGTTACTGGCACTGATACTCAGAGCCAGACTCTGCTCTGTGACCCCCAGACCAGCGGTGGTTTGCTGTTGGCAGTTGAGCCTGGATCTGCTCAGCAGGTGAGTGATCTATTGCGGGATGCTGGCTGCTGTTATCAGTCTATCGGCGAGTTGAGCCTGGCGGATGGTGAATCTGGCATTCGGGTTGTTGTATGAGCCTGCCGCTAATCAATAATTACCGGCAGCTGTTGCTGGATGATATTCCAATGATTGATGTGCGGGCGCCGGTGGAGTTTGTGAACGGGGCTCTGCCCTCTTCGATTAACCTGCCATTAATATCGGATGATGAGCGCCATCAGGTAGGTCTGCGCTATAAGAACAATGGTCAGCAGTCGGCTATTGAACTTGGCCATCAGCTGGTCCATGGCGAGATTAAGCAGCAGCGGCTGCAGGCCTGGCAGGATTTTATGCAGGCCAACCCCAATGGGGTGCTGTACTGCGCCCGCGGTGGTCTGCGCTCGCAGCTAACTCAGGAGTGGCTGGCTGAGGCTGGTGTTGAGTGCCCTAAGGTTGAGGGCGGCTATAAGTCCCTGCGCGGGTTTCTGTATGAGTATTTGATGGATTACTGCGCCAACAATATGTTTACTATTGTGTCTGGTATGACCGGCACAGGTAAAACCGAGATTATTAAGACAATGCCCAACGGGTTGGACCTGGAGGGCGCGGCCAATCACAAGGGCTCAAGTTTTGGGCGGCCCCTGGACAAACAGCCGGCGCAGATTGATTTTGAAAACCGTATTGCTATTGATCTGCTCAAGGTCGAAGACCGGCACCCGCGGTCGATGGTGGTACTTGAAGATGAAAGCCGCAATATTGGTGCCCGACATATTCCCCATTACTTTGCCGACCGCATGGCGCAGAGCCAGTTTGTAGTGATTGATATGGATTTTGAAGAACGGCTGGAACGCCTGTGGCAGGAATATGTAGTGGAGCGCTATCTAAAGACCATGGCCTATTTTGGTGCTAGGGGTGAACAGGAGTTTGCCCGCTATTTGCGCGAGAGTTTACTGCGGGTGCAGAAGCGGCTGGGTGGCCAGCGCACTAGAGAGCTGCACGCGTCTATGGATGCATCATTAAAGGTGCAGCATCAGGATAATTTTGCCGGTCATCGGCATTGGTTGACTGTTATTACCAAAGAATACTACGACCCTATGTATAGCTATCAGCTGGAAAAGAAGAAAGAGCTGGTGGTGTTTAGGGGATCCCGGGAAGAGGTTGTGGAATGGTTGCAGCGGAGTTAGGAAGACTCTTCTACCAACCACTTATACATCACCAGGGCATCCACAAGACCTTCCACAGGATGATTAAACGCCCTGGGTAGTCGCCCCACAGTTGCAAAACCCAATTTTTCCCACAGCCTTACTGCACCCAAGTTAGTCGATGCCACAAAATTAAATTGCATGGCGCTGAAACCCATTTCCAGGGCGATTTTTTGCGAGTGCTCGCACATAGCCGACGCCAGACCCTGACCGCGAGCGGCACGGGCCACCATATAGCCGCAGTTGCACACATGGGCGCCAGGACCCTGCTGATTGGCTTTAATATAGTAGGTGCCCAGAATCTGGCCATCTTGCTCGAACACATAGGTCGCGGCTGGCACGGCCATCCACAGATGCCGGGCCTGAGTTCGATTGGTGTCTGGCGGGTAGGCGTAGCTGTCACCGGCCGATACTATCTGCTGAAAAATAGGCCAGATAGCATCGAAGTCGGCGTCAGTTGCCCGGCGGATAAGCACTAGCGGGGCTGCATTCTCACAGCGCCATCAAGGCGGATGGTCTCGCCATTGAGATAGCTGTTTTCCACCATATGCACCACCAGCTGGCCAAACTCGGAGGGCTCGCCCAGACGCTTGGGGAAGGGTATGCCGGAGACAATGCCATCCTGCACCTGCTGAGGGGCGCCAAGCATTAATGGCGTAGCCATTACGCCGGGAGCAATGGTATTGATGCGAATGCCCACGGCGGCCAGGTCTCTGGCCATGGGCAAGGTCATACCTACAATACCGCCTTTGGTCGCTGAATAAGCCACCTGGCCCATCTGACCATCAAAGGCGGCAATGGATGCGGTATGAATAATCACACCCCGTTCAGTTGTCTCATCGGGCTCATTGCGCGCCATGGCTGCGGCCGCACAGCGGGAGATATTGAAAGTGCCAATCAGATTGACCTCAATCACCTTGCGGTAGTGGTCGAGGTTGTGGGGATTGCCTTCCCGGTCGATAGTTTTTGCGGCAATGCCTATACCAGCACAATTCACGCAGACGTCCACCCGGCCAAGATCGGCGGTGATTTTATCAAAGGCAGCTTCAACATCCGGCCCATTGGACACATCCAGTGAAATAAAGTGGGTTTTGTCCGCACCCAATTCCTCAACTGCCCTAGTGCCTGCTTCGGCATTCATATCGATAATAACCACGGTGGCCCCGCGATCAGACAGTTCTTGAGCGGCTGCGCGACCCAGTCCGGATGCGCCACCAGTGACTACTGCTACTTTATTACTAAGATCCACGTTTCACCTCTTCCTGTTTTTTTTATTCTATTTCCTGTTTTTATTCCGCTTCCTGCACCAATACAAAGGGCGGAATCACCAGTGCCCAGAGTAACTTATTGCTGTCGTACCAGTCCATGGCCTGTTGATCTTGCACTCGCCCCACAGAGCCGTCATCCAACCACTGCTGCACCTGATCTCTGTCGTCTCTGTGCAATGCTATAGCCACTTTAATCAGGTCCGCGCCTTTGGCCACGGCCAGCACATTGCCTGAGGCATAGTGCTTCTGTAGTTCGTGCCAGGCAATTTTGGCGGTTTCGGCATTGAGTCGAGAGACAAGCTCTTGTTGGTCGGTTGAGATGGAATCCATAGCCAACTGCCGGATTAACCCAACCAGCGGCAGAAATTGCGCAGCAGTCGCAGACCGGCTTCGGCGCTTTTTTCCGGGTGGAACTGGGCGGCGAAAAGGTTTTTATGGCTGAGTGCGGCGGCAAATGGTGACCCGTAGTCACAGGTACCGGCAACATGAGGGTTATTCCCAGCCTCTACATAGTAGCTGTGTACAAAGTAGAAGCGGCTGTTCTGGTCGATACCATGCCACATGGGGTGGTCGATAGTCTGTTGAACATTGTTCCAACCCATGTGGGGGACTTTGAGTTTTGCGCCATGGGCATCCTTCAGGTTGTCGCCAAAGAATTTGACCTGCCCGGGTAATAGCCCTAGACAGTCTACGCCGCCATTTTCTTCACTGTGTTCCATCAGTGCCTGCATGCCTACACAAATCGCCAGCACTGGTTTTGTTTTGATGGCTTTGCTGACCACCTCACCCACCTTCAGGCGCTGGATCTCTGTCATGCAGTCACGAATAGCACCGACACCGGGAAATACAACGCGGTCGGCATCTTCTACCTGAGCCGGATCTGAGGTGATGGTTACACGGGCACCGGGGCTGACATGCTCCAATGCTTTGGCTACGGAATGGAGATTGCCCATTCCATAATCAATCACCGCAATATGGCTGCGAAAATCACTCATAATTTAAACCGTGCTAAAAGACAGGGTACGCTTACAACGTACCCTTTGTAGATGGCATAACACCCGCCATACGATCATCTGCCGAGGCGGCCATGCGCAAGGCGCGGCCAAAAGCTTTGAAGATGGTCTCAACCTGGTGGTGCGCATTGGCGCCACGCAGATTGTCAATATGCAGGCTGACAAGAGCGTGGTTCACAAAGCCCTGAAAAAATTCACGGGTCAGATCCACATCAAAGGTGCCTACATGACTGCGCACAAAGTCGGCCTTCATAATTAATCCGGGACGACCGGAAAAATCCATGACCACGCGAGACAGCGCTTCATCCAGAGGCACATAGGCATGGCCATATCTGGTCAGCCCTTTTTTGTCGCCAATGGCTTCGGTTATCGCCATACCCAATGTAATGCCGATGTCTTCCACTGTGTGGTGATCATCAATCTCGGTATCGCCGGTGGCCTGAATATCCAGATCCACCAAACCGTGCCGGGCAATTTGATCCAGCATATGATTCAGAAAAGGTACCGGTGTCTGCAGGTTGGCCTGCCCAGTGCCATCGAGATTAACCTTGACGGTAATCTGGGATTCCAGGGTATTGCGGGTAACTGTGGCTGTACGATCTGCCATGGGATCTCCGAGCGGTTCATTTTCAGGCGGCATTATACTGCAAATTAGATGTTGCTACAGTACAAAAAAGCGATAGACTGTCCGGCGATGAAGCGTTTCAACACAATATTTGCCATTGTTTTAAGTCTATTTATCGGCCTTGGGTCGGTGACGGCGCTCGCTCATGCCCATACTGATCATCAAGAAGACAGTTGTCCGGTCTCTGTATTACAGAATTCCTCTGCAGCGGTAACCACTGAAAACAGCACAACCTGCGTAACAGTAACCACTGCAACTGTTACCATTCACAACAAACAGTCTGTCAGTAACCGCGTCAGGGGTTGCCAGCATGCTAGAGCGCCCCCTTCAACCTCTAAATAATTCGTTTTTTTCATGGTAACGCATTCGTGCCGGTTATTCGGCGTGGACATTATTTTTTAGAGGAATCAGTTTTGAATAAATTAACTACTCGCAGGTTGCCCCTGGCAGCCAGCCTTTTAAGCTTATCCTGCAGCACTTTTGCTCAGGAAATTGAAGAAATTATTATTACATCATCGTTGATCGATGCCTCCGCAGAGGCAATCTCCAACCCCTTGCATGTTATCGATGGTCAATCTATCGCCACCGATGCCAGCCAGAGCATAGGTGCCAGCCTTGCTGACTTGGTGGGCGTCTCCTCCAGTGATTATGGCGCCGCTGTTGGCCAACCTATTATTAGAGGTATGTCGGGAAGCAGGGTAAAAATCCTGAATAATGGCGTAGTGGTCAGAGATGTTTCAGGTTTGGGGCCGGATCATATTAATGAAGTTGATTTAAATAATATCCAGCAAATTGAAATAGTAAGAGGCCCTTCGTCTTTGCTCTATTCCAAAGGCAGCATTGGCGGGATCATCAATATTGTTGATAACACTATTGCGAGAACGGACTTTGAAGATTCAGAGTTTAAACTGGGCTTGGAAGCCCAAACGGTAAATCATGGGGACAGCCATGACTTCTCTTACCAAAACAACCTTGGTGGCTTTAATGTCAGTCTGGCCTACAAGGATTCTGATTTTGGAAACTTCGATATCCCAGATGGCGCTGTGATTCATCATGAGGATCCTGATGAAGAGGAAGAGGATGAGGAAGAACTGGATCATTTGCCGAACTCTGATAGCGGATCTACCTCACAAAGAGTAGGTATCTCCAAAACCGGAGACTGGGGATATTTTGGACTTTCTTTTAGTGATTCAGAAAGCCTCTACGGTATTCCTTTTCATGGAGATGACCATGGGGGAGAGGAAGAGGACGAGGAAGAACATGAAGACGAAAGAATCTTTGCTACAACGGACTCGAATGTTGTCAATATCGAGGGCTCTTATAATGTAGGTAATAGCTGGTTAACAAAAATTGATTACCATTTCAGAGACTCCGATTATTCGCTGACCGAACAGCATGCCGAAGAAGAGCATGATAACGATGAGGTGCCTGGCGCGCATCCCGAAGAGGAACCAACTACCTTCACAAATGATGCCAGAGAATATGGTGCAATCTTTGACTTAAGCAATGACTCCCTGTCACAAAAAGTAGTTATAAATTTTGTCGACGAGGATGTTTCTGTCATGGGGGGAGATGAGGTCTTTATTAATCCAACCCAAAGTGAAGAACTAACCTTTGGTTATTATTTGAGCAAAGATCTTGCCTTACTTCACCTCGACTTTGGTGTTAGACATGATCAAATATCAAGGGACGGCTCTATCAGTCATGATGAACCAGGTGAGGAAGAAATAGAGTACTTTGATCGCGATCTCAACAATACCAGTTATGCCCTGACTCTGAGCAGAGATATTACTGATTCTCTAGAGGTAAGTTTAGGCTTGGCGTCCGTCGAACGAGCTCCTTCAGCGGTAGAGCTGCTGATGAACGGTCCTCATCTGGCAACAGGTCGTTTTGAAGTGGGAAACATCGACCTGAACTCCGAAGAGTCTAATAATATTGACCTGAGTTTTAACTACAAAAATAATGGTTTTTTTGCTGCTCTCACTTTCTTCCAAAATGACGTGGATAACTATATCTACCTTATGGATGAGCATGATGACCATGACCTTGATGATGGCGATGGCGATGGCGATGGCGATGGCGATGGCGATGGCGATGGCGATCATGATGGAGATCACGATCACGATCACGACTTAATCCATGCCAATTATCTTCAACAGGATGCCGAGTTTGACGGTTATGAAATTGAAGTAGGCAAGACCTTTACTCTTGCCGCTGCCGACCTGACGCTGTCATACGCCAGAGATTCGATTTCTGGTGAGTTTACTGCCGGAGGAAATATCCCACGCATGACACCTGAAAGAGACCTGTACAAGGTATCCTATGTAGGGGATGGACTGAAGGTTGCACTATCACTCAGCGATGTATCAGCCCAAACCGATACAGCTGAAGATGAGACTGTCACCAATGGTTTCGAGATGTTAAATCTGAATGTCTCAAAGACAGTTGAACTTAGCTCAGGGCACAGCTTAACCCTGTCAATGTTCGGCAAAAACCTGCTGGATGAAGCGGCCAGAAATCACAGTTCATTCGTCAAGGATGAAGTGCCACTTGCTGGCAGAAATCTGGGTATAAGGGCTAGTTACTCTTTCTAGGGACTCTAGGCTAGTTACACAGCCGTTTGTCAGTGTTTAAGGGTTGTACTCTTTGATGTAATATAAGCGTCAAAGAGCAACCCTTATCCTGATGGTTATTGTGAAAAAATTATTGAAATGGCTCGCCACTGGCCTTCTAACAGTGGTTACTTTATTTTCTATCGCAATCATCTACGTCACATTCGCTGTCGATATCAATAGTTTCAAATCGGAAATTGAATCCATGGCTCGCCAACAGGGTGTGGACCTGACCATTGAGGGTGATCTGGCCTGGACCTTTTTCCCCCAGCCGGGCATCAGTATTGAGCAGGTTGGCTTCTCCGATCAGAATGTCGCTTCCGGCGCATTAGATAAGCTCACTCTGTCAGTAGCCTGGACTGATCTGCTTTCAATCTCTGGTGATCCAAGCCAACTCAAGTCTGGCTCTGTGCAAATCAATGGTGGCCAGATGCGCTATCAGGCCCACAACAGTCTTCCGCTGCAGCTGGATAATATTAATCTACAGGTTCGCAATCTCTCTCTGGATGGTTCGGAGTTTCCCCTGACTGCTTCAGCTCAAGCCTTTGGCGGACAGCAGTTTACTGTAGAGACGGATATGGCTGTTCGAGTAGCCAATGGAAATATTCACCGCATTGGCCTCTCGGATCTGCGCTTAAAGGTCAATGAAATTAAAGTGACGGGCAATATTGAAGCCAGTAGTCAACTGAGTTTTATTCAGGGCTATTTGCAGACCGATCGTTTTAACCTTGCACAGCAGTTGCAGTTGCTCTCCCAGCTAATACCAGTAATGAGCGCGCCGGAATTTGCCAACCCCTCGGCGCTCAGCGAGTTGAGCATGGAAAGCCGATTTACCATTGATCAACAGGCCCTGTCCGATATCAGCAGTGTAATAGTGCTGGATAGTCAAACTATTGATGTAAATATAAAAATAGATCAACAGCGCAATAAGCTAACAACAGAAATTTCCGGGGACAGTTTTAATATTGCGAACTATATGCCCAAATCTAGCAGTGGCGCAGATAATTCCAGTCTGTTTGCACCGTTGGCAATTCCATTTGCCCTGTGGCAGGGGCAAAGTCAGGTAGAGGTTAATTTGGACCGGATCCTGTTCGATGGTTTTGCTGTGAATAATTTTTATAGCAATATTTTTGGCAACCAGCGGGTGCTGCGTATCACGTCCTTAAATGCGGATCTCTTTGGTGGCCAGGTCAATGCTATTGCCAGACTTGATATGCGTCTGGCTAACCCCAGCCTGAGCCTACAGCCATCAGTTCATAATATTGATTTGGCTTTGGCACTGCCCGCTCTGGCCGACTATTCCGGGCTCAGGGGCAAAATGGAGCTGGAAGCCAATATTCAGGGCGCAGGCAACGATGTCGACAGCATTTTAAAATCCCTCAATGGCGCAGGTCGGCTGAACATTGAGTCACCCAGCTACCAGGATATCAATATAGAGCGAACCTTCTGTGATGCTGCCGCCCTGTTTGGTAGTGGGGGCAAGTCTAATCAGCAATGGCCAGCTGGCACCAACCTTGAGGATTTCTCAGGTGACTTTCAGTTTGGCGATGGCAATCTGACAATCACTGATTTCAGTACCGCAACGGGCAATCTCAACATTAACGGGGGTGGCACCATAGGCATGCTTAGTCAAAAATATAATTTCAAGACCAAAGCCCGTCTTGATGGCGCAACCACCAGCAGCACCGGTTGCTCAGTTAACAAGCGTTTGCAAAACCGCCAAATACCTTTTATCTGTAAAGGGCGCTTCGATCAGGGCTACACGTCATGCAAGCCTGATGAGCGCGTGCTAAAAGAGCTACTGAAAAATTCTGCTATTGAAAAGCTCGGTAACAAGCTTTTGAAAAACAATGATTCAGAAGAGCAGACAGATCCATTGAAGAGCCTATTCAATGACTTTCTCAAGCGCAAACTGAACTAATGCAAACAGCAGCATTCCAGCGCGCTGTACTCAACTGGTTTGATCAACATGGCCGTACCAATCTACCCTGGCAGCACAATATCAGCCCCTACAGAGTCTGGGTGTCAGAAATTATGCTGCAGCAAACTCAGGTCACTACAGTTATCCCCTACTTTCAGCGCTTTATGGAGAGCTTCCCCACTGTGCAGGCACTGGCCGCGGCACCACTGGACAATGTGCTGCACCATTGGACGGGCCTTGGCTACTATGCCCGAGCGCGCAATCTGCATAAAACTGCACAGTTGGTCAGCGATCAGTGCAGCGGTGAATTCCCCAATACCATTGCTGGCCTGTGCGAACTGCCTGGCATAGGCCGCTCCACCGCAGGGGCCATTAGTTCAATCGCGTTTAAAATACCGGCGACTATTCTGGATGGCAATGTTAAGCGCGTACTGGCCAGGTTTTCCGCTACTGAGGGATGGCCGGGCAAAACTGATGTGGTGCAAAAGCTGTGGCTGGTGGCAGAGCAATATACCCCAGAACATCGCATTGCTGATTACACCCAGGCCATGATGGATCTTGGCGCCACCGTCTGCACCAGGTCATCACCAAACTGCGACCAGTGTCCATTGGCCAGTGATTGCACAGCTTGTGCCCAGGGCAACCAGACCCAGTATCCAGGTAAAAAGCCGCGCAAAATACTACCGGTGAAAAACACCTGCTTCCTGTTGATTCATAATCAGGACAATGAATTACTACTGCAACAAAACCCGCCCGTAGGTCTCTGGGGTGGACTCTGGGTTCTGCCTCAGGTTGAGTCAGAAACAGATATAGCCGCCAGCTGTGCCGCTCTGGGGTTGGAAATTGTCGATCAACAAAGCCAAGAGATCCGACGCCATACCTTTAGCCATTTTCATCTCGATTATCAGCCCATTGTGGTCAATACCATTGATCGCGGCCGCATAGTGGCCGACACAGAAAATCAGGTCTGGTATAACCGACAAAATCCACTATCATTGGGGATGCCCGCACCTGTCCTGGCATTACTCCACCCATAACCCAGAGGTACTCCATGGCGCGCACTGTCTTTTGCCGCAAGCTTAACCAAGAATTGCCCGGATTGGACCTACCTCCTTTTCCCGGCCCCAAAGGCGAAGAGATCTTTAATAATATCTCCAAACAAGCCTGGGGCGAATGGATGCAACACCAGACCACATTAATCAATGAAATGCGTCTAAATATGATGGATCTCACCGCCCGAACCTACCTTGCAGAGCAGCGGGAAAAGTTCTTTGCCGGCGAACAGGTCGATCAGGCTGAAGGATACGTCCCGCCTAGCGAATAACCCTTGACGAACAGCGGTTCAGACGCTTTAATACGCGCCTCTCGCGATATGACTAAAATCAATTTGCGAAGCCCGGTTAGCTCAGTTGGTAGAGCAGTGGATTGAAAATCCTCGTGTCCCTGGTTCGATTCCGGGACCGGGCACCATAATTTTAAAAGCCTCGGTGCGAACTGAGGCTTTTTTGGTTCTATAAGGTGGTCATCGAACGGTCGATGGATTCGCGCTCTGCGCTCAGGGCTCCGCCCCGCCCTCGCGAGCGAGTGCGCCCAAAACGCTGCGCGTTTAGTCCGGGACCGGGCACCATAATTTTAAAAGCCTCAGTGCGAAATGAGGCTTTTTTGGTTCTATAGGGTGGTCATCGAACGGTTCGATGGATTCGCGCTCTGCGCTCAGGGCTGGGTTTTATTCGCTTAGCGCGGCTGTTACTGAACCTGGTTGTGAGAAGACTTTCATTAGGCTTTGGGCTATATCTTCGCCCAGATAGCTGGTGAGTTTATCTATTCGCTGCTGTGATGCTCTGCGGATCAGGTTGATGCCGGCCTGGTGATCTCGCTGCCTCAGCTGGAATCCCTTTAACATCTGCATTTCACTCTGATTAATAATTTCGTAGACAAAGTACAGCTGCTCTTGGGTGAGTCCCTGCCGCTTGCCTTCGGTGACCAGTGCGGTGAATCTGCTGTCCAGTACTGAGAAGACTTTTAGAGCGCCATCCCGGCCCAAAAGTTTGTGCAACTGCTGGCGCTGTTCGATCTGGTCTGCCGGGCTCGTTGAGTTTTGACGTATTCGCTGGCTCAGTGGGTAGACCAGTTTAAAGGTTTGCCTGAACTGTGGTTCGGTAAAGGCAAAGTCAGTTGCTCGCAGCTTGTTAGCGGTTGAGGAATACCTGAGGTTATATTCAAAGGCGTCAGCAGCGGGCAGCATGTCGGCAATATCAATCAATGGCTGGGAGCTGCGGCTCTTGCTGCTATCGGAGGCTTTAAGTATCTCTAATGCCGTGGGGCGGTTTTTGATCAGGTATTCGTGCACTACTATCTGCTGGGCGGAGGAAAAAAATCCCATACTCAGTGCCAGAGGCTGAAATAACCGATGGAAGGCATACCTATGCCCAACAACACAGCTAGTATGGATAATGTGATCAACAGTTCAATCAAGGTGAATCCGTTGCAAACCCTGGTTCTTAAACAGGAATTCATTGCGCCAACCTTACATCCGATGTATTTAATCAGTCTGTTCCCTAGCCGAAGACTAGAAGTCGCAGAATGGTATCAATAGCGGTAGGCACAAACCGTGATTTTGATCACAGGATATATGGAGACAGTCGACTAGAGTGACTGGAGTAGGAAACTAAGGGTAAGGGATCAGCCCTGAGATGCAGAATCCCCCGGATCTCCTCCCCCTAGCATAATGCTGATCCAGCGAGTATCAGGCTGATTTTCCAGCGCAATTTTAATCATGATGGTCAGGGGGATAGACAGCAACATGCCCACTGGACCCAGGACCCAGCCCCAGAGCACCAAAGAGACAAACACCACCAGAGGCGACAGGTTTAGCCCTTTGCCCATCCAGCGGGGTTCAATCATATTGCCCATCACCAGATTAACCAGCACAAATCCGAGCAGAGTCAGGCCAGCATAGACAAACCCAAGCTGCACCAGAGCCAGCAGCACCGCTGGTACAGCGGCAATAAAGGAACCCACCGTGGGCACAAAATTTAATAGAAAGGCCAGCAGCCCCCAAAGCACCGCATAGTCGACACCCAGAATGCTTAACCAGATAAAAATCAGCAGGCCAGTGACCAGACTGATCGCCGCTTTGATAGCCAGATAGTTGTGCACACTGTCGGAGAACTTGTTCAGCCATTCCTGATTGGTATTGCCACCCCGAGCCAAGCGCAGCTTTTCACCAAAACCGATGTTTTCTGCGAGAATAAAAACCACGGTCAACAGGATCATGACCGCATTGGTCATTACATTGCCAAAGGAGGCCAATGTACTGCCCACCAGCTTCATCACGGCGCCGGGGTCAAAGCTGCTCTGCCACTGTTG
>ENA-OQVM01004401-OQVM01004401.1-marine-metagenome-genome-assembly--contig:-NODE-4401-length-14383-cov-66.490424_pt1 | contig 14383 bp, 15 predicted proteins | sample MGYA00237776_ERZ505498 | MGnify/ENA primary metagenome ERZ505498 (study PRJEB26159, sample SAMN06265151) | marine metagenome | isolation source: Helgoland LTER site | place: Germany:Helgoland, sampling... | reverse complement strand
AGTGTATTTGAGAAAGGAGTTAAAGCAAGTCTATTCTTTACCAAACCATTTGAGAAAGCATTTAAAGGATTGAATAAGGAATTAGTAGAAGCATACAAATTAGATGTTGAAGCATTAATGAAAAACAGTATAAACAATAAATAACAATGGCAATAAATTTAAGGAGTCCATATTTTACTGGAACAGTAGAACCAAATTCGTCTTACGCTATATTAGAGTTAAGGATATGGAGTGGTTCTTTCTATAGTCCACCATCAACTGCACAATATACTTTAAGAAAAACCGTAGTTGGAACAAGTACGGCAATATTTTTTGAGTTATCAGAATTAATTAGAGATTATATAGATATTACATTTGATGGTAATTATAACGGTCAAGCAATTTGGTTTCAAACAGTTCAAAATGTTTTTTCGTGGTCTTCTCTAATTTTTAGCCAAACTTTTACCAAATTAGCACTTGATGGCTATTGGTATTTTGAAGAAGCACAAACTGCAACACCATCTGCTTTAATTAGTAATAGAGAATTATTTGTTTTAGAAGACAACGCTTTTAGAATTCCTATTTATATTAACAGGGCTCCAACAGTTGTTTTTTATAAGGATGGAAAAGTAATAGCAACAGAAACATTTAGTCCAAGTATAGAAAGTGCTAATCAAATAAAGTATGTTTCTATTTATGGAGATAGTGTTAATTGGGATACCTTTCAAGAAAGAGTTATAGAAAATTTTGGAACTTACGAATCAAACGATTGCTTACAATCATTCTTTAATAATTATTCAATTGGTGCAGTTGATAAGATAACTATTTCAGATAGTAACGGAATAGAAACTATAAAAGTAAACGTAGTTGAAGAATGTAAATACGAACCAAAGAAAGTAACATTTATAAATAAGTTTGGTGCTTTACAAGATATGTACTTCTTTAAAAAGTCTAAAGAGAATTTAAGTATTAAAAAAGAATCTTATAAAGCCAACATAGTTCTTAATGATGGTATTTACAATAGTACTAATCACGTTAACAGAAATTTTAATGTAGTAGGAAAAGAATCTATTTCTTTAAGTAGTGGTTATTTAAGCGAAGAATATAATGAAGTGTTTAAGCAATTGTTATTAAGTGAAAAGGTTTGGGTAACAAACATATTAGAAACAGGAGAGCAAGTGTTACCTATAAATGTTAAGACAAGTAGCATTGCTTATAAAACATCTGTTAATGACAAGTTAGTAGATTATACAATTGAGTTTGACAAATCATTTGATACTATAAACAACATACGATAGATGCAGCAAATACAACTATATATTGAGGGGCAAAGAGTTGATATGTTTAAAGATGAAAGTATTACTATAACACAATCTATAAAAAATGTAAAAGACATTGATAAAATATTCACTTCATTTTCAAAGACTTTTAGTTTACCAGCATCTAAAATAAATAATAAGATTTTCAAACATTATTATAATTTTGATATTGTTGGAGGTTTTGATGCAAGAATAAGAAAACCATCAAAAATAGAATTAAATAGTTCGTCATTTACAGATGGCTTGATTAAGCTAGAGGGAGTTGATTTAAAAGACAATAAACCCCACACCTATAAGGTTACATTCTTTGGAAATACAGTTACCTTAAAAGATATATTAGGAGATGATAAACTATCTGGTTTAACAAGTTTAACAAGTTTAAATAAAACGTATGATGCCACAAATGTAAAAGCATCTTTACAACTTAATCCATACACAAACGATATAATTGTTCCATTAATTACGCACACTCAAAGATTGACTTTTGATACTGCTGCAAATAATCAAACGGTTGGAAATATTGGGTATCATAACGGACATAATCAAGGTGTTTTATATACAGATTTAAAATATGCGATTAGATTACATTCTATAATTGAAGCAATAGAAACTAAATACCCATATATTTCTTTTTCTAATGACTTTTTTAATAATACTAATCAATCTTATTATGGTTTGTTTATGTGGTTGCATAGAAAGAAAGGAGATGTGCAAAATAGAAGTAATTTAAACGAAAAATTATTAACTGGTTTTCCTAATGGTTCTGATTCTGGCACTAACTCAATAATGTTTAACAATGCTTTGTCTTTGTCTTACGTACCAGAACCAAATGAATTAACTAATCCTTTAGGATATACTGCATTATTTATTAAAACTACTACATCTAACACAAATTTATATAGAGTATCAATAAGAAGGGATGGTGTAGAAGTTGCAAATAGCGGAGATATTACAACTGGACAACAATTTACTACATCTGTTAACCTTAACGACATACAAAAAGATTCATCTTATACTGTTTATATTGAATCAAATTTTTCTTTAACTTTTAGTGCTATTGATTTTCAAGTTTTCAGATACATACCTAATCAAAGCATACCTATAAAAACATATTCTACTGGAAGCTATGGATATACTACATCTTTAGAATTTGACATAACACAACAAATACCAGATATAAAAGTGATTGACTTTTTAAGTGGGTTGTTTAGGATGTTTAATCTTATTGCATACATTGAAAGAAATGAAACTGAAATTACTGTAAAAACTTTGGATGATTTTTATGCAAACCCAACTTCTGCTTCTCCTTACGATATAACAAAATATGTTGATGTAAGCAAGAGTCAAGTGAATATTGCTTTACCATATAGAAAAATTAATTTAAGGCACGAAGACACTGAAACTTTTTTAGCCGCAAAACACACACAATTATTTGGAGAAACTTGGGGAGAGGCACAATTTGATTTTGGAGAAAAATTAGATGGAGGCATTTATAATGTAAAGACACCCTTTTCACAAATGAAATATGAAAGGCTAATAGATTCAGATACTTCTTTAGTTACAACTGCTCAATGGGGTTGGTCTGTTGATGATAACCAAGAACCACATTTAGGAAAGCCATTATTGTTTTATCCAATAAAAATAACAGGTGGAAATACAATTACTTTTTTAAATACTCCAACAAATATTACAGCTCTTTCAAGTTACATTGTACCATCAAATAGTGTTTCTTTAGATTCTTCAGTAAGTTCTTATAATATGAATTTTAATGCAGAGCAGAATGAGTGGGGTTCTTTAGAAAATCCAGCAGATACTGGTTTTACTAATTCATTATTTGAAGCATACTACAAAAATTATATTACAAGCGTTTTTAATCCATCAAATAGAATCACAAAAGTAAGTGCTTATTTGCCTTTAAAAATATTATTGAATTACACTTTAGCAGATAGGTTTATAATCGGTGGACATTCATATAAAATAAATTCAATAACAACAAATTTAGGAACTGGCAAATCTGAATTAGAATTACTAAACGACCTATGATAAAAGAGATATTAGATTTATTAAAAGATACAGACTGCAAAGCAGATATTGTGCAATTAGCAAAAGGAAAGAATAAGTTTCCAGATAGTTTCAAAGAAGTATTTACAAGACAAAAACAAGAAATGGAATGGAAAAAGTAATTATCGAATTAGAAGCTAAAACAGACAAAGCACTCAAAGGAATTGATAACGTTGCAAAGAGTGTTGAAGACTTAAATAAATCAGTTGTTAAAGGTAATAAAGATACTGCTGCTGGTTTAAAGGATGTTGAGAAGTCAAGTAATTTAGTTGGAAAAGGAATTAAAGGAATTGGTACTGCTATAAAGGCTGCTGGTATTGGTTTGATTATTGGGTTGCTTGGTACGTTAAAAGAATTGTTTGAGCAGAACCAAAAAGCAGTTGATTTATTTAATGTTGTTTTTGAAACTTCTGCAAATGTAGTTGGGCAAGTTGTAAATGCTTTCACAGATATTTACACCTCCTTAAATCAATCGACTAAATCATTTGAATCTTTAGGCAAGGTTATGAGCAGTGTTGTGACTTTAGGTTTAGCACCTTTTAAATTAGGTTTTTATGCCATTAAATTAGCAGTACAAGAAACGCAATTAGCGTGGGAAAATTCCGTTTTTGGAGGCAAAGACCCTTTAGTCATTAAAGAATTAAATGATTCTATAAAAGAAACCAGAGATAATTTAGGCGAAGTTGCAGATGCTACAATAAAAGCTGGTTCTGATTATATTGATAATTTTGTAGGTGCTTGGTCTGAAATAGGCGAAGTAGGTAAAGTAATTGTAAAAGAAATTGGAGAGGTTAGTGTATCTGCTGCATACCAAACTGCAAAAGCAAATGTTGAATTACAGAAGTCTGCTGAATTAGCGGCTGCAAGACAAGGTTTAATATTTGAAACGTTTGATAGACAAGCAGAAAAGTTAAGACAAATAAGAGATGATGAAACCAAATCTATTACTGAACGTAAAAAAGCAAATGATGAATTACTTGTAAAGATTGCTGATGCAGAAGAAAGTATGTTGGCACAAGCTAAAATGCAATTGGCTTTAGCAAATCAAAATCTTCAAAAGGACAAAGACAACGTAGAATTTAAAGTTGCTCAAATAGAAGCAGAAAAAGAATTAGCTGGAGTTAGAGCGCAGATAGAGGGTATTCGTTCAGAGCAAATGTCAAATGCAAATGCTTTAGATAGAGAATCTTTAGAGTTGATAAATGCAAAAACAGAAAGTGAATCTAATTTAAGTATTGCAAAAGAAAAGTTTGCAGCAGAACAAATTTTAAATGAGCAATTAAGATTAGAAAAACTTATAGAAATAAATGAGGCTGAAAAAATAATAGAAGAAGAAAGATTACAAGCTATAATAGATTTAGCAAATGGAGGAACACAAGCAAAGATAGATGCTCAAATTGCTTTAGATGAATTTACCAATACAAACAACGAGGAAAACGTACAACTAAAAAAAGATTTAGGTCTTAAAGAGGTTGCTAATGAAAAAGCAGTAGCAGATGCAAAGGCATCAATAAGACAAGGTAATTTAAACAATATAGGTTCTAGTTTTGCCTTACTTGGGCAATTAGCTGGTAAAAACAAAGCATTGCAATCAGCAGCTTTAATTGGAGAAAGTGCGGTAGGTATTGCTAAAACAATAATTAATACACAAGCAGCAAATTCAGCAGCAGTTTTAAAATATGCTTTATTACCTGGAGGTTTAGCTTTAGCAGCAGCAGAGAAATCAATAAATAATATTGGTGCTGGTATTAGTATCGCTGCAAACGTTGCTGCAACTGCAAAAGGATTAAGTCAGTTAGGCGGTGGTGGTTCTGCACCATCTGCTGGAAGTGCAGGTGGTAGCGGTGGCGGTGGCGCTCCAGCAATGCCATCTTTACCTCCAGCATTTAACGTAGTTGGAGCAAGTGATACAAACCAATTAGCGGATGCAATAGGTGGACAATCACAAGAACCTACAAGAGCGTATGTAGTTTCTGGAGATGTAACATCTGCTCAATCAATGGATAGAAATATAATTGATGGTGCTTCAATTTAAAAATACAAAATAATTTAAAAAATACATTATATACTTATGAGAATAATCGAGTTAATTTTAGATGAAGATGAAGCAATCGGAGTAGAAGCAATTTCAGTTGTAGAAAATCCAGCAATTGAATCTGATTTTATTGCACTTAATAACCAAGAAATTAAACTTGCAGAGATAAACAAAGAGAAACGTTTATTAATGGGTGCTTTATTAATACCACAAAAACCTATTTACAGAAAAAGTGGTAAAGAAGAATACTATATTTTCTTTTCAAGAAAGACAGTAGAAAGAGCATCACAAATGTATCTTCAAAATGGTAACCAATCAAATTCAACATTAGAGCACGATTCACAATTAAAAGGATTGACATTAGTTGAAAGCTGGATTGTAGAAGATAAAGAAAAAGACAAGACTGCATTATATGGTTTAGATGTACCAGTTGGAACTTGGATGGGTTCTGTAAAAGTTGATAATGATGAAATTTGGAATGACTATGTAAAAAGTGGTAAAGTAAAAGGTTTCAGTATTGAGGGATATTTTGCAGACAAATTAGAAAGACCAAACGAAGAATTAAAAGAAGATTTATCAAAAGAAGAAAAGCTAATTAACGAACTTAAAAAAGCATTGTCATAATGAGAGCGGTTTATTGTAAATGCTTAAACACTTATTCAATAGAGTGCAAAACCAATCAAGTAAAAGGATGTGAAACTCCAGAATATTGGAAGCAAGGAATAGGTAGAATAAACGCAATAGAAGAAGACGAAGAATAATTAATACCAAAACACAAAATATTAACTAAATTTTATTATATAATTATGAATACAAACCAAACATTAAACAAAGTTAGAACCTTGCTCGGTATCGAAGTGAAATTAGAGCAAATGAAACTTGATAATGGTGCTATTTTAGAAGCAGAAGTATTTGAAGTTGGTGCAGAAGTTTTCGTTGTCGCAGATGAAGAAAGAGTTGCAGTACCAGTTGGAGAATATCAAGTTGAAGATGGTTCTACTATCGTAGTTTTAGAAGAGGGCGTAATTGGAGAAATCAAAGAAGCTGGAGCAGAAGAAGAAGAAGCACCAGTAGAAGATGAAGCACCAGTTGAAGAAGAAGTTGTTGAAGAAGATTTATCTACTGAAACTGCAACACCTAAAAAAGTTGTTGAGTCTATAAGTAAAGAAACTTTCTTTTCTGAAATTGAAAAATTAAGAAACGAAATCAACGAACTAAAACTTGCAAAAGTTGAAGTAAAAGAAGTTGAAGAAGTATCTGTTGAATTATCTTCTGATGAAGTTGAGGGAATATCTCACAATCCAGAAAACGAAACAAGTAAAAAAGAGTTAAACCTATACTCTCAAAAAGGTAAGAATAATACAATTAATAGAATTTTTAACAAATTAAATAAATAAAAAATGAGTTTATCAATTACAAGTACTTACGCTGGAGAATTTGCTGGGAAATATATTTCTGCTGCACTTTTATCTGGAAACACAATTGCAAATGGATTAATCGAGGTTAAGCCAAATGTAAAATTTAAAGAAGTTTTAAAAAGAGTTAGTTTATCTGGTGCTATTGCAAACGCAAGTTGTGATTTTACAGATGCTGGAGCAGTTGTTTTAACTGAAAGAATTATCGAGCCAAAAGAATTACAAATCAATTTGGAACTTTGTAAGACACCTTTTCAATCTGATTGGGAAGCGGTATCAATGGGATATTCTGCACACGATAATTTACCAGCTACTTTTTCTGATTACTTTATCGGTTTAATGGCGGCTGAAATTTCTGCACAAACTGAACAAGACATCTGGAGTGGAACTGCCGGAGCTGGAACATTTGATGGTTTTGCTACATTGTTAACTGCTGCTACTTTACCAGCTGGACAAGACATCGTTGGAGCAACTGTTACTGCTGCAAACGTTATTGAAGAATTAGGAAAGGTTGCTGATGCAGTACCATCTTCTTTATATGGTAACGAAGATTTATTTATCTATGTTTCTCAAAACGTATGGAGAGCGTACAAAAGAGCATTAGGTGGATTTGCTGCTAACGGTGTTGGTGGAAACGGTTCAATGGCATTAGGAAACAATCAAGATATTGATATTCAGTATTTCGATGGAATCAAAGTTGTTGTTGCAAACGGATTAGCTGATGATACAATGGTATCAACTTTAAAATCTAACTTATATTTTGGAACTGGTTTATTATCTGACCAAAACGAAATCAAAGTTTTAGATATGGCTGATTTGGATGGAAGTAAAAATGTGAGATTTATCGCACGTTATACGGCAGCAGTTCAAATAGCAGTTTTAGAAGACGTTGTTTTCTATTCTTAATAACAAATAAAAAGGGGGATTAATTTCTCCCTTTTAATTGTTTTTTGTATATTAGTGTTTATGATATGCAACTATAAAAATTGTAATAAAGAATTCAAATATAGGTCTAATAAAAAGTTTTGTTCAAGAAATTGCAAACAAAAAAACAGTCAAAGCAAAGACCCTAAAATAAAAAAAAGGTCTGAATTATTTTTTAGTTTAAATTATAGTTATAGAGAACATAAAAAGAATCATTGTGAAAATTGCGGATTTGTAGCATTAAATAAATGTCAATTAGATGTAGACCATATAGATGGGAATCATAATAATAACAAATTAGAAAACCTACGAACTCTTTGTGCTAATTGTCATAGATTAAAAACAAATACAAATAAGGATTGGATAAAAAAAATAATTTAAAAAAATAACTTAAAAAAAATAATACATATGGCTTGTTTACTTACATCTGGAAGAGCATTACCGTGCAAGAATTCTGTTGGCGGTTTGAAAGCAGTTTATTTTGCAGACTATGGTACATTGGGAGATGTTACAATAGTAGCTGGAGAAATTACTGCAATTGCTGGTACACCAGATTTTTACAAATACGATATTAAAGGTTCTTCATCTTTAGAAACTGCAATTACCAGTTCAAGAGAAAACGGAACAACTTTTTACACACAAACTTTAAATTTAACTTTGACCACATTGGACAAAGCTACACAAGAAGAAATTAAATTATTAGCTTCATCAAGACCACACGTTGCAATTGAAGACTATAACGGAAACTTCTTTTTAGTTGGTTTAGTTCACGGTGCAGAGGTTACTGGTGGTACTATTGTTAGTGGTGCTGCAATGGGAGATTTAAGCGGTTTTACTTTAACTTTAGAGGGTATGGAAACATCTCCAGCTAACTTTACTGTATCAACTGTTGTAACGGCTAACGAGAGTTCGGCTCAAATTGACCCTAACGCATAATTTTTAGTTCTAATTTATTTAAAAAGGGTAATCTTAATTGGTTATCCTTTTTTTTTGCTTTAATATATAAATAACGTGTTTTTTTTTATTATATATATATGAAGCATTTGTTACCCATATCAACTACACAAAATATAAAGGTTATACCAAGAGTATATGCTACATCTGTTACCTTAAAATTAAGGGATGACAGTACAAACGATACAAATACTTTGTTAGTTACTGGTGTTAAAACTGGTAATTACATTAGTTTATCAAGTGTTTTTGATTTAAAAGAGGGACGTTTTTACGATTTAAAAATTTACAATGGACAAGGTGTTGTATCTGAATCTGATATTATTTACAGAGATAAAATATTTTGTACTTCACAATCAACAAACCAATCTAATAACGAACATTATACAGTAAATAAAGACGTATATAAATCAAAGAGTGGTAATAACGATTTTATAATATTATGAGTAAACACATAAATAAATACAGAAAGCCAACGGTGGCTAAAAAGAAAGATTCAAAGATTAGCTTTGTAAATCTATCAACTTATAGTTCTCCTAAAATTGTAGAATCTAAAAGTAAAGAGTGGGTTGAATTTGGTGCTAACAATAATTACTTTCAATTCTTAATTGATAGGTATAACGGAAGTCCAACAAATAGTGCAGTTATAAACGCTATTTCTCAAATGATTTTTGGTAAAGGTTTAGATGCAACAAACAGTTCTAAAAAACCAGAACAATATGCTTTAATGATTTCTTTATTTAAAAAAGATGTTGTTAGAAGATTAGCTTACGATTTAAAATTAGCTGGGCAATGTGCTATTCAAGTAATTTATTCAAAAGATAAAAAAACAATTCAAAGAGTTGAACATTTACCAGTTGAAACTTTAAGAGCAGAAAAATGTAGTGCAGACGATAAACAAGTACAAGCATATTATTACCATCCAGATTGGGCAAATGCAAAGCCGAGTGATGAACCTAAAAGAATACCAGCGTTTGGTGTTTCAGATAGTCCACAACCAATAGAGATTTTATATATAAAGCCTTATAAAGCTGGAATGTATTATTACAGTACTCCAGATTATCAAGGTGGCTTACAATACGCAGAATTAGAAGAAGAGGTATCAAATTATCATTTAAACAACATTTTAAACGGTCTTGCACCATCAATGTTAATTAATTTTAATAATGGAATACCAGATGAAAATGCACAAACAATAATTGAAAATAAGATAAAGAATAAGTTTTCTGGAAGTTCAAATGCTGGTAAATTTATACTTGCTTTTAATGACGATAAAGAGTCTGCTGCTGATATTACACCAGTTCAATTAAGTGATGCACATAACCAATATCAATTTCTTTCAGAAGAATCACAAAAGAAAATAATGGTATCGCATAGGGTTGTTTCTCCTATGTTATTAGGTGTAAAAGATTCAAGTGGATTAGGTAACAATGCAGACGAATTAAAGACCGCAACTATCTTAATGGATAACACCGTTATTAGACCATTTCAAGAACTTTTAATAGATGCCTTTGACCAAATACTTGCATTCAATGGTATTAGCTTAAACCTATATTTTAAGACGTTACAACCTTTAGAATTTACAGATTTAGACAACGTAAAAGACCAAGAAACAAGAGAGGAAGAAACTGGAGTTAAGATGGCTAAACAAAACGAGGGTTTTGATGATGGTCAAATGTTAGATGCTTTAGAGGGAGAAGAAATAGACGAAGAATGGGAGTTAGTAGATTCAAGAGAATATAGCGAAGAAAACGAAAACATAGAAGATTGGGCTAAATCTAAAATAAAAGAAAAGTTATCTATTATACAAAAATTAGCAAATGTAGTAACAAGCAAACCAAATGGGTTTAGTTATTTAGATAAAAGTTTTTATAAAGTTAGATACGAATATTCAGAGAAATATAATAGTGGTAATTCAAGAGATTTTTGTAAAACAATGATGCAAAGAACATCTAAAGGTGTTGTGTATCGGTTAGAAGATATTGATAAAGCATCAAATGCTGGTGTTAATAAATCATTCGGTCATAAAGGTAATTCATACGATTTGTTTAAATATAAGGGTGGTGTTCAATGTGGACATTTTTGGAGTGAGCAATTATATAGATTAAAAAAGAAGACAGAAAAAGGGGCTAAACAAATTTCTAAATATGATGAAACAGATTCTGTACCAAGTACATACAAACCAAAGCCAAGAGGTAATAAGGAATCTAAAATAGCACCAAAGGATATGCCAAATGGAGGAGCATACCCATCAAGTAAATAAAAAAGATAATATGGCAACTGCATTATTTATAAGTAGAACGGATTTAGTAAAAAACACCATCATTGATGGGAATGTTGATACTGATTTGTTTATACAATATGTGAAAATTTCACAAGAAATACACATACAAAACTATTTAGGGAGCAAATTATATGATAAAATATCTGCTGACATTATAGCTGATACTTTAACTGGAGATTATTTAACATTAGTTAATGATTATATACAACCTATGCTGATTCACTATGCTATGGTTGATTTCTTACCATTTGGAGCGTATCAAGTTAAGTCTGGCGGAATATTTAAACATTCTTCTGAAAACTCTGAAACTGCTTCTAAAGATGAAGTTGATTATTTAGTACAAAAAGAAAGAGAATTTGCAGAACACTACACAAGAAGATTTGTAGATTTTATTTGCTTTGATACTTCAAAGTTTCCAGAGTACAATCAAAATGTAGATTCAGATGTATATCCAACTAAAAATGTAGGTGGTTCAAATTGGGTAATATAATGGGATATAAACCGAAAGCAGTAAACGTTGTTAAATTAGAGAAATATTTAACTAAAAAAGAGAAAGCAAATGGCAAACGAAATATATAATAGTTCTTGGTGGGGTTTACCTATTCAATATGGTTGGGGTGGAATTTATTACAATTTTGCGTATCCAAGTGCAATACCTAGTTTATTAACTACACTACAAGCAAGGGCAACGTATTCAGAAAATATAACTTGTACAACTGCAATATTAACCGCTTTAGAAAACATAGAATAGAATGGCAAATTTATTAGACGAAGCATCAATATTACTTACACCTACTGCTTATAACAACGGTAGTATGTTAGCGGTTAAGCCTGAAAACGGAGATGGAGATTTCACATTTTCACGTAATTCAGCAGCTACAAGGGTTAACGCACAAGGTTTAGTTGAGAATGTACAAATACTTTCAAGTAATTTAGTATCAAATGGAGACTTTTCACAAGAGGGTAGCGAGTTAGTAACTAATGGAAGTTTTGCAACAGATAGTGATTGGACAAAGCAAACAAGTTGGTCTATTAGTGGCGGTTCTGCTAATTATGATTTTTTGTCAGACTCAAAATACATAAGACAAACTTTATTAAATGGAGGTTTTGTAGCTGGTAAAACTTATAAAATTAATTTTGAAATAACGTCTGGTACTGCCTATATGAACATAAATTCAAATGGTGGCGGTCTTATTAGTCTTAATTCTTATAGTGTTGGAAGTTATTCATTATATACAACCGCTTCTGTTAATGGTAGTGATTTATTATTTTACGGAAGGAACACTAGTGGTACTGCTTTTTCAATAGACAACGTTTCAGTGCGTGAGGTAGGTCAAGATTGGACTTTAGGTACTGGGTGGAGTATTGGAGATAATAAGGCATCTTCAGACGGTAGCCAAACAAGTAATTCAAGTCTTTTTCAACCTAATGTTTTAACGCAAAATAAATACTATAAATTTGAATTTACATTAAGTAATGTAACAAGCGGGGCTGTAAGATTAAGAAATGGTATTGGTGATTCTGAAACATATATAAGTTATCAAAATAGTAATGGAACATATACTGCATATTCTATTGTTAATTCAAGCAATAAAACATTAGTTGTAGATGCAGATAGTAGTTTTAACGGCTCTATTACAAACATCTCGGTTAAAGAGGTGGGGCAAAATTGGGATTTAGGAACTGGTTGGAGTATTGGAGAGGATAAGGCGGTTGCGGTTTCTGGAAGTGCTACAAAGCTACAACAAACAATAAGCGGATTAAGTGGCAAAAAATGTAGTGTAACTTTTACTTTATCCGATTATCAAGGAACAGATTTAGTTTTGCTTGATTTTGGAAGTACAAGCGGACAAAGCATAACGGCAAATGGAACATACACAGAAATAGGAACTTATGACCAAAATTATTTTCAATTATATAAAGGTGCTAATTTTTCTGGTAACATAACAAACATATCGGTAATAGAAATTACTACCGATACCTCCCTTCCGAGAATAAACTACGAGGGGTTTAGTTATCAAGATGCTTTAGGGAGTGAGTTGGTTACTAATGGCTCGTTTGATACAGATAGTAGTTGGGCTAAAGGAACGGGGTGGTCTATTAGTGGTGCTTTAAACGCAGCAGCTACAACATCTACGGCTTTTCAAATAAACACGGGTATAGTATCGGGTAAAACTTATAATGTTACTTATACTATATCAAACTACGTTAGCGGCTCTGTTAGAATAGAATTGGGAAGTGGCAATGTTTCTGTAGGTACAATAAGAAGTGCTAATGGAACATACACAGAGTATATAGTTGCATTAGGAGATGAAACCATATATTTTGATGGTATTGTATCTTTCACTGGCTCAATAGACAACGTATCTGTAAAAGAATATCTCGGTCAAGAAGTAGTGCCAGATAGTGGGTGCGGAAGTTGGTTGTTTGAACCGCAGACAAGCCAATTAGTAACCTATAGCGAAGATTTTAGTAATGCTGTTTGGGCGAAAGGAGGCGATACAACTATAGAGAGCGGATATTTAGCACCCGATGGAACTAATAGTGCATACAAGGTAAGCGGAACAGATAGTTCTATGTTTGCTGTAGCATCTTTATTAACTACAACAACAAGAAGTATTTATGCAAGAACTGTAAGCGGAACTGGTCAAGCACACTTATTGTCTTATAGTAGTAATTCAAACAACTTATTTACTATTACAGACCAATGGCAAAGATTTGATGTTAATAGTGCAATAGCTGCGGGGGCATCTAATTTCTATGCAGTAGATTTTAGAAACCAAACAACTTTAAGTGAAATAATTATTTGGGGTGCAAATGCTACAAATGACCAAGACTACGCAACATCGTACATACCCACCTCTGGCTCAACAGTTACACGCAACCAAGACTTATGCACCAATGGCGGTAGTTTAGCAAGTATAAATAGCACAGAGGGGGTTTTATATGCAGAGATAGCAGCTTTGGCTAATGGTGGTTTATCTAGATATATTGCATTGTCTAATGGAAGTAACAACGAAAGAGTGCAAATAATATATAGTTCAACCGCAAATTATATTGTGATGAATGTAGTTTCATCTAATAGTGTACAAGCACAATTTACGGTAACAGTACCACAAACCCAATACAATAAATTAGCTATTTCATATAAAGCTAATGATGTATCATTTTGGTTAAATGGGATTAAAGTACATACAGATACAAATGCAACTATGCCCATAGGGTTGAATGTTTTAGAATTTCAAAGACCAAATAACACGTCTTCTTTCTTCGGCAAAACAAAAGCACTTGCAGTTTGGAAAGAGGCTTTAAGCGACCAAGAACTTGCTGACCTTACTTACCCAACACCAACTGATCCTACGTTTGCTTTAGACTTTGATACGATAGCAACTGATTTCACATTTGCTAGAGGCTC
>ENA-OQVM01004399-OQVM01004399.1-marine-metagenome-genome-assembly--contig:-NODE-4399-length-14384-cov-10.332215_pt1 | contig 14384 bp, 10 predicted proteins | sample MGYA00237776_ERZ505498 | MGnify/ENA primary metagenome ERZ505498 (study PRJEB26159, sample SAMN06265151) | marine metagenome | isolation source: Helgoland LTER site | place: Germany:Helgoland, sampling... | reverse complement strand
CTGGGAAAGCCTCGCTCCAGCGCGCCGTGAGCGCCGCTTGTTCGGAAATGAGTACCGCCTTCATCACCGCTCAGACAAAAAAGACGGATTGACGCGCAGGAACGACAGGATAGGGCGCACCAAACCTGCGCCCTTTGCTTCTAATTCGTTTTAAGCTTTTTTTCACATGGAGATTGTAGGCAGCGCAATGCGAAATAACATTGTACTTTTGGGCAGCTGTTGGCCCTTTTTTGAGCTGCAGAATCCAGTAAAAAGCGCGCGCTAACCTACCGGCAATTGATTCATTACGAGGGCCAGCTGCACGCGATCGCGAACATTGAGCTGCTGGAAAATCGACGTTAGATGCGCCTTCACCGTGCGTTCGCTCATATTGAGCCGACTCGCGATTTCAGCGTTATTCGCGCCCAGTCCAATGAGATCCGCCACGGCGCGTTCGCGGCCGGTTAACTGGTTCGGGTCTTGATCAGGGTTGAATTTGCGCGCGCCCAGACGCCGGGTTAGTTGGGTGATGCGTTGAATCATCTCTTTGGGCATCCAAAACCCTTCGTGCTCTAGCACCAGCGCAATTTCTTGCAAGCGCTCAACAGGCGCGCCCAGATGGCAGTACCCCATCGCGCCGATTCGAATAAACTGAGAGGCCTCCGCCTGGGTCGGCTTGGCTGAGAGGACAACGACCTTGCTGCGAACACTGAGCGTATCGACCGCCACCAGCCAGTCGCCTTGGGGCAAGCTGCTGAGGTCTAGCCAATACAGCGGATCTTGTTTCTTTGGGATTCGGAGCGCCTGTTTGAGCGACCCGGTGACCTTGCCTGCTGGGAAAGCCTCGCTCCAGCGCGCCGTGAGCGCCGCTTGTTCGGAAATGAGTACCGCCTTCATCACCGCTCAGACAGGGAATACTGCTTGGCGCGCAGGATTGGCTTCATCAAGTATTCCAAGATGGTCTTCTTACCCGTCAGGATATCCACCTCGACCGTCATGCCAGGGATGATGGGCTTGTCCTCGCCGAAGTTGGGCTCGCCGGTCCGGACATTGATTTCGTAATAGGGATTGCCGTCCTCATCCATGATCGTGTCGGCCCCAACCCGCTCAACGGTCCCATCAAGGCCGCCATAGACCACAAAAGAGTAGGCAGAGAACTTGACGAGGGCTTGCTGGCCGGGCAACAAAAAGGCGATATCTTTCGGCTGAATCCGCACTTCCATCAACAAGGTATCGTCCAGCGGCACCACCTCAATGATCTCTCGACCCGGCATCACCACGCCGCCGATGGTATTAAAATATAACTGCTTGACCGTACCTGTGACCGATGAGCGAACTTCCGTTTGCTGCACCCGATCTGAAAGCCCGGCGTTGATTTCCGCCAACTCATTCAACCGCGATAAGGTTTTCGTTAACTCTTCGCCCACCTGATTGGCGAAGACCAGCTCCACCTCTTGCACTTTCTGCTCGGCCTCGGTAATCGCAGACGTCACCCGCCCAATTTGGGCCACGGCTTGATTTAAGTCACCCGACATTTTGTTCACTTCGGATTCCAAGTCGATAATTTCTCGCTCTGACACCGCGCGCGTGGCAACCATGGGCTTGGTCAGGTTCATCTTCTGATTCGCCAGATCCAGGCCGCGACGCAACTGAGCCACCCGGGCGTTCAGCTCATTCAGCTCTTCGCGGCGCTGGGTCAGTTGCTGCTCTGCAATACTGGTCTTTAGCCGAACTTCCTCCCGGCTTGATCGATACAGCGCTTCTTCTTGCGCGATGATCCTGGGCACTTTCGAGCGCAGGCCCTCGGGCGCGACAAACGGGTTTTTTTCAATCACGGCGCGCAGGCGGGCTTCTTTCACGGTTAGGGCTTCGAATTCGATCAGCTTTTCGCGAAAGCTCGATTGCGATCGCGTACTGTCCAGGCGCACCAACAGTTGTCCCGCTTGGACTTCATCGCCTTCGGCCACCAGAATTTCCGACACAACCCCGCCATCTTGGGACTGAATGATTTGAATCTGCCGTGAGGGAATGACCTTACCTTCCCCTCGAGTTACTTCATCGAGCTCGGCAAAGGCGCTCCAGAGCAACAGCAGCGTCACCGTCACCCCAATGGCGTAAAGCAAACTTCTGCCTGACAACTGCCGCGCTTGCTGAATCCCGATTTCGGCATCTCGGCGCCAGCTTTCGGTTTCTACCTCGGCTTCTTTCATCCAAGGCGACATTGCGCCGTCAAGCCATTTTCTCAACACAGCTTTCAGCCATTGCAACGGTATGAGTAAGCGTTCAAGCATCGATCAAGCCTTACCTATCTTGCCCTGCTGCAAGGCAGCCACCACGCTGGCGCGCGGACCATCGGCCACAATCCGACCATTATCAATGACTAAAATCCGGTCCACCATTTCAAGCAACGAGTTGCGATGCGTCACCACGATCCAGGTGCGACCCTCAATGAACTGTGCTAGCTGCTGCTTGACCGCCATCTCGGTGGAATGATCCATCGAGCCCGTCGGTTCATCCATCAGCATGAGTCCGGGGTCGTTCAATATTGCACGCGATAACGCAACACATCGGCGCTGACCACCGGAGAGCGAATCCCCCCGCTCGCTGATCATCATGTCGAAGCCTTGGGGATGCCGGTTAATGAACTCCGTCAGATTGGCAATCTCTGCCGCCTTTAAGATCTCAGCATCGTTCACATAGGGATGCGACAACACGATGTTCTCCCGCAGCGTCCCGTGGAACAGGGTAATGTCTTGGGGCATATAACCCACCTGCTTTCTGAACTCCGCCGGGTCGAGCTGGCGGAGATCAATGCCATCGACCAACACCGCGCCATCCGTCGGTTGGAACAAGCCCATGGCGAGTTTCTGCAAGGTGGTTTTACCCGAGCCCACGCGGCCCAAAATGGCCACCTTTTCACCTTGCTTAATTTTAAACGAGACGTCGACTAAAGACGGCACTTCAGACCCGGGGTAGGCAAAGCTCACCTTTTTGAATTCGATGTCACCATTGAACCGATCGCGAGATAAAAAGCGCGCGCCCTCTGGACGCTCTTGGGGCGTTTCCATCACCTGCTCAACCGAGCCAAGCGAGATTTGGGCGTATTGAAATTGGGTAATCATGCCAGCCATTTGGCCAACAGGGGCCATGACGCGGCCAGACAGCATGCTGCAGGCAATCAACCCACCCATACTCAGCTCACCCTCGGTAATCAAATAAACACCCGTCACCACGACGAACAAGGTCACCAATTGGGTGGCCCCAGCCGTGACGAACATATTCGAATTCGAGACCATGCGCAGCTGAACCCCGGTGCGCGCAAGAAACGCCGTGGCTTCCTCCCAGCGCCGCTGCGTTTTTGACTCAGCGCCCAGAGCCTTAATCGTATCGAGCCCGACCAGACTTTCAATGAGGGTCGCATTACGCTGAATGCCAGCTCGATGGGTAGACTCGGACAGCTCCTGCAACTTCGCCCGACCCAGACTCACATACCCCAACACCAGGATGACACCCAAAATCAGGGGGAGCAGCACCATGGGCGCGATCCAGAAAATCACAGCACAAAAAATCACCGCAAAGGGCACATCGATCAGGGTTGTGATCGTTGCAGAATTAATGAAGTCTCGAACAGAATCAAAGGCCCGCAAATTGACCGCGTAGGTCCCCACCGAGGCCGGTCGGTGCTCAAGTCGGCTCCCCAGCACCCGCTCCATAATCTGAGCGGAGACCGCAATATCGACGCGTTCACTGGCCAAGTCGAGAAAGTGACTGCGCATCATGCGCAAGGTGAAATCCATGATCACAACGATCACCAACCCAATCGCCAGGGTCCACAGGGTCTCAACCGCATGATTGGGCACCACTCGGTCGTATACATTCATGGTGAACAGGGGCAGCGCCAATGCAAACAGATTGATAAAGAACGCGGCAATCAGGACGTCCCGATAGACCGGTAAATTACGGCGCACAGCAGACCAAAACCAGTGCTCATCTTTTGCTAAAGCTTTTTTAGGTGCGCGCTCATCGAATTTGAATTTGGGCTGACAGACGATGGCGGTGCCATTGCTAAATGCCTCGAGCGCTTCACGACTGACATCAACACTGGTGTCTAACAATTCTGGGTAGATGACCCGCGCTGAGGTCCGGCCATCATGCCAGCTCATGAGCAAACACGCTTGCCCGGTCTCGCTCAAGATCACGGCGGGCAAGAGCGCCCCAACAATCGCGCTCGGCTGCTGTTTCACTAGATTACTGGTTAACCCAATGCGCTGCGAGGCACGGGCGAATAGCCTAGGGGTTAACAAACCTGCCTCGAGCGGTAAGCCGCTGACGAGCGCCTCAACTGTCGTGGAAGTGCCATGATGGCGACTCAGGCCAATCAGGCATTGCACCAACGGATCGTTTACTTGCGTATTCATCGACCTTTACTTTCCTTAATGGCCTGACCGCCTTGGCAATCTTGTTGACATCAACTGCAGAACTTTAACCCCGAAAGGCTTGCAATAAAAGCGCGCCAACAAACAAAAAAGAGCCAATCTTACCTTTTTTGTTCACGCCCATCCCCGGCGGCATCGTTCGCGCTGATCTAATAATAATAATAAAATCAGCTTCTTAGCGATGTTTGGTAAAAACGACTGTAAAAACTGAACCATACCCCTAAAACCCGCTTACCGCTATCAAAAAGGTGCCCGCTTTGGCGATGCCAACCGATGCGCTAAGCACCGGCGCAAACCTTGATCGCGCGAACCAGCACGCGACTGGACCTGTCATAACCGATAGCGATAGGATCATCACACGAGGTCATCGCGTCGCGTGAAACAGGAGCAAAAATGTCAGGAAAGAAACCCGGGAACGAACCGGCCTCATCGGCCAAGGGGCCCAATCACGAACTCAGCGCGCTTGCCTGCCCTCGCCACGCCCACGAGGTTGATCTGTTTAGCGGCGGCGCCCAAGAACACTGGTATGAGGCCTACCCCTTATTACACGACGCAATGCCCGTGGTCCGCTTGGAAGGCGAAGGCCCTACCCCTGACGCGGACGGCTTTATCTTAACCAAATACGAGGACATCGCCCGGGTGGTCAAGGACCCAGAGCGATTTCCGCCGCGCATTCATGAAGCCATTGTCCAGATAGAACAAGCCCAAAATGCGGGCAAAACACTCCCTGGGGTCAATGCCATGCTGGCCTCGATGGTCACCCTGAGGCCGAGCCACGAACTCTATCGCAGTCATCGTCAGGAACTCACCGACCCCTGGGTCGGCCCCGGCGCGAGCCGTCATACCGATATGATCAAGGACTGCGCCCATCGTCTCATCGATCGTTTCATCGATGACCCAAGCATTGATTTTGTGCAACAGTTCGCAAGACCCCTGCCGCAAATGGTGATGGCCAACATGCTCGGTTTTCCAGAAGACGATATCCCGCAGCTGGCCGAATGGGGTAACGCCCAGGTCGCCGCCTTCGTTTACGGTAAGGGTCATCGCAATCTGTTGAGCCAGGCCGAGTCTGAGGCGCAATTCAAAAAACTCGAGGCCTTTAAGGCGTATGTCCAAGGCCATGTTGCAGCAAAACGGGCGCAGCCTCAGGACGACATGATCAGCTGGCTCACCCAAGTGCACTATGAGGCGCTGGACCGCCCGCTCACCGACCTTGAAGTGAATGGCGTGGTCTACGCCATGATTATCGGCGGACTCGAAACCACCCAATACGCCCTCGAGGAGGCCGCCCAATTGATCTGTGATCGCCCCGGACTCTGGCACACCCTGCAAGCAAACCCGACGCTCATTCGTAACTTTGTCGAGGAATCAATGCGCCTGCGGTCTCCGACGCAAGGCCTGAGCACGCGGTTAACCGCCCATGACGAGGTCTTTCAAGGCGTAAAAGTGCCTAAAGGCTCATTGCTGCATCTTCGCTTTGGCGCCGGCAATGTTGACCCGGACGAGTGGGACTGTCCCTTTGACCTCAACCTGGCGCGTAAAGCGCTCACCCGTCATTTGGTGTTTTCAGCCGGCCCGAGAGTCTGCCCCGGCGCGGGCATCTCTCGGCTCGAACAAAACCTGGCCTGGGCGATTTTGCTCGAGCGCTTGCCAGGCATCCGATATGCGCCGAACAATACCTTCGAGCACCAGCCCGGCATTATGCTGGGGACCCTCGCCCTGTATCTCGATATAACCGGCGCTGATTGAAATACCGATCGCGCGTCATTGGGTGAACATTTAACGCACTGGACTCAGCGGTTGAAGCCGGCGAGCAGGCCTTGCCTTCGGGCGCGCCTGCAGGCTAAGCGGAAAGAAAATGACACCGCCGGCGTCACACCGTCGGCGTTAGGCCACGCATCAAACTGGGGCAATCGCCCCTTGGATCAAGACCCAGCGAAAACCCGCCTCAGCAACCTTGCGCGCCCTAGACCGGCGCAGGCGCGGGCGTCACACCCCAGGCACGCTTTACCCGGAAACGACGCACTCCAGGGCCCATCTGGGCAGGGCTCGGCAATTTTTTCTGAGCTTTGCTATATTAAACGCTCGTTTTAACGATTCAGGCCGAACCATTGGCGCCTGATGACAAGGGAAGGACCCTGACCATGAATAAAAGCAACCAACCTGAAGTTGACTGGCTGATTTTTGGCCTGAGCGCCACCCTGCTGGCCCTGGTGGTCCTGCCCGTCGTGCTCTTCCCGGAAGCCAGTCAGAGTGCCATCAACGCCATTTTCAAAGTACTCACCACCCAATTTGGCGTCCTGTACGTTACCCTCACCACCGCTATTATTGTCTTACTGCTCTACATCGCAATTAGCCCTTGGGGCAATATTCGGCTCGGCCGGATAGAGGCACGCTATAGTCAATTTAGCTGGATCTCGATGTTATTTTGCTGCGGTATCGGCGGCTCAGTGATTTACTGGGGCGCAACCGAATGGGTTTTTTACTATACGTCGCCGCCCTTTGGGGCGCTCGCAAAAAGCGATGCGGCAACCCTCTGGGCCCAAACCTACGGCATGTTCCATTGGGGCCCCGGCGGTTGGGCCTTATATTGTCTGCCAACCGTTGCCATCTGTTGCACCTATTACTTGAAGAAAATCCCATCGCTGCGGCTCAGCGCCGCGTGCGAGCCGATCATCGGTAAGCAATCCAATGGCCTTGGCGGCCGCATCATTGATTTGTTATTCATCGTTGGCTTGATCAGCTCCGCCGCGACCGGGCTCGGTTTCGGCACCTCGGTTGCCGCATCTGCCCTCACCCGGCTCCTGTCGATTCCCGATAATTTCATTACGCAGCTCACCATTATTACCGTGATGACCCTGGTGATCGCAGGATCGGTCTATCGCGGCCTAGACGGCGGTATCAAGACTCTCAGCAACATCAACAGCGTTTTAGCGCTATTGCTCATCGCTTACGTGCTGGTCGCGGGCCCAACCCGCTTTATCCTTGAGATGAGCGTCGCCTCGCTAGGCCATCTTGCGCAAAACTTCGTCACGATGCTGACGTGGACCGATCCATTTGAGAAAGGTAATTTCGTTGAATCTTGGACGGTTTTTTATTGGGCCTGGTGGCTGGCGCTCGGGCCCTTTGTCGGGATGTTCGTCTGTAAAATCTCCGAGGGTCGCACCCTTCGAGAATTGATTATCGGCATGCTGTTTTGGGGCAGCGCTGGCTGCGCTTTATTCTTCTTAATTCTCGGGAACTACGCACTCAATACGGAGCTGAGCGGCCTGCATGGCGTGGTGAATGAGACCTTGAATGCAAGCCCATCGGCCGCACTGGCAAGCCTCATCGAGCGGTTGCCCGCAGGGGGATTTTGGTTGGCCTTCCTTGCCATCATCGGGATTATTTTTACGGCCACAACCTATGATTCCGCCTCTTACACCTTGGCCGCTGGCGCCACCGTTAAGCTCGAACCCGGTGAGCACCCAGCTCGCTGGCACCGGGTCTTTTGGGCCGTTGCATTGGGGATTTTACCCGCTTCGCTGCTGTATCTTGGGGGACTTAAAGCGCTGCAAACGGCATCGGTGATCGCGAGCCTGCCCTTGCTCGTCGTTTATGGCATTTTGTTTGCTGCGATCATCAAGACCTTGCGAGCGGTCCACGCCGCCAGCACGGCTCAAAGTGCAAGCCGTTTTAGCGGCGAGCTGCGGGCTGAATAGCGGATTTCAAAGACCTACGATGACTGTGGGCGTGCGTTTAACGCGATCATCGCTTTGGGGATCCGAGCACTTTTACCCGAGCAGAACTTAATTACCAGTGTGATCAAAGCTGAACTGCGAACCACCTGCGATCGAACTCGCCCTGCACCCTGTACTGCACGCTGCAAGCCGTAAAGTAATCCTTTTAGGGCCTGCGCCGCGAGCGGGCGTCAGCCGTCGCTAAACGATTGTTTTCAGCGCCGCAAGCACCGCGTTGGATTGCTCGCTCAGCATCGCGTGACCGCAATCCAGCTCAACGACCCGCGCCCCTTGAATCGAACTCGCAACGGCCCGAGACTGTTTGGGCCCGGTCATCTTGTCTTCATTGCCGAGCACCACCAGCGTCGGACACGCCACTGCTTCGGCCCGAACGGGTCCAGCCTCGAAGGCATTGCAGGCGGCAAGGTCCGCAAAATAAACCCCTTCTGGCGTTCGTTGCAGCAACCGTAAACCGCCAAAATACAAGGTCATACCCGGGCTTTTGTGCCCCCCCATGAGTCCAGGGGCGCTATGACTCCACGTGTTCGCCATCACCATCGCTGCACGATCATCGTTTTTGGCGGCATCCAACAGGACATCGCTGACTGGCATGGGCGTTGAGGTCCCCAGCAGCGCAAGCGAGCGGGTATGGCTCGGATAGCGGGCCGCAAAATCCAAGGCCACCAAGGATCCCATGCTATGGCCAACAATGGCAGCCTCGCCAATACCAAGCTGCTCTAATAGCGCGCTCACCCAATCGGACATCGCGTCTATAGTGGTTAACGCAGGTCCCTCAGAGCCGCCATGACCGGGTAAATCTAAAGCGACCACATTGTAGCCGTGACGGGCGAAATGCCGCGCGGGCATGAGCCAAACCGTATGGTCCATCCCGGAGCCATGAATAAAAACAACGCTGGGCTGCTCTGGTGCGTGTTCACCATTTCCCACCCCATAAAATGCCGTCGCGCCGCCCAATTGCGTCTTCATCTTACCGGCCTCCTTTGGCAGCTGAGCGCAGCCCGGCCTTTAAATCCTTGATCAGGTCCGCGGCATCCTCGAGCCCAATGGACAATCGAATCATGCCCTCGGAAATGCCCGCGGCAACCAAAGCCTCAGCATCCATCCGGTGATGGGTTGTGCTGGCGGGATGAATCACAAGGGATTTGGCGTCGCCCACGTTGGCCAAATGCGAAAATATTTTTAAGCCTTCGATGAACCGAACGCCCGCTTCTCTTCCGCCGGCAATCTCGAAGCTCATCACCGCGCCGGCGCCTCTCGGCAGCAACTTCTTGGCCAATTCATAATCCGGGTGGCTCGGCAAACACGGGTGTAGGACAGACAGCACACCCGCTTGCTCTGATAGGAATTTGGCAATCTGTTCTGCATTTTCCATATGCCGCGCCATGCGCAGTGATAAGGTTTCGATCCCTTGCAGGATATGAAAGGCCGTGGTGGGCGCCATGCACGCGCCAAAATCTCGCAGGCCTTCGCGGCGCGCCCGCGCGATAAAGGCCGCCGGGCCAAACTCTTCCGCAAAGTTGAGGTGATGAAAGCCATCGAACGGCTCGGCAAGCGTTGGGAAACGTCCGCTGGCGGCCCAATCAAAAACGCCGCCGTCGACCAGCAAGCCGCCTATCACAATGCCATGACCCGACAAAAACTTTGTCGCCGAATGCATGACCAGATCCGCACCCAACTCAATTGGACGACACAGATAGGGCGTTGTGAAGGTGGCATCGATCATCACCGGAATGCCTGCGGCGTGGGCAACTTCCGCGATCGCCGGAATGTCCAAGACTTCCATACCCGGATTGCCCACCACCTCACCGAAGACCAACTTGGTGTTGTCCTGAATGGCCGCCGCAAAAGCTGCCGGGTCTCTGGGATCAACAAACGTCGTTTTGATGCCAAATCTTGGCAAGGTATAGCTCAGCAAATTGTGGGTGCCGCCGTACAAACTGCGAGAGGCAACAATATGGTCACCCGCGCCCATCAATGTGGCAACCGCGAGATGCATCGCGGCCTGACCACTGGCCACAGCAACGGCTCCGACGCCTTGGTCCAATACCGCAATCCGTTCTTCGAGCACCGCATTGGTGGGGTTCGAAAGCCGTGAATAAACGTGTCCAGTACGCTCTAAGTTGAACAATCCCGCGGCCGCTTCGGCACTTTCAAACACAAAGGAGGCGGACTGATAAATGGGGGTCGCGCGAGCGCCCGTTTCGGCATCCGGCCTTTGACCAGCATGCAGCGCTAGGGTATCAAACTCGAACGGGGGCTTAGACATAATGACTCCAGTTGAAACAGCGGTCCGGTTTTGAACACCGGTTTTGGTTAGACCTTCGCGGACAATGCGTTTGAGAAGGCCCGGATGTCCTCCGGACCAATGCCGCAACAGCCGCCGACGATGGTCGCACCGGCGTCGATCGCTTGCATCGACAGTTCAACGAAATAGTCCTGGGTTAAATCGGTTCGCCGGATCGTTGGCCCTTCGTTGTCCAGCGTCCAGCCCTTGGGCACTTCCTTAATCCGGTTAACATAGCACCCTATCGGTCGATCGGTGAGCTGTTTGAGCTCGGTAATGGCCGCATTCGCAGCTTCAGGCGTGGTGCAGTTAAGAAGGTAGCCATCGATATCCAAGTCTGCAAGACGCTCAAAGGCCGCCAAAAGGGTTTCCCCGCTCCGCAGTCCAGTGCCGGGCGCTTCGTTCAGGGTCCACGCAATATAGACCGGCTTGCCGTTTCCCTCGGCCTTGGCTTGGCTTGCGGCGTGATAGGCCTCGTCTGCAGAGGACATCGTTTCACACAGAAACAGGTCGACATAGGGCTCAAGGGCGCGGACTAACTTCGCGTAAATTGGCTCGGCGATTACGGCCCCTGGAACGAGGTCAGGGCGATAACTTTCAGACAGCGGTGGCAAAGAGCCTGCCACCTGAACGGACTCGCCGCTTTGGGTCACGGCCTTGCGCGCCAATTCCCCGCCCAAGGCGGTATAGCGTTCGAACTCCGCTTCTAAATTACCTTTGGCCAAATAGCTCGGCACGGTTGAGTAAGTATTGGTAATAATCATTCTGGCGCCGGCCTCGATATACTCTTGATGCAGTGCAACCACCAGATCAGGCGAGTCGACCAATGCTGTGGCACTCCACAGCCCTTTGGCCGCACCGGCCAGTCTTTTTTGTATTTCCCCACCCATACCGCCGTCTAAAATGGTAATCATGGTTTGTGCTCCTAGGATGCGTGACGCGGGTTCGCGCCGTCTGATTATGATGTTGTCGTGTCTAACCGTTCTGGTTCAGTCTTGCTCGGTTTTTAGTTAAAGCGTTTGCGCGCCAAAAACGATTAAAACGTTTGTGCTCCAAAAACGATTAAAACGTTTGCGCCTTAAAACGGTTAAAAAGCCCTAAACCTCTTACGCTGATCTAAGTTTAAAGTTCGCTCAAACAGTACGAAAAATCGTTTCGTTGAGCGCCCTCAATCTAAACCGCTGGCCAGTGTAAACGCAGGATTCTCATCAAGCAATCTCGGATTATGGCCATCCGAATGAACCACCGTTTGCTGGGCTGCATTGCACTGCCCCGACATCTCGGTAATCCACGATCGGATCAGCGCAAGACCCTCAGAATGGACCAGGCTTCGGCCCAACTCCGGCATCATCGCGCCCGGATCCACGCTCCCTAATCGGTAACTCAAGATCGAGGCATCTGGATTACCCGGCACAATCCCGTATTGCGCCCCACCGGTGCCTTGACCCGCGGCGATCGGCGCCTTGCAAACCCCCCATCGGATTGGATCTTGGGTTGCGGCATTCAAAAACATACCCGAGGTATCGGCAGGGCCGGTTGGGCTGTGACAATGGCCACAATTGATATCCAAATAAGACCGAGCTCGCTGATTGAGCGGCTGATGGCCATCGCGCCAATCCACATTGGCCCCGAGACCCTTTGCCCGTTGCAGGCCCTCGTCGCTCAGCGCGCCAGAGGCAACCCAGTCAGCCAGTTGATCGCCTTGACGGCCTGTCGCCAAATGGCGCGGATGGGGACCAATCGGCAACATGGCTTTGGTTGCTTGATCCAAGACATGACACCCCGCGCATTGATTTTGGTTGGGGACTAAATAAGCAAAGGTTTGCGGCGCCTGCGAGCGATCCGCGTCCTGCAGCGACGCGCGAATCAACGCCCCCGCTGGGCTTAGCGTGGCATCTTGTTGATCTGCGTCCCAAACATAGGGCAATGCGGCCCAGCCGCCCGCTCGTTTGACTAAGACTCTGGTTTCTAAGAGGGTTAACGTCGACAAGCTGAAGTCATTGACACCGAATTCGGCGCCCTGATTGGCTTTGACCAGGCGGAACTCTGAGCGCTGACTCCCCGCCGCCCGACGATAATAAAATGTTTTGGTAATGATCGTGCCGACGGGGTAGACGAACCGTTCCGTGTCCGCATCAAGGCTCACCTGCGCGCCCTTCGGCAAGCTCAGCGTGCGCAGCTTACCGGCATAATCGCTGAACAAGGGACTGGCAAGTTGATAGACCTGGGCGTCACCTGCCAAGGTCAATGCCTGATCATGAGCTTGGATCACTGACCATTGCGAGAGCTTTTTGGGGTTGTCGACTGCAAAATACTGACTGTTCAACGTGGGCTGGTCCGCGCAACCAGCGCTCAAGGCAATGACCACCATTAAAAGGGTTGTGCGAGACACCCCAAAGCCTGCGCGGCAAGCGCGCGCACCCGCCTTCGATGTGCGATTTGGCAACCCAGCAATGAACGCCATCGCGCGGTACAGCGCAAGCAGCCCGCGCTCAGCCAGCAGAATCGACAACCGCCATCGATAACTTGTGTGCTTAGACTGCCTCATCAAATCCACCCAACCATAGAATTAGATGGATAATTGTACGGGCGGCAAGGGCTCGTGCCGACATTGAAATTGGCTCTGCTCAATCGCGGGATTGGCATAGCCTCCTGGGCCATCCACATTCAGTAGCTGTGTGCCGGGCTCACCCGCAATGCAAAAATTGAGCGCCGGTGGCAACTTGCCATCAACGGCTTTCTCTGGATTTAAGAAACCATCCCAAATCACATTTGGAAAAGCCCCGGTTAATCCGAACATCGCGAGTTTTAAAGCTTTAAGCTCGAGGGTATCCGGGGACGCGCCACCGCCTTCGTAGCGATTATCATGGATATAGAGGGTTTCAGGATACGGATCAAAGGCTGAGGCCGTCTCTCGGCTCGCGTAGTTGGTTGAGAACACCGAGGAGATAATGATGTGCGCGGTATCATTGCCTGCCAGATCATTTTCGAAGATCTCTACTTCGTCGTTCGCGTTGATCACAATACCGGAGCCCGCGGGCACGCCGGCAACCGCGCCGCCGGGTGCCGCGAAATTCTCAGTATTGTTGTTGTGGACGAGGTTCCGAAAGATCCGCGTGCGCGCGCCTTCCTGGGAGAGGTTCGGCATATTAAAAACCAAAATACCCCCCGTATTATTAATCGCAACATTGTCGAAGACATCGGCATCTAACGTGTTCTCGATTTCGATCCCCGCCACGTTATATTCCGCGCGACTGTTTCGAACGACGACGTTCTTGGACTGCCCCACATAGATCCCCGCGTCCGAGGCGCCGATGGCCACAACCTCGTCAATCAGCGTGTTCTCAGTCTGCACAGGATAAATGCCGTAGGCGCCATTGGCCGTATCGGGCCCATTCGTCCACTCAGTGCGGACCCGACGAATGATGACGTTTTTAGCCTCATTGATTTTGAGTGCGTCGCCCTTGGCATCTTCGATCGCCAAATCCTCAATCGTAAAATCATTGGCCGTCACCAAAAGGCCCTCGGCCCCTGAAACCTGCTCCTTGAAGCTCAGAATCGTTTTGTCCATTCCAGCGCCTCGAATGGTTACCCCATCGACCGACAACGACAACCCGCGATACAACGAATAGGTTCCGGCTGGGATTTCGATAATGTCTCCGGGCTTTGCTTGTAAGAGTTGTAGTTGTAATTGCGTTTCAAAATCAACTTCAACGACCGGCGCGGCCTGCTGCGCAACCGCCGGCGCCTCTTGGTCTGCACAGCCAGCAAGACTCAATAGTATGACCAGGCCAAAGACACTGTTGCTCGATCGACTCACGGAATCACTCCTTCTTAAGGACAAATTTTTACTTTTAGGGCATCTTATTACGAACGCTATGCTACCGACGCGCTTCGGTTGATGGCGGTCGTTAGACGGTATTGCCTGTTCGCGTGCAGCTATCC
>ENA-OQVM01004395-OQVM01004395.1-marine-metagenome-genome-assembly--contig:-NODE-4395-length-14393-cov-6.756566_pt1 | contig 14393 bp, 9 predicted proteins | sample MGYA00237776_ERZ505498 | MGnify/ENA primary metagenome ERZ505498 (study PRJEB26159, sample SAMN06265151) | marine metagenome | isolation source: Helgoland LTER site | place: Germany:Helgoland, sampling... | reverse complement strand
GACTGGCTCATTCACTGTCTCCCATGACTGTCTCCGTTTCCGATGTCGCCAGCATTCGCCGCGCTTATTTGCGCCGCATCAATATCAGCAATCACCTGCATGGCTTCCCCAAGCTTGGCCTCAATCCCGCTAACCTCGTCAATCAGCGCGGCAAAATCAGCTTTTGACGGGTTCGCCGCAATTGCACTTGATGCAGACGCCTCGATCAATGACTCAACCGCCAATTCCAATGCCTCAAGGGCGTCGCTTAGCTGTTTTTCGGCATTTTGCAATCGCGTCATTACCTGCCAAATCTCTCTTACTAACCGTGCCTATTGTTTTCCTATGGCGTGCATTACCGCCAAAACAGACAAAACATTAGGCCGGTTTTTTCTCTAGAACATAATATGTTATGAAACGAAGCTTGCCTGATTCACGAATCGAAATAAAGCGCAAAATATGACTTAACCCAGAAAGGCGCCCTGTTTGACCACAGTAATCTTGGCGTTGACGCATTGACGAACGCGCCCAACAAGGGCAAATTGCGGCTCATCAATTACTTGTCGATTGTGCCCAAAAAAACAGCATGATCTTGCCTGACATTCAAACCAGCGATCTTTGGAGGCTACAATGCCGAATTCGTCTCAACGTCAAACAATGGCAAATGCGATTCGGGCTCTTGCAATGGATGCTGTCCAGGCCGCCAATTCGGGCCATCCGGGCATGCCAATGGGCATGGCCGATGCGGCAACCGCGCTATTTTGCGACCATCTGAAATTTGACGCGGCCAGCCCTGATTGGCCTGATCGTGACCGGTTTGTGCTATCTGCCGGACATGGTTCAATGCTGATTTATGCGCTTTTGCATCTGACCGGTTACGAAGATATGACCATCGAGCAGATTCGCAATTTCCGCCAGCTTGGTGCCCGCACCGCCGGACATCCCGAATTTGGTCATGCCAAGGGTATTGAAACCACAACTGGCCCACTTGGTCAGGGCATTGCCAATGCTGTCGGCATGGCGATGGCCGAACGCCATATGGCGGCACGCTATGGTGATGATCTGGTTGATCACCACACTTATGTCATTGCTGGTGATGGCTGTCTTATGGAAGGCGTTAGCCATGAAGCCGCCTCGATGGCAGGTCATATGAAGCTTGGCCGGTTGATCGTGCTGTTTGACGATAATAATATTTCAATTGATGGCAGCACTGACCTGTCAACATCGGATGATACAAGCGGCCGGTTCGAGGCCTATGGCTGGCAGGTGCTAAGCTGTGACGGGCATGATATGGACGCCGTTTCCGCCGCGATCAGCGCCGCCCAAGCCGATGACCGGCCAAGCCTGATCTGCTGCAAAACCATAATCGGCCTTGGCGCGCCGAATAAACAGGGCACATCCGGCGTTCACGGTGCCCCGCTTGGCGATGCCGAAATTGCGCTGGCACGCGAAACACTTGGCTGGCCACATGCGGCGTTTGAAATCCCCGCCGATATTCTGGCCGAATGGCGCGCTGTTGGCGCCCACGGCGCGGCGGCGCATCAATCATGGCAAGACCGGCATGCGGCAAGCCAAAACAAAACCGCCTTTGACGCCGCCATTGCCAATGATTTTGACAAGGATGTTGCCGCGGCGGTTCTTGCATGGAAAACCCAATTGGCAAGCGCCCCACAAAAACTGGCGACGCGCGTTGCCAGCCAGAAAGCCATCGAAGCCATTTTGCCAGCCTGCCCAACCCTATTTGGTGGATCGGCCGACCTGACCGGATCAAACAATACCCGGGTTGCCGATCACACAATTTTCGATCATGGCAATTATGGCGGCACTTATATTCATTACGGCGTTCGCGAACATGGTATGGCAGCAGCGATGAACGGCATTGCCCTTCATGGCGGTGCCATCCCTTATGGTGGCACCTTTATGGTGTTTACCGATTATTGCCGCCCCTCCATTCGTTTGTCGGCCCTGATGGAACAGCGCGTCATCTATGTCATGACGCATGATTCGATTGGCCTTGGCGAAGATGGCCCAACGCATCAGCCGGTCGAACATCTTGCCGCGCTTCGCGTGATGCCGAATTTATTCGTATTCCGCCCGGGCGATGCTGTGGAAACCGCCGAAGCATGGCAAACCGCACTTGAAGCCAAATCCACGCCATCAATTCTGGCATTGAGCCGTCAAGGGCTGGCGCAATTCCGGCATGGTGATATGGCTGAAAACAAAACCGCAAAAGGCGCTTATGTTGCAGTTGATTGTGACGGCACACGCCAGATCACTTTGCTGGCATCAGGATCCGAAGTCGGCATTGCCATTGACGCGCAAAAACAACTTGCCGATAGCGGTATCAACGCTGCTGTTGTTTCGGTGCCTTGTCTTGATCTTTTTGCCATGCAGGATGCGGCCTATCGCGCGCAGGTGCTTGGCAAGACGCCGCGCATTGCTATTGAGGCTGGGCTGCGGCAAAGCTGGGATTGGCTGCTTGACGAGACTGACAGCTTTATCGGCATGACCGGTTTTGGTGCCTCGGCACCGATTGATGATCTGTATCATCATTTTGGCATTACCGCTGACGCTGTTGTTGCGGCGGCAAAACGCCAAATTGGATAAACAGACGATATAAAAACAGCATAATTTCTAGACAATATATGGCCAAACCATGATTGGTCAGCCGAAAAAATCAAGGAGATAGTCGCGTGACATTAAGATTGGCGATCAGCGGATTTGGCCGTATTGGCCGGATGACACTTCGTGCTTTTCAGGAAATGAGGCATCAGGATATGGAGATTGTGCTGATCAACAGCCCCGGGCCAGTTGAAACCTCGGCACATCTTTATGAATTTGACTCGGTTCATGGACGCGCTGTCGGCACGGTGACGCATGGCGACGATTGGATGGATGTTGGCAGTGGCAAAATCCATATGAGCCGCGAACGCGATCCAGCCAATATTCCGCATGCCGCACATGGTGTTGATATTGTTCTGGAATGTTCGGGAAAATTCAACAGCCGCGAAGCATCGGCCGCGCATCTTGCCGCTGGCGCGAAAAAAGTGCTTGTGTCCGCACCATGCAAAAACGCCGACCAGACCATTGTTTTTGGCGTCAATGACAGCCTGTTAACGGCTGATGCCGATGTGGTGTCAAACGCGTCCTGCACGACCAATTGTCTTGCCCCTGTTGCCAAGGTTCTGGCTGATAGCGTTGGCATTGAGGCCGGCTATATGACGACAATCCACGCCTATACTGGCGATCAGCCAACACTCGATTCAAGCCATAAGGATTTGCGCCGCGCCCGCGCCGCTGCCATGTCAATGATTCCGACCTCAACCGGTGCCACAAAAGCTGTTGGCGAGGTTCTGCCGCAATTACAGGGCAAGATGTCGGGATCGGCCATTCGGGTTCCAACGGCCAATGTTTCCGTTGTCGATCTGGTGGTCACGACAAGCCGCGACACATCACTTGAAGAAATTAACCAGCTACTCACCGCGGCTGCAAATGGCCCCATGAAAGGCGTTCTTGGCATCAATGAACGCCCGCTTGTTTCGATTGATTTTAACCATGATCCGCATTCTTCGGTTGCCGATCTGACCCAAACAAGCGTATTGAACAAGCGTTTGGTGCGGGTGCTGGCATGGTATGACAATGAATGGGGCTTTTCCTGCCGAATGTTGGATAATGCCGTCGCCATTGGCAAATTTTTGTAAACACGGATAGACCTTTGCTGCAAACCGCAGCGATGCGAACAAGGATTTAGCGATGAAACTCAACGGAAATGCCGTCAAACCCGGCAATGTGATCGAACATAATGGTCGTCTTTGGACAGCGGTAAAAGTGGCGCATGTCAAACCCGGAAAAGGCGGTGCCTTTGCCCAGATCGAATTGCGCGATATCCGCGATGGGACAAAATTGAATGAACGTTTTCGGTCATCAGAAACGGTTGAGCGCGTAATCCTTGATGAAGCGGCCTGCACCTTTCTTTATGATGAAGGCGACCATCTGGTGTTCATGCATTCCGAAACCTTTGAACAAATCAGCATCATCAAAGACATGGTTGGCGAGCGCGCTGCCTATTTGCAAGATGGCATGGTCGTGACCATGTCCAGCCATGAAGGTGATCCAATTTCAGTTGAGCTTCCCGATACGGTTGTGATGGAAGTTGTCGAGGCCGATGCTGTTGTCAAAGGCCAAACCGCATCATCATCATACAAGCCCGCTATTTTGGAAAATGGCGAGCGTGTTATGGTACCACCACATATCGAATCTGGTACACGCATTGTTGTGCGGCCGGAAGATGCAAGCTATGTAGAGCGTGCAAAGAATTAATTTTTAGCGTTACAGGACTTTTTATGGCAACCCGCTCCGCCCTCATCAATGTCATGCACAAGGCGGCCACCGCCGCTAGCCGCAATATGCTTCGCGATTTTGGCGAAGTCGAAAATTTGCAGGTTAGCCGCAAAGGGCCAGCCGATTTTGTTTCGCGCGTTGACACCAATGCCGAACGCATCATCAAGGCTGAATTATCAAAGGCACGCCCCGATTGGGGATTTGAGATGGAAGAAAGCGGCATCACCGCGGGTGCTGATCCTGATGCGCCTTGCTGGATTGTTGATCCGCTTGACGGCACCACAAACTATCTTCATGGCATTCCGCATTTTGCCATTTCGATTGCCGTTCGTGACAAGGGCAAAATCACCGCAGCCTTAGTCTTTGACCCGCTTCGCCATGAATATTTCTTTGCCGAGGCTGGATCAGGTGCCTATGTCAATGATCGCAGATTGCGCGTTTCCGGACGCCGCCAGATGGGCGAATCTATTTTTGCCACCGGCATTCCATTTATTGGGCGCGGCAGTGATGAAGACCATGCGCTTTTTTCCCGCGAATTATTCAACATCATGGGGGTCAGCGCTGGCGTGCGCCGGTTTGGTTCGGCCGCGCTTGACCTTGCTTATGTCGCCGCAGGGCGGTTTGACGGCTATTGGGAACATGGGTTGAAAAGCTGGGATATCGCCGCAGGTATCCTGTTGGTTCGTGAGGCTGGTGGCTTTGTGTCTGACTTTGCGTCGCGTGACCGTGTTTTGCAAAGCGGCGATGTTGTTGCTGGCAATCCGGCCATCCATGCCGAATTGCTAAAGCATCTTGCCAAGGCGCGGGCATAGGCCCTTTTCTTTTCCTGCCATATTTTGGAACGCGGCCAAAAGCTGCTTGGTTGTTGCTGTCCAGACTCAGCGTGATTTTCGCGCCGTGATTGCAATTTCATCCGGCAAGACTTGCGAATATTCACAATCCTGCCATTGTTTGATGGCAAGAATTTACAATATGTGGATGTTCGTGCCTGTCTGACAATTGCGATCATCCGCAAAAAACTGCCGTGACCGACCATGCCTAGGAGATAAGATCATGGAAACCAACCCAAGACGTTATCTTGTCAGAATGTTCATCTTTTTGCTTGGGGTTGGCATTATTGCCGCGCTTTTAGCCGCGCCGTTACAAGCCGCCTTTATGGGAAATCCAGCATTAAATGGCGTTATTCTTGGTGCATTTGCTATTGGCGTTCTATATGTAATTCGGCAAACATTACGGCTGATGCCTGAGCGTAATTGGCTGCTTGTGGTCAAATCGACCGGCAAATTGGATTTAGCAGAGCACCGGCCTGTTGTTTTGGCAACGGTGTACGCGATGTTGGCAGACTCGCGCCATGATGCGCAGCTTTCGGCATTGTCATTGCGATCAGTGCTGGACGGCGTCGCTGCCCGCCTCGACGAAGGCCGCGAAATTTCCCGCTATATGATTGGCCTGTTGGTCTTTTTGGGATTGCTTGGCACCTTTTGGGGGCTGCTTCAAACAATTGGAGCCGTTGGCAATGTTGTTGGGTCAATTGACACGAATGCTGGCAATTTTGAGGCCATGATGAAGCAATTGCGAGTTGGCCTTGATGCACCCCTTTCAGGTATGGCGACTGCATTTTCGTCTTCATTATTTGGCCTTGCTGGCTCTTTGATACTGGGCTTTCTTGACCTACAGCTTGGTCAGGCGATGGGCCGGTTTTTTAACGAACTGGAGGATTGGCTGTCAGCCTTTGCTCGTTTCAACGACGGAGGCCCATCAGGAGAAAAGGGACAAAGCCCACTTGCAAGCGGAATGAGCGAAGAAGCTGCACGCGCCCTGTTGGCACTATCACAATCTATCGAGAAGGGCGAGACCAACCGAGAGCGTGTGCTTGAGCAGGTATCACTTTTGAACGGCACGATCGCGCAGATGCATGAGGCACTGGTTGACGAGCGGCGGATCCGTGACCAGCTGGCTCAATTAAACGCCAATATCCTTCAGTTATCCGACGATTTGCGCACCGATCGAAACCAGTGCATAGATGTTGTTGCCAGTGAATTGCGAGGCCTGTCATCATCAATTGCCACGATGATGGATCTAAAAACCCGTCGCACCAAAGGGGACTAGCGGTAATGGCACTGGCACGAATTGGCAATGCACGGCGGGTCGAGAATTTTACCTGGCCTGGATTTGTTGATGCATTGGCAACTTTGCTTATGGTCATCATTTTTGTGCTCATGGTCTTTGTGCTTATACAGGTGAATTTGGCCTATCGTTTGTCCGGGCAAGATGCCTCGCTTGGCGAGATGCGCCAGCAATTAGCCTCGCTTGGCGAGCTGTTGAATATTGAACGCCGTGCAAGCGCCGATCTTGCCGCCAATCTGGCGCAAATCACCAACCAGTTAAATGCCAGCAATGCCAATCGTGACGAGTTGCAAGCCCAATTGGCAAACGTGCAAGCCGCCATTGCGGCGCGAAATAGCCAAATTGCAAACCTGACAGCACAACAAGCCGATACCAACGCCGCCCTTGTCGCCGCGCGTGCTAGTCTTGAAGAACGATTGGGCGCACTGCAGCTTGCAGAAGGACAACTGGCAATCGCACAAGAAAAGAACAAGAGCGCTGCTGATACGATTGATGCGCTGCGTGCCAAAATCAACACATCAGAAACCACCCTTGCTGCTACGCGTTCCAACCTTGCGGAACGCTTAGGCGCGCTGCAGCTTGCCCAAAGACAACTAGAAACGGCGCAAGCGCAGAACAGGAGCGCCGCGGGCACGATTGATGGACTCCGCGCCGAAACCACTGCTTCAAAAGTTGAAATTGCGCAAATGACTAGCGCCTTAGCAGCCTTGCGGACTCGCCTCGAAGAACTAACCAGCCTTCTTGCTGAAAAAGACAGGCAAACGGCGCACGATAAGGTAGCCATTGCTAGTCTTGGGCGTTCATTGAATAACGCCTTGGCAAGCCGTGTTCAGGAATTACAACGCTTCCGATCAGAATTTTTCGGACGTTTGCGTGAAGTACTGAAAGGGCGTGATGATGTTCAGATTGTTGGTGATCGGTTTGTATTTCAATCCGAAGTTTTGTTTGGTCAAGGACAGGCCGAAATTGCAGCAGAGGGCCAAGACCAACTTGCCAAACTCGCCATTACGCTTGCGGATATTGCAACGAAAATTCCCGCCGATATCAATTGGGTTTTGCAGATTGATGGCCACACGGATGATGTACCAATTCGCGCAGGCCGCTATGCTGACAACTGGGATCTTTCAACCGAGAGAGCGCTATCAGTGGTACGCTTTCTCAATCAGAAGGGTTTGCCAGCTAATCGATTAGCCGCCGCTGGCTATGGCGAGTTTCAGCCACTTGATAACAATGATAATGACGATGCTCGTCGTAAAAACCGCCGAATTGAATTAAAAATTACACAGCGCGTTGCAGTTAAGTAACCCTCCGTAAACGCCGGAAGCACTGTCTATCAGCAGCCGATCCATCATCATATCCAGTTCAAAGGCGATCAAAATGATCGGGCAATTCAACAACCAATAACTTGGCTATTGAACTGCTTACCGAACTTTTGGGATTGAGAACTGTAATTCGGCAAGTGTGCGATACAGCGCAGATTCAACCATTAGCGATTCATGCGTTCCAACCGCCAGTAATCTGCCCCGATCCATCAGCAAAATACGATTAGCCCGAACAACGGTTGCCAGACGGTGCGCGATCACAAGGCTTGTCCGATCGGCCATCAGGTTTTCTAAAGCATGCTGAACCGCCGCTTCGGACTGTGCATCAAGCGCGCTTGTCGCCTCATCGAGAAGCAACAGACGAGGATTGCGAAGGATTGCGCGGGCGATGGCAATCCGCTGGCGTTGCCCACCTGAAAGCCGAACGCCCTTTTCGCCGACAAAGGCTTCATAGCCGCCATCAATGGCCATGATGAAATCATGCGCTTGTGCCTGTTTTGCTGCGGCGATAATGGCCGCATCATCAGCATCTGGCTGGCCAAAGGCGATATTTTCGCGAAGCGTTGCCGAAAACAGCGCCGAATCCTGCGGCACCAAACCGATATGGCCGCGCAAATCAGCAAGCGACAAATCACGAAGATCAATCCCACCAACCCGAACCGCCCCATTCACCGGATCATAAAATCTGAGAAGAAGATGAAAAATCGTTGATTTCCCCGCCCCGCTTGGCCCGACAATCGCCACACGTTCGCCGGCCTTGATGGCAAAGCTTACATCGCTGATTGCTGGCCGGTTCACCGCGGCCGGATAGGCAAATTGAACAGCGGCAAATTCACATGCTGTGGCAGCCGCCCGATTGATCGGTTGCGGCGATGCTGCTGCGGGCAGGCTTGCCTTGGTGTCCAGCAATTGCGCAATGCGTTCAGCCGCACCCGCCGCCCGCTGTAAATCGCCAGCAAGCTCGGATAGAAAACCCGTCGAGCTTGCCACCAGAAACGCATAGAAAATGAAAGATGACAGATCGCCAGCGCTAATCCGTCCCGCCATCAAATCCTGCCCACCAACCCACAGAATGACGCCAATTCCGCTAAAGACCAGAAAAATCACAATGCCGCTTAACAGACCGCGAAGCCGAACTCGTGCAAGACCAGCGTCAAGCGACAGATCAACTGCCCGTTCAAAATGCCCTTTGACGTAATCTTCGCGGCCAAAGGCCTGCACCGTGCGGATAGCGCTAACCGTTTCTTCGGCTTCAACCCCGACATCGGCAAGGCGATCTTGTGCTAATCTTGAAGCAGCGCGTAACCGGCGTCCCATGAAAATCAGTGGCAACACAACTAGCGGCACAACGATCAACACCACAAGCGACATTTTTGGACTGGATAGAACCACCATCACAAGCCCGCCAATCAAAAGCAGGAAATTACGCGCTGCCATTGACAGGGTCGAGGTCATGACCGTTTGAACAATGCTCGTATCGGTTGTAATTCTGGATAACACATCACCTGTTCGTGCATTTTCAAACCATCCAGCCGATAAGGTAATGGCATGGCCAAAAATGGCGCGGCGAATATCAGCCAGCACCATTTCGCCAATTTTATTCACCATGCTGGTGCGAAGATAGCTGCCAAAGGCCAGAACCACGGCAATCATCGCTGTTGCCATCACCGCGCGGTCAAGCAAGGCAGGGTCGCGTTTGCCAAGCCCTTCATCAACAAGATAGGCAAGCCCGCGCCCCATTCCAAGAAGCGCACCAGCAACAAGCACAAGCGCCAAAATGGCAAGCGCGATTCGGAGACGATGCGGCTGAAGATAGGGCCAAAAGACGGCCAATAGCTGGCGGCTGGTGTAACGGCGATTTGTTTCCAAGGTCTGATCCGCCGGAAATGCTGTCTGCTGATCAGTTTTCTGCCCGTTATTCATTCATCAACCCCAATTTTTGTTCACCCAACCCGCGAACCATTTATTTTCTACGTCGGGGGGCTTGCTTATCATCGCTATAGGGGATATACCACCAGCGCTGTTTGTTGGCGAGGATCATTCTGCCGCATGGCAAATCTAGCATCACGAACAGGCAGTTAAGCGTAAAACCGGAGACCGGCATGAAAAAAGATATTCACCCAGATTACCACGAAATCACCGTTGTAATGACCGATGGCAGCGAACATACCACGCGCTCGACTTGGGGAAAGCCTGGCGATGTGTTGAAACTCGACATTGACCCAAAGACCCATCCAGCATGGACTGGCCAGCATCGTATCCTTGACTCAGGTGGTCAGGTTGCCCGCTTTAACAAGCGCTTTGGCGGTCTTGGCATCAAATAAGGCTGTTCCAGCCCGATTTGAAACCCAAATCTACCCATCGACAAAAGCCAGCAATTGCTGGCTTTTTTCTTGTCTTATCGCTTTTGATGGCGAAATGCCTCTTTTGATGGCAAGGGACCGCACCACAACTGAACCAGCGGCGCTTTTGCAGCAGCGGTTTATGCCGATAACCGGCAAGGATTAATCGGTTTGGCGGGTTTTGATCGTAGCCTGTGCTGCGGCAAGACGCGCCGCAGGAACGCGGTAAGGCGAACAAGATACATAATCAAGACCGACCTTTTCAAAAAACAGAATTGAATCGCCATCGCCGCCATGTTCACCGCAGATGCCAAGCTTGATATCGGGACGGGTTTTGCGGCCACGCTCAACCCCCATTTCGACCAGAGTGCCAACCCCTTCAAGGTCAATCGACACAAACGGATCAACCGGATAAATCTCTTTATCAGCATAATCATGCAGGAAAGATCCGGCATCGTCACGGCTGATGCCAAGCGAGGTTTGCGTCAGATCATTCGTCCCAAAGGAAAAGAATTCGGCCTCAACCGCCAGATCAGCCGCACAGATTGACGCGCGGGGCAATTCAACCATTGTGCCAACAAGATATGATATCGTGATACCGGTTTCCGCCATAACCGCAGCCGCAGCCGCGTCAATCTCGGCCTTGCAAAGCGAAATTTCCCGTGCCGTTGCCGCGAGCGGAACCATCACTTCGGGAATGGGTGACTCGCCAGTGTTTTTGGCAACAGCGCAGGCCGCCTCAAAAATAGCGCGGGCTTGCATCCGGCAGATTTCCGGATAAGTCACTGCCAAGCGGCAGCCACGATGACCAAGCATCGGGTTGGTCTCGGCAAGCTTGACCGAGCGTTGGCGTGCCGTCTCGATTGTGACGCCAGCGGCGGCGGCAACTTCGGCCAATTCATCGGCCGAATGCGGTAAAAACTCATGCAATGGCGGATCAAGAAGCCGGATGGTGACTGGCAAACCAGCCATGATGGTAAATAATTCTTCAAAATCACGGCGCTGCATCGGCAATAGTTTGGCAAGCGCCAATTCACGGCCTTCAGTATCGGCAGCCATGATCATCTGGCGCATGGCAATGATGCGGTCAGCATCGAAAAACATATGTTCGGTTCGGCATAGGCCAATGCCCTGCGCACCGAAATCAAGGGCAACACGCGCCTCGGTCGGGGTTTCGGCATTGGTACGCACTTCCATGCGGCGCACCTCGTCAGCCCAACCCATAACGCTGGCAAAGGCACCTGACATTTTCGGCTGGATCGTATCGACTTTACCGGCATAAACCTCACCGCTGGTGCCATCAATGGTGATAACATCACCTTCGACCAAAACCTGATCAGCGATAAAGACCTTGCCGCTAACCTCGTCAAAGCGTACATCGCTTGCACCCGAAACACAGGCTCGCCCCATGCCACGCGCAACCACCGCCGCATGGCTTGTCATGCCGCCACGCGCTGTCAGGATACCGGCAGCAGCATGCATACCGTGAATATCTTCAGGGCTGGTTTCAAGGCGCACCAGTATCACCGCCTCGCCGCTAGCCGCCATTTCCTCGGCACGATCGGCATTCAGCACAATCTTGCCGCATGCAGCGCCCGGTGATGCGGGCAGACCGCGTGCCAGAATGACCTTTTCAGCATCGGGATCTAGCGTTGGATGAAGCAGCTGGTCAAGCGCGTTCGGATCAACCCGACATAGGGCTTCGTCGCGGGTGATTAACCCTTCATCAGCCATTTCAACAGCCATGCGAAGCGCGGCTTCCGCAGTGCGTTTTCCGCTACGAGTTTGCAGCATATATAACACGCCCTGCTGGACAGTAAATTCAAGATCCTGCATATCGCGATAATGCGCCTCAAGCTTTTTGCGAACCGCATCAAGCTGATCAAAGGCCGCTGGCATGGCTTCTTGCATCGACAAAGCATCACCGCCGCCTTTTTCGCGGGCAGCCGCCGTTAATGGCAATGGCGTGCGAATACCGGCAACAACATCTTCGCCTTGTGCATTGATCAAAAACTCGCCGTAAAAGCTGTTTTCACCGGTTGATGGGTCACGCGTAAACGCAACACCGGTCGCGCAATCATCACCCATATTGCCAAACACCATGGCCTGAATATTGACCGCTGTTCCCCATGCGGCAGGAATGTTATTCAGCCGCCGATAGGTGATGGCGCGGGTATTCATCCAGCTGGTAAATACCGCTCCAATCGCGCCCCAAAGCTGTTTCCACGGGTCTTGGGGAAAGCCGGTGCCAGCCTCATCTTGAACAATGTCCTTATAGCTGGCGACAAGTGCTTTTAAATCATCACCAGTCAATTCAGTGTCTTCATAAACGCCGCGTTGAAGCTTCATATCCTCAAGCGCATCTTCAAACAGGCCGTGATCGACCTCCATCACGACATCGCTATACATCTGGATAAACCGGCGATAGCTGTCATAGGCAAAACGCGCATCATTGGCGCGGTTGGCAAGGCCTTCGACCGTAGCGTCATTCAGCCCAAGATTGAGAACCGTATCCATCATGCCCGGCATCGAGGCCCGCGCACCTGACCGCACCGAAACAAGAAGCGGGTTAGCGGAATCGGCAAAACGGGTGCCGGTTTCGCTTTCGATTTTCGCAATGGCGTCACGCACCTGCTGATCTAAAGTGTCAGGATAGGTTTTGTCATGGTCATAAAAATGCGTGCAGACATCGGTACTAAGGGTAAATCCGGGCGGAACCGGCAGGCCAATGCCACTCATTTCGGCAAGATTAGCACCCTTGCCACCAAGAAGGTTGCGACGCGATGCATCGCCATCGGTTCCTGTTTTGCCAAAATTATAAACCCATTGTGTCATGTCTCTATCTAGCCTTCTATTTTCGTGAAATCGGCAACAGCCAGCATTTTTTCACGAATCATTGCCAATAGCCCAAGTCGGTTCAGGCGGATCGCCGGATCATCGTCATTCACGACGATTTTTTCAAAAAACAAATCAATGGGGGAACGCAGCGCACCAAGCGCGGCAAGCTGCGACTCAATATTGTCTTGATTCACAGCCATTGTCGATAGTGGATCAAAAAGTGCTTTTTCAGCATCGGTAAATAGTGCCGGATCAGATGTTGCGGCAAAGGCGGTTTTGGCCTTTTTTTCCTCGGCAGCAAGGATGCTGCTGACCCGCCGCCAACCAGCCATCAACCCGGTGCCATCGGCAGCGGCCAAAAAGCCAGCAAGCGCTGATGCGCGTGTCGCCATCAAATAGATATCGTCACCATCATCATCGGCCAAGGCCGCGGCTACCACATCATGCCGCATTTTCTGATCACGAAGATAGCCGCGAAGCCGGTCACGAATAAAGGGCAACAGATCGGCATCAACTTTGGCAAAGCCATAGCCGCTGGCACTCGCCTGCAAAATCTTGCCAAGCGGGATGGTTAGCTGTCCATCAACAATAATACGGATAACGCCCAAGGCCGCACGGCGAAGCGCAAACGGATCTTTTGAGCCGGTTGGTTTGGCATCAATGCCAAAAAACCCGACAAGCGTGTCAATCTTATCCGCCAGCGCAACAACCATGGCTTCGGGTGTTGCTGGCAAATCATCGGCCGGGCCTTGCGGCCGATAATGCGCGGTAATGGCGTCGCAAACGGCTTTGTCCTCGCCGCTGGCAGCCGCGTAATAGCCGCCCATAATGCCCTGCAATTCAGGAAATTCACCAACCATACCCGTGACAAGATCAGCCTTGGCAAGACGGGCAGCGCGTGATGCGGCTTTTGGGTTGGCAGATGGCATATGCGGCGCAATGGCGCTTGCCAGCTTTTCCATCCGGATTGCCTTATCGTGGATCGAGCCAAGCCCCTCATAGAATGTGACATCGCCAAGTGCGGGAAGATAGCTTTCCAACTGGCGTGCCTGATCCTGTTGCCAGAAAAATTCGGCATCGGCCAATCGCGCCCGCAACACACGCTGATTACCGGCGATAATCACCTTATCGCGTTCCGCATCGCCAAGCCGGTTTGATAGAACGATGAAATGTGACGAGAATTTTCCATCAGCATCACTCAGCGTGATGTATTTCTGATGCGTTGCAATTGTGGCTTGCAGCAATTCTGGCGGCAGCACCATGAACCGGTCTTCGATCTGCCCCATAAGCGGCGTTGGCCATTCGACCAAACCAGCAATATCGGCAAGATAATTGCCAAGCTGAGCCTCATTGAGATGACATGACTGGCTGGCAGCTAATTTTTTGGCCGCGCTGATAATCACGTCATGGCGTTCACCTTGGTCAAGCATCACATAGCCGGCCC
>ENA-OQVM01004394-OQVM01004394.1-marine-metagenome-genome-assembly--contig:-NODE-4394-length-14395-cov-11.612306_pt1 | contig 14395 bp, 9 predicted proteins | sample MGYA00237776_ERZ505498 | MGnify/ENA primary metagenome ERZ505498 (study PRJEB26159, sample SAMN06265151) | marine metagenome | isolation source: Helgoland LTER site | place: Germany:Helgoland, sampling... | reverse complement strand
TCGGTATTCATACCTATTCCAAATCGCATCCTTAGAACTCTCTCTTCTCTAGGAGTTAAGCTAGCTAAAATCCTTGTAGTTGTTTCTCGTAAATTCGCATGTATCGCAGCTTCAAGTGGCTGCACAGCCATTTTATCCTCAATAAAATCACCTAAATGACTATCGTCTTCATCTCCTACTGGGGTTTCTAATGAAATTGGTTCTTTAGCTATTTTAAGCACTTTTCTAACTTTGTCTAAGGGCATAGAAATTTTTTCAGACAGTTCTTCCGGTGTTGGCTCTCGTCCAATTTCGTGTAGCATCTGCCTCGATGATCTCACTAATTTATTAATAGTCTCAATCATATGAACAGGTATTCTAATCGTTCTTGCTTGATCCGCAATAGATCGGGTTATAGCTTGTCTTATCCACCATGTAGCATATGTTGAAAATTTGTATCCTCTTCTATATTCAAATTTATCTACTGCCTTCATAAGACCAATGTTTCCTTCTTGAATAAGATCTAAGAATTGAAGTCCTCTATTAGTATATTTTTTGGCAATAGAGATTACTAATCTCAAGTTAGCTTCAACCATTTCTTTTTTTGCAATTCTAGATTCTTTTTCACCTTTTTGAATTCTGCTAACTAATTTTTTATAATCTGTAACTGAAATTCCAAGCTTATGACTAATCTCAATTAATCTTTCTCTAATATTCTTAAATTCATCTTTGTTTTTTGAAAAAAACTGTTTCCACATAGGGTTAGTATCAAGAAATTTTTTAAGATTTGGATTAATTTCATTGCCTATATAAAACTTAATAAATTCATTTCTTGGAATTTTTTGATCCATTGCAAGTCTCAAAAGATTTCCCTCTAAAGAAACAATCTTTTTATTTTCTACATAATGTTTTTGAACTAATTCTTCTAATACAGATGGAGATAACTGAAGTGATTTAATATTTTCTAAAATATCACTTACAATTTTGTCATAGCCTTTTTCTTTGGCAGTTGAAAAACTGCCTGAATTTAAAATACAATCTAATTTCTCTTTTTGATATTTAATTAACTTTGCGTACTCTTTTGTTAGAGTATTTACTGTTTTTAAAACCTTTGGTTTAATTTCAGTTTCCATTGCAGCAAGTGTAGGATTGAATTCATCATCATCATTGCTATCTTCATTTTTATCTGTTTCACCTGAATTTCTTTGTTTAGCACTAGGACCTGTATTTTCGTCCTCCATATAATTTGTATCAATATCAATAATTTCTCTTACTAGAATTTCATCCTTTTGAAGTTTTTCATCCCACTCAACAAATTGCTGTGCTGTAATTGGGCTTTGTGCTAATGCAATAAGCATTACATCTTTTCCAGCTTCTATTCTTTTAGCAATTGCAATTTCACCTTCACGAGATAAAAGTTCTACTCCACCCATCTCCCTTAAATACATTCTTATAGGATCATCACTCTTTTCAATAGTTTTGCCTTCTTCTTTAGAAGAGTTTTCTTTTTTTCTTAAAACTTTAAAATCTGATTTTTTTTCTACTAGAGAAACGCTCTCATCAAGAATGTGCATGAAAGCCTGTTCTAAATTCTCATTAGAAAGATTTCTTTTACCTAGAGATTTGTTTAACTCATCAAAAGTTATAAATCCTCTATGGGTTCCTCTACCCATAAGTCTAGCAAATGATTTTGTAATTATTCTTTCCACAATTGTATATATTTGAGAAGTCTTATATAAGCGCAAATTTAAAAAAATCCATGTATTTTTTGTTGGATTTAATTGATATTTTTTTGCTTTTTAAGCTCTCTTAATTCATTAAAAGTACTTTCGCTTAAATCCTTTGAAAATTTTGATTCAAGCTCTTCAATTCTAAACTCTAGATCGTAATTTTTGAGATCTCTTGAAACTTCATCTAATAATTCAAACATCTTTTCCTGATTGTTTTGATGACTATTTAAAATATGCTTAATGGAAGCAAACTTGAAAATTTTTTCTATTAATTGTGGATCAATAGGAATTTGCTCAAGTGTAAGTTTCTCTCCACTTTTTAACTTTGATAAAAGAGTTTCATAGATCAATTTATTTTCATCACTGAACAATCTAATATTTTCAATTAAGTGAATATTTTCTTGAAAAATATCTAAGTTATTTAATATCAGATAAAGTAATGAAAACTCTTTAAGTTCTACCCCACTTAATGATTTACTTTCATTGAAGTATTTTTGTGTAGACTGTAAAGACTTAATTTTTTTTGTATAAAATTGTTTTTTACCTACGTTACTATGTGGTGTTAAAGATGAGATTTTTTCTAAGAAAAACTCAAGCACATATTTTTTAATAAAATCATCTTTAATGGTTCGCGCAATAGATCTTAATTTTTTTTCAAAAATTGCCATTGATGAAGGATTATTATCAGTTTGTTGTTTGTAGTGATTAAATATGAATTGATGAATAGAAATTTTTGCTTGTTTGGTAAAATCTATAAAATTAGCTTTACCATTTTTGTTTGCATAACTATCTGGGTCTTCACCATCTGGTAAAAAAAGAAATGAGATTTGTTTTTCAGGCTGTAATTCTTTTATTGAATTTTCAGCTGCTCTAAGTGCTGCTTTATATCCACTTTCATCTCCATCAAAACAAATAATTATGTCATCAAAAAATTGATTTAAAATTAAAATTTGTCTGTCAGTTAATGAGGTTCCAAGGTTTGCAACAACATTTTCTATTCCATTTTTACTTAAGCCAACAACGTCCATGTAACCCTCAACAAGATACACATGATCAATTTTATTGGATAATTTTCGAGCTAAATCTAAATTATATAAGTTAGAGCCTTTTTTAAAAAAGGGAGTCTCTGGAGAATTTATATATTTTGCACCGTAACTATTTTCATTAATAGTTCTTCCACCCAATCCAATAGGCTGACCAGAAATATTATTTATTGGAAATATTATTCTATCTCTAAATCTTTCTACATATGTATTTTTTTTTTCATCCAAATAAAAAAGGCCACTTTCAACTAAAACTTTTTCACTAAATTGATCTTTTAATTTTTCATAAAAATTAGAATTTCTTTCAACAAATCCGATTTTAAAATTTTTTACCTCATCTTTACTAAGGTTTCTTTTTTTTAAATAGTCTCTTGCAATAGTTAAACTTTCATTTTTTAAAATTTCATCATGATAAAATTCGACATATTGGTTATAAATTGAAGAATACTCTTGCCAATTTTTCTCTCTTTCTTCATCTTGTTTTGAAAATGTGTATGGTCTCATCCCAGCAAGATTAGCTAGAGATTTTACAGCTTCGCCAAATTTTAAATTTTGAGTTTTCATTACAAAATCAAAAATATTTCCGTGTTCTGATGTTGCAAAACAATGATAGAATTCTTTTTCATCATTGACCGTAAAAGATGGTGTTTTTTCTGTCTTAAATGGCGATAGACCAACAAATTCTTTGCCTCTTTTTTTTAAGCTAACTGATTTTGAGACAACTGTTGAAACTTTTAAACGAGTTTTAATTTCGTCTAAGTATTCTTTGGGATATTTCATTATTTATTTAATAATTCTTTAAGCAATGGTCCAGCTTTAGCAAAGTCTAAGTTGTCAGGATAAGACTTTTTAAGCTCACCCATCACTTTGCCCATATCTTTAATCGATGCTGCTCCTAATTTGCTTATTGTATCAACGCATATTTTTTTAGTTTCTTCGTCATTTAATTGCTTAGGCAAAAAACTAGATAATAGTTCAAATTCGTTTTGCTCCACTTCTAATAAATCTTTTCTATCGTTCTTTTTATAGATCTCTATTGATTCGGTTCTTTGTTTGATCATTTTCTTCAAAAGTTTCTTGATGTCCTCATCGTCTGTTTCTTTTTTGTCAGGTCCAGATCGATTAACAATATCAAGATCTTTAATTGAAGATAAAATTAACCTATAGGTTGATATTTCTGTCTTATTTTTTGCTTTTAAAGAATTTTTATAGTTAGTTTCAATTTTTTCTTTCAATGTCATAATATTTTTTAATCTACTGCAAAGTAAAAATTCTTCAAAAGAAAAATTGTTTTTTTATAATTTTATAATACATCTCTGTTGCGGTAATTAAGGTTTTATTGTATTAACCTTTAACTCATGAGTTGTAATTGATCAAAAAAGCAAAAAAAACTAGCTCAAAAAAAATCTCTCAGATTCCCACAGGCATTTTAGTTCTTGATAATAAAACAATCTTTAAAGGTATTGGTATTGGATATCAGGGAACTGCGACTGGCGAAGTTTGTTTCAACACTTCCTTAACAGGATATCAAGAAATTATCTCAGATCCATCTTATGCCGGACAAATCATTAATTTTACGTTCCCTCACATTGGTAATGTTGGAACTAATAAAGAGGATTTAGAGTCTGATAAGGTTTGGACTAAAGGTGTAATTTTTAACTCTGAAATAACAAGTCCTTCTAATTACAGATCTTTCGTTAACTTGGACATGTGGTTAAAAAAAAATAAAATTGTAGGGATCACTGGACTTGATACTAGAAGTTTAACTAATTTTATTAGAGATAAAGGTGCTCCAAAGGGAACAATTTCTTTTTCTAAAAACGGTAATTTTAATATAAGCAAATTAATTAACATTACTAACAAATGGAGTGGATTAAATAATTTAGATTTAGCAGAACAGGTTACTACTAAAAAAAGTTATATTTGGTCAGGGTTTAAGACTTGGAAAAAAGAAACTGGTTATTTAAAAAATAAGAAAAATTCATTACATGTTGTTGCTATTGATTATGGAATAAAAAAAAATATCTTAAGATATTTTTCAGATCTAAACTGTAAAGTAACTGTTGTTTCTTGCAAAACTAGTGCAAAAGATATTTTAAAGCTAAAACCAAATGGTATCTTTTTATCTAATGGCCCTGGAGATCCTGCGGCAACTGGAAAATATGCTATCGAAATTATAAAAGAATTAATCAATAAAAATTTACCTATTTTTGGTATTTGTCTAGGTCATCAAATTCTTGCGCTAACCCTTGGTGCAAAAACAAAAAAAATGAAATTAGGTCATAGAGGAGCTAACCATCCTGTAAAAAATCTACTTAAAGATAATGTGGAAATTACAAGTCAAAACCATGGTTTTGAAATTGTGAGAGCAACGCTTCCTAAAAATATTGAAGTCACTCATAAATCTTTATTTGATAATTGTATTGAGGGAATTAGATTAAAAAATAAACCAGTTTTCTCTGTTCAGTATCATCCTGAATCAAATCCAGGGCCACAAGATAGTGTTTATTTATTCAAAGAATTTTTTAATAACATGAAAAAAAATGCCAAAAAGAAAAGATCTTAAAACTATATTAGTTGTTGGTGCTGGACCAATAATCATAGGTCAAGCTTGTGAGTTTGATTACTCCGGTACGCAAGCTTGTAAAGCACTTAAAGATGAGGGTTATAAAGTTATCTTAATCAATTCTAATCCTGCAACTATTATGACAGACCCAGGTGTGGCTGATAAAACTTATATTGAGCCGATAACTTTAGAGGTGCTTGAAAAAATTCTTAAAAAAGAAAAACCAGATGCAATTTTACCAACCATGGGTGGTCAAACAGCTCTGAACTTAGCAATGGCCGCTGAGAAAAAAGGTATTTTAAAGAAATATAAAATCGAACTTATTGGTGCAAATTCTAAAGCAATATCCAATGCTGAGGATAGAAAAAAGTTTAGAAAAAATATGTTGGATATAGGTTTAGACCTTCCAAAATCTAAAGTTGTAAATCATGTTAGAGACGCTGCAAAGGTTTTAAAACAAATTGGGCTACCTGCAATAATTAGACCAGCTTTTACTCTAGGAGGACTGGGTGGAGGAATTGCAAAAACAGAAAAAGAATATTTTAAAATAGTTAAAGATGGTTTGCATGAGTCCCCTGTTAGTCAAATTTTAATAGAAGAGTGCCTTGAAGGTTGGAAAGAGTTTGAAATGGAAGTTGTCAGAGATAAAAAAGATAACTGCATTATTATTTGTTCAATTGAGAATATTGATCCAATGGGAATTCACACTGGAGACTCGATTACAGTTGCACCTGCACTAACCCTTACTGATAAAGAATATCAAGTGATGAGAAATGCTTCTATTGCTTGTCTTAGAAAAATTGGAGTAGAAACAGGTGGATCGAACGTACAATTTGCAATCAATCCTAAAGACGGCAGGATGGTTATCATAGAAATGAATCCAAGAGTTTCAAGATCTTCAGCCCTTGCTTCTAAGGCAACTGGATTTCCAATAGCAAAAGTTGCTGCCAAACTGGCTATCGGTTACACGCTTGATGAATTGAAAAATGAAATTACCAAAACAACCCCTGCCTCTTTTGAGCCAAGTATTGACTATGTTGTAACAAAAATTCCACGATTTACATTTGAAAAATTCTCAACATCTGAGGCAATTCTTGGGACATCAATGAAATCTGTTGGTGAAGCGATGGCAATTGGTAGAAACTTTAAAGAGTCTTTACAAAAAGCTTTAGTTTCTCTTGAAATTGGCTTTTCAGGTCTTGATCGTATTTTTCCATTAAACAAAAAACAAATTGAAAAAGAATTAAGAAAAAATATTCCAAACAGAATACTGTTAGCTGCAGAAGCATTTAGAAAAAAAATAAATATCAAAAGAATTCATCAACTTTGTAAAATAGATCCTTGGTTTTTAGAGCAGATAAAAGAAATTGTTGATGAGGAAAACCAAATTCAAAGAAAAGGTCTACCTAAAGATTACAATGAATTTAATAGAATTAAGTCCATAGGTTTTTCAGATAAAAAATTATCTGAAATCACTAAAATTCCTGAAGACCTTATTAGAAAAAAAAGAACTGCTTTAAAAGTATTACCAGTTTACAAAAAAGTAGATACCTGTGCTGCTGAATTTAAATCTTTCACCCCTTATATGTATTCAACATATCAAAGAAACTATGCTTTAAATTCAGAGTGTGAGGCAGACCCCTCTTCTAGAAAAAAAATAATAATTTTAGGTGGCGGACCAAATCGTATAGGTCAAGGTATTGAATTTGACTATTGTTGTTGTCAGGCAAGTTATGCACTTAAAGAAAGTGGCTTTGAAACTATAATGATTAACTGTAATCCAGAAACAGTTTCAACGGATTACGATACTAGTGACAGACTATATTTTGAACCTCTAAAAGAGGAGTATGTTTTTAATATTATTAAAAAAGAACAACAAAAGGGAAACCTTGTAGGAATCATTGCTCAGTTTGGTGGACAAACTCCTATAAGACTTGCTAAATTTTTACATGACAACAAGCTGCCAATTTTAGGTACACAATACACATCCATAGATCTTGCTGAAGATAGAGATAGATTTAGTAAATTACTTGATAAGTTAAGATTAAAACAAGCAGAAAGTGGTATCGCTCAAAATTACAAACAAGCTATTCAAATTGCTGAAAAAATTGGACTGCCTTTAATGGTAAGGCCATCCTATGTATTAGGTGGTAGAGCAATGGAGATTGTCTACGAAAAAAGTCAGCTTAAAAATTTTGTAGAAGAAGCTTTTAAGGCTGCAGAAGAAAATCCAATACTAATAGATAAGTTTATAAGTCACGCAATGGAAGTGGATGTAGATGCCATATCAGATGGAAAAGAAGTTTATGTGGCAGGAATTATGCAGCACATTGAAGAAGCCGGAATTCACTCAGGGGACTCTGCTTGTTGCCTTCCCCCTGTATCAATTAAACCTAAGCTAATCGCTGAAATAGAAATTCAAACTAAAAAATTAGCCATAGCATTAAAAGTAAAAGGTTTCATGAATATTCAATTTGCTATTAAAAATGATGAAATTTATGTAATTGAAGTTAATCCGAGAGCTAGTCGAACTGTTCCCTTTGTCTCTAAAGCTAAAGGATTGCCACTTGCAAAAATTGCCTCAAGGGTGATGGCTGGAGAAAGGTTATCTAAGTTCAATTTAAAGAGTAAAAATAAAAATTTATTTGCTGTCAAAGAAGCAGTTTTCCCTTTCAATAAATTTCCAAACAGTGATGTTTTATTAGGCCCTGAAATGAAATCTACGGGAGAAGTGATGGGGTTTGATAAAGATTTTGGAATGGCTTATGCAAAAAGCCAAATCGCTGCATCAAATTCACTACCCACAAGAGGCTTAGCGTTTATTTCTTTAAAAGATGGTCATAAGGATGAAGGAGTTGATTTAGCAAAACAACTCTTAAAGTTAAATTTTACTTTATGTGGAACTGGTGGCACCGCAGAGTACATTCGTAAGCATGGAATGAAATGTAAAACCATCAATAAAGTTAGTGGGGGATCACCACACATTGTTGATGTGTTAAATTCTGGAAAAATTGCATTAGTGATTAATACAGGGGGCGGAAATAGTGAACACCGTCTTCATGATGCAATGGCTTTAAGAAGAGCGACCCTGGTTAATAAAGTTCCTTATTGTACAAACATGTCTACTGCTCAAGCTTGCTTAATGGGAATTAGATCTTTAAAGACAAAAGAGATTACAGTTACAGCACTTCAAGATATTTAACGTGAAGACAGTCCAGTATTTGCAATACTGCGAAAATTAGACTAAGCTACTTTCCAATCAGTTGGGAAAGTTACATAGTTAACCTGAAGGCATCTTCTTTCTTTAACTATTTTTTTCTTCTCCATGCCATGCCAAGTATTAGGTCCACTTGAAAAGAGATAGCCATAATTGTTTTTGTAAGGAACTGTTTTAACTTTCTCTAATTTTTCATTATAAAAATCAGTTCCAAGTTCCTCAGATTCGTTGGCATTGTTTACAAAAATTAAACCTGACAATAGTTTTTCTTTGATATCACAATGAGGTTTTAACCAGAACCCCTCCCTATCACAAATAACTTCAACTCTAACGTATGAATTGGACAAATCTTTATTGATCATTTTTGAAATAACTTCATGGGTTTCTTTTGACTGAAGCTCATTGATAAATTTAACTAAATTTGGAAATTGTTTTTCATTTTCTTTTGTAACAAAACATCTAAATTTTATAGCTTGGCCACCAGATGCGTTACCTTCTCTAAATTCAGCAGCACCTCCATCTATTGCTCGTGTGCCATCATAATTTAAATCATGTTCCCTAACATCAGGTATATCTGCAGTTATAATTTCTTGAATTGCTCCATCGGTTAATACATTGGTATATTCCCAGTGTGTAAAGGGTGTGTCATGTTTTTTTGCGTTATTTTGAATTGAATTTAAAAATGACATTATTGTTTAATTTTATGATTTATTATTTTTGCTACTCTATTCGTTTCATCAAGCTTTTGATAGTTCCAATTTTCTAAATCTTCTCCTAAATTTCTAGTTATATTCAACTCTTTAAATAAATTTCTGAATTTTTGAAAACGATTGTCATTTTTCTTAGGCTCAATATTTGCAATATAAATTGGCTTTCCTGTTAGTGCTGCTTCTGAAATCATTGAACTAGAATCGCATGTTACAACAATATATTCGGAAATTGCTAATGCTGATAAATAAGCTTTTTTGTCAACACTTTCTATTACAGTATGCCTCTCTCCAAAAAAAAGTTTAGCTTTTTCAATAATACTTTTTGGCGTTCTCATTGATGGAATAATTACTAACTGATACTCTTTTTTTTCAACTAAAGTTTTCAAGTTGTTAAAAATTTTTTCTATATTTTCATCTGAATAGTCATAATATTTAGTTGGGCCACCAATAATTAGGGTTATAATTTTTCTTTGATCTTTTTTAATAAATGAATCAAGATAGTTTTTATTTGTTAGAATTTCTTCTTTTGTTAAATAGTGTATTGCTCCTTTTGTATTAATTACATTTTCTCCAGTAATTCCGTCATGCTCAGGCGCTACAATGAAATCAAAGTTTTTAAAATTTACTTTTGGATTTTGAATATGAATATTAATAACTTTTTTATTAGAATTCTTTTTTAAGTGAATGGATGGGATTACACTTTTTCTACCACATGAAATAATTACATCAAAGTCAGATGATATTATTTTTTTATAAACATTGCTTGAAACTGGTGTTAGCTTCGGTGGAAATAATTTCCAAAAACTATTAAGTTCAATCTTCTCGTGTATAAAATCTAGATCAAGAGCTTTGGCTAAGCCTTCAACTTGACTAATCATGCCATGCATACCCTCTGTCAATAATAACCCTTTTAATTTTGTCATTTATCCTTATATAACTTCTGCATGAGTGAAAATCCAATTAAACACACAAAAGTGTTAATAATAGGGTCAGGTCCCGCAGGTTATACAGCGGCTGTTTACGCTGCAAGAGCGATGCTAAATCCTATTCTAGTTTACGGATCTCAGCCTGGTGGACAATTAACAACAACAACAGATGTAGAAAATTACCCTGGATTTTCTGATGTAATTCAAGGTCCATGGTTAATGGATCAAATGAGAGATCAGGCAAAAGCAGTTGGAACTGATCTAATTGAAGATCATATTTCATCTGTAAATTTAAAATCAAAACCATTTGAGGCTATTGGTGATAGTGGACAAAAATATACAGCAGATAGCATTATAATTTCTACAGGTGCTCAAGCAAGATGGTTAAATTTAGAGTCTGAACAAGCCTATAGAGGATTTGGAGTTTCAGCTTGTGCAACATGTGATGGTTTTTTCTTTAAAGAAAAAGTTGTAGCAGTTGTTGGCGGTGGAAATGCAGCTGTGGAAGAAGCAATGTTTCTTACAAAGTTTGCATCAAAGGTAAAATTAATTCACAGACGAGATACTTTAAGAGCAGAAAAATTACTTCAAAAAAAATTAATGGAAAATAAAAAAATTGAAATAATTTGGGATAGTGCCGTTGAAGAAGTTATTGGGGATAGTGAACCTAAGAATGTTAAAGCTATTAAGATTAAAAATTTAAAAACTAATAAAATTGAAGAAATGAAAATAGATGGCTTGTTTATTGCAATTGGTCATGATCCAGCAACGGCTCTTTTTAAAGAACAATTAGAAATGGATAAAGAAGGATATTTGATTACCAAACCAGATTCTACAGAAACTAATGTCCCTGGGGTTTATGCTGCAGGAGATGTTAAAGACAAAACATTCAGACAAGCTGTAACTGCTGCTGGTATGGGTTGTATGGCAGCATTAGAAGCTGAAAAATTTTTATCTCACTAAATATTATTTAAGTTCTAATTTAAGCTTTTACAAAAAGTAGATATTTTTTCTAAAGCCTTTTTAAGATTTTCCATTGAAGTTGCATAAGATATTCTAAAAAAACCTTCTAAACCAAATGCAGAACCTTGAACTACTGCAACACCACTATTTTCTAATAAAGACTGAACAAAATCAGTATCTGTCTTAAGTTCTTTACCGCTTGTATCTCTTTTCCCAATTAACCCTTTACAGCTTGGAAAAACATAAAACGCGCCTTCTGGACTTAGACACTTGATACCCTGAATCGCATTTAGCGCTGCAACGACGAGGTCACGCCGGGCCTCAAATTCGGCAGCGCGGTCTGCAAAAAAGTCAGTTGGCCCATTTAACGCGGCAACCGCCGCTGCTTGAGAGATTGAACTAGCCTGCGTGCTGCTTTGACCTTGAACGACGTTCATGCCGTCAATAAGCGCCTTTGGCCCCGCACCATAGCCAATGCGCCATCCTGTCATCGCGAACACCTTTGAAACACCATTGACCAAGAGAGTTCTGGATTTCAGGTCTGGTGCAACGTTTAGTATGGACACAAAGTCGTGGCCTTGGAACATCAGGTGCTCATAGATGTCATCACTCAGAACCCAGACATGTTTGTGGGCGCGCAACACTTTGGCGATCTGAACGAGCTGAGTTTTTGTATATGCCCCGCCTGTGGGGTTTGAAGGTGAGTTCATTACCAGCCATCTGGTGCTCGGCGTTATCGCCGCCTCGAGCCGTTCCGGCGTGAGCAGGAAGCGGTCCCTTTGCGGGCATTCGACACTCACCGGGGTCCCATCTGCAATGGCCACCATATCGAGATAAGATGGCCAATTAGGGGAGGGCACGATCACCTCGTCACCCTGTGAGAGCGATGCCATAAAAGCGTTGAAAATAACTTGTTTGGCTCCGCCCGAAACGGTGATGTTATCGAGGGGGTAATCGAGGTTGTTGTCCCGCTTTAGTTTGTAACGGATCGCAGTTCTGAGCATGGGTGTGCCCGCGACAAGCGTGTATCGCGTCTCATCGTTTTTAATCGCCTGATAGGCGGCTTTCTTGATATGATCTGGTGTTTTGAAATCCGGCTCACCAATTCCCAGATCAATCACCGGGTGACCCAGCGCCTTCAGTTCGAGGGCCTGCGCCATCAAACCTAGGATCATCGATGGCGCAATAACTGCCAACCTATCAGCATTCACATCAGATCCGTCCATCATAGGCCCCCCGGTCGATTACTGCGGCAATAACTGTAAAGGTGTCGACATCATGTGCTTCAGATAAGGCGGTTTTGAGTTCGGCAACTGAGGTGACCGTATGGCCGGCTCCTCCAAAGGTATCGGCCAGTTTTGCGAAGTCATGCTTGGCAAAATCCACGCCTGCATTTTTCATTTTGCGACTGCGCTGTTTGATATCAATCAGAGCAAGACTTGCATCGACGAATACGACAAAGATGGTTTTCAGACCAAGCTCAGCCGCGGTGGACAATTCACCTGCAACCATCAGCATCCCGGCATCGCCTGAGAAAGAAATGACAGTGCGTTCAGGCGCGATGAGCGACGCACCCATTGCAAGAGGAACGGCGCATCCCATGGTGCACAGGGCGGAAGATTGCAAAAGTTCCTTGGGTGCAAAGCATTTCCACTTTTGTGACAGAAGAATGCGGTGTGCGCCTGCGTCCACTGTTGCTATCGTATCCCTCGGCAGGACTTCTCGGCAAATATCGATCACAGTGCCCGGCCCCCATTCATCGGGTTCTTTGAATGCAGCGGCGAGTTTGGATTGCACGTCGCCGACTGACCAACGCTCACCGCCAGAGATACCATGTGATATCGCATCTAGGGTCAGTCCGACATGGGACACAAACTGCAGGGTAGACTGGTGCATGTAATGGATGTTTGGCTCGGTCGCAATCTCGATCACATTTACCTTGTCCGCGTCCCAAACATCACGCCAACCGACGCGCATCTCAATTGGGTCATAGCCAGCGCAGATAATCAGATCCGCTTGGCGAACGAAGGGCAGAAGGATGTCGTCGTTACGGGGCGACAATCCGGCCCCCCCAAGACACAGAGGATGATCTTCTGGCAAGATACCTTTCGCCTTGTACGTGGTGATAACCGGCACGTTTTGGCGTTCGCAAAAACGCTTGATGGACGCGCTTGCATCGTCTTTTAAAGCGTCCAGCCCCGCTATCATCAAGGGTTTCTTAGAACTGCCCAACCAGGAGCGCGCAAGCGCAAGCTCTGCTTCGGCTGGAACTACGCGGCTTGTTTTTGCGCGACGGCGCATATGGACTGGTCCCGGCTGAACGTCCGCGACCGAGATAGGCACATCAATATGGACAGGGCCATCCCGCCCGTCTGTTGCAACGACGATAGCCTTGTCTGCAATCGTGTCCGCGCCCTCAGCGGTCAGCATAAAGCTGGCCTTGGTGATCGGGCGGAATACGGCTTGCTGATCAAGAACCTGATGTGTGTAGCTCAGCGTTTCGGTTGCATCAACACAACCAGTCAACACAATGAGGGGAACCCGATCTTGATACGCATTCGCGACAACGTTGACGCCATTGACAGCACCCGGCCCCACCGTCGCGACCAAAATGCCAGGCGCGCCGGTCATGTGGTGTGCGCCTTCAGCCATAAAACCAGCACTATTCTCGTGCTTGCATAGAATGAACTGGACGCCTGCTTTCTCAAGGGCGTCAACGACGGTCAATACCTCGCCACCCGGCATACCAAAAGCGTACCGACATCCGGCCTGATAGAATCGCCGCGCAAGCAAATCCGCAGCACGTAAGTTTTTCTCAGTTTTCATGGGATTTCCTATTTGGTCGCAATCCGCGAGATGTCTGCGAGCCGCGAATAACCCTCACGCGTCTGAGGTGTTTTCATGCCAAGAATATGTCCGGCGATTTGTGTGCGCAGAATCTGCGCGGTGCCGCCACCGATGGTGAACATGCGGACGTCACGGTACATTCGTTCAAGAGGTTCTTTGTCTCCATAACCCCGCGCTCCAAACATCTGCAGAGCGTCGCTGACGACTTTGATCGCACTCTCAGAAGCGAAGAGTTTTGCCCGGGCCGCCATCGTAAAATCAGGATATTGGCTGGCGTTAGGACCGCGCGAGCGCGCCGCTTCATGCAAAAGTAAGCGCGCAGCATGCACCTGCGTGTCCATGTCTGCAAGCATCCATTGCAAGCCTTGAAACTCAGCCAGAGGACGCCCAAACTGCTCTCTTGTAAGCAGATAT
>ENA-OQVM01004392-OQVM01004392.1-marine-metagenome-genome-assembly--contig:-NODE-4392-length-14403-cov-23.479827_pt1 | contig 14403 bp, 16 predicted proteins | sample MGYA00237776_ERZ505498 | MGnify/ENA primary metagenome ERZ505498 (study PRJEB26159, sample SAMN06265151) | marine metagenome | isolation source: Helgoland LTER site | place: Germany:Helgoland, sampling... | reverse complement strand
ACCGACTTGGGACATGAGCGTGCTGATGTCCGGATTGGCCATCGCCACACAGCCCTCTGTAGCCAAGGGGGCGCGCGCATATTGGGCTGCGGGCGTGCCGTGTAGCCAAATGCCACTGCCCGTTTTTCCACGAAGGATATCCAAGGCGTTGGGGTAGTTGATTGGTAGGGCGCCCCGTCCGTACAGGTCTGGGAGGTCTTCACCGGGGAGTTTGCTCGAAACGAAGTACACGCCGAGTGGCGTACGTCCATCACCTTCAACTCGCTTGAGCACACCGTTTTTACCGACGGTAATGTACAGGTCTTTTTCGAGAACCAAATCCACGGCCTCGCCCGCCTTCGCGCGGTTGACAAACCAGTAGAGACGGGAGCGTGAGGTGTCCACTGCGATCACGTTCTGGGTGGTCTTGGGGAGGCGTAGCAAGTTTGCGGGTAGCAGGCCGGGTGCGGGCACCTCGGTGATGGCTTGCAAGCGCAACCGTGACTCTTCTAACAAGACCTTGAGGTTGGTCGACACCGTACCGGTTTTGGGTGACAGCGTGCTTAAGTTAATGGGCTTGTTGGAACTCACCGCTAATAAGTCTGCGTAAAGCAGTTGGCCTAGCTGAAAGTTGGGGTAATCGTTGCTTAGGGACTCGGCTAGCGCCAGCGCACGTGCGCGCTCACCGAGGCGCATGTGTTCATACACCGCAAATAGGCGGCTCTCTGCACTGCCAACGGAGTCGCCAGTGGCCGGCACTTTCTTCGCCGTTGATGCTTGCTTGATAGGGCCGGACGCCCTTAGTTGTTTTGCATTGCCCGTGGCGGCCGGTTGCACGGTGACGCCGTCAATAGCCAGTTGCCACTTAACGGGCAGGGTCTGCACGACACCTTCTTTGATGGGTAAAGTGGCCCCCATGCGGCCGTCATCGTTGTGCGTGCCCAGCCAGACCGCCACCGCGATCAGTCCGAGCGCCGCGCATGCCCAAGCAAATCGTAACAAGTGTTTGGTACGAAGAGGCGCACGCGGCGCCCCGTCTTGAGCTGCGGCCGCGGCCATTCTAGGCCCTTGAAGAAGTGTCACGCGAGCTACCTTGTTTATTCAACCGTTTCGCGAGTGATACGCCACTGGTTGTTTTCTTTCACAAAATTCATGCGCTTTGGGCTGGTGCCGTTAAAGCTGTCAGATTCGTAGCGCTGGCTCATGCGTGCAGACGCCGTATCACCCTGCACGGTGACGCGCACATTGGACAGTTTGACACTGATGCGTTTACGCGGCTCGATGCGGCTGATCCGCTCTGCCTCCCACGCTGTACGAGACTTGCCGTTGCTGGCTTTAAAGGTCGTGGCGTAGGCGTTTAGATAGGCTTTGGTGTCGCGGTCAGACCAGGCTTTTGCCCAATTGGCCAAGGCACTCTCGACCTCATCGATTGCGCTGGTGTCTACGGCGACCACTGCAGGGGCTGATGCAGCGATGGTTGCTGGGGCAACGATCGGCGCGGGAGCGGGGGTCACCGCCGCGCTGCTGGCCGCTGGTGGTGTCGCTTGTTTCACCGGTTCGGCGGCAGCCACTTGGGTGTCAGGTGTTTTCAGCACCACCACTGGTGCGTTGCCGGTTCTGCCAACGAGTTTGCTTCCGAGGCTACCCAACAAGGTCATTTGTGTCGGCGCAGATTGCGCTGCACCATCGACTTGAAGTGCTTGGCCGTAGTTCTTGCGGGCCAGCGCAGCGTAGACGTCCGCTACGTTTTGGTGCGCCGTTGCGTAAGAGGGGTTGGTAAAGATGGCGCGTTCAAATGCCGTCTTCGCTTTTACGAGATCTCCGCGGGCTGCATAGAGAACGCCGAGGTTGTTATGGGGTTCTGGCAACTCAGGGTAGTCCTTGGCCATGCGCTCAAAGATGGCGGTCGCTGCGCGCTCTTCACCCAATTGGGCGTTAATGACGCCCTCGAAGAACATGAGTTGTACATCCCTGGGGTACTTGTCCTGACCTTCTTTTACTAAGCGCAATGCTTCTTGCGTCTGGCCCGTCGTAAGCGCCTGTTTAATTTGGGCGTACGCATCCTCCGAGGCGAACGCTGGCGTTGTTAGGCAGGTAAGGGCTGCGGTCAGGGCGACCGCAGATAAAAATTGTGGTGACGCGAAGCGCCTGGTAAACGATTTAGGCATATTGATACTTTGTATTGTAAAAACTCAGGTAAATGCGGCGACGCACAAGAGGCTCCCGCGGACTAATATTGTAGCTAGCGATGGGCATCCCGTCGCCGGGGTGTTGTTCTGCGTATTACCCGGGTAAAATTGTTAGCTTTTCCGCGACTTTTCTACGATCCCTATGTCCCTGTCCATCTACAGCACGCGTGTGCGCGATCTTGTCCCGTTTAAGCCGTTGGACGCAGGAAAGGCCAGCCTGTACGTCTGCGGGATGACCGTGTATGACCTTTGTCACTTGGGGCATGCACGGGTCATGGTCGCTTTTGACGTGGTGCAGCGTTGGTTGCGTGCGAGTGGTTTGGAAGTTAACTATGTACGCAATATTACTGATATTGACGATAAGATTATTGCGCGCGCGATTCAGAATGGCGAGTCCATTCGCGCTCTTACCGACAGAATGATCGCCGAAATGCACGCTGACGCCGATGCGCTCGGTATCGAGCGCCCGACATCGGAGCCGCGCGCCATGGACTACGTCCCCCACATGCTCGACATGATTGGTGCGCTGCAAGCAAAAGGGCTGGCTTATCAGAGCGATAACGGAGATGTGAATTACGCCGTGCGGGAGTTTCCAAAGTACGGTGCGCTCAGCGGCAAGTCTTTGGACGAGTTGCGCGCCGGCGAGCGGGTGGCTGTCGCAGGCGGCAAAGCCGACCCCCTGGACTTCGTACTTTGGAAGTCAGCCAAGGCTCAAGAGCCTGACGAGGCGAAATGGGAGAGCCCCTTTGGCTTGGGTCGTCCGGGATGGCATATTGAGTGCTCCGCAATGAGCTGTGCCTTGCTCGGAGAGCAATTTGATATCCATGGTGGTGGCGCGGACCTGCAGTTCCCGCATCATGAAAACGAAATTGCGCAAACCGAAGGGGTCACGGGAAAACCCATGGCGCAGGTTTGGATGCACAACGGCTTTGTGCGTACGGACAACGAGAAAATGTCCAAAAGTCTCGGTAACTTCTTCACCATCCGCGAGGTGTTAAAGGCCTTTGACCCGGAGACGGTCCGTTTCTTCATCATTCGGGCGCATTACCGCAGCCCGCTCAATTACAGCGACGCCCACTTGCGTGATGCCAAGGGGGCGCTAAAGCGTCTGTACACCGCACTCGCCAACGTGGACGGTCTGGACACTGGCGGGTCTCAGCCGATTGCGTGGGATGCCAACAATTTCACCCGCGCCTTCAAGGCGGCGATGGACGAAGACTTTGGTACGCCAGGGGCGGTTGCCGTTTTATTTGACTTAGCCGCCCATGTGAATAAAACTGGTGACTTGGCACATGCCAACCTCCTGCGTCAATTAGGTGGGGTTTTGGGGTTACTGCAATCCGTCCCCCAGTCCTTTTTGCAAGGGGGCGATAGTCACGGCGACACCGACAGCGGCGACAGTGGCGTCGATGTGGATGCGCTCATCGCGCAGCGTGCCGAGGCCAAGGCGGCCAAGAACTTTGCCCTTGCCGATCAGATACGGCAAGATTTACTGGCGCTCGGCATTGTTTTAAAAGACAGTGCGGCGGGCACAACGTGGGAACGGGCATGAGCCAAACAGACGCCTCAGCGTCCTCAAAGGCAACCGCATCTGCGGACACGGCGGCCCCAGACTATTGGACCGCCGCTTGCGACCACCTCATGAAAAAAGACCGCGTCATGCGGCGCTTGGTTCCGAAGTTTATCGGCGCCGCCATTGAAACACGGGGGGAACCCTTCGTCACGTTGGCGCGTAGCGTGGTGGGACAGCAAATCTCAGTCAAAGCGGCACAGTCGGTTTGGGACCGTTTTAGCGCGCTCATGAAGACCGTTAACCCACGGGCTGTCAGCAAGCTCACGGTCGAAGATATGCGCGCCGCGGGCCTGAGCGGGCGCAAGGTGGAGTACATCAAAGATTTGGCCGATTACTTCCAAACCGGCAAAGTCAGCGTTAAGCAATGGGATGCCATGGAAGATGAGGCCATCATTGCGGAGCTCATAGCCATTCGGGGCATTGGCCGCTGGACGGCGGAGATGTTTCTCATGTTTTACTTGCGCCGCCCCGACGTCTTGCCCTTGGATGATGTGGGCTTGCTCAACGGCATTAGCAAACTTTATTTTTCGGACGAACCTGTGAGCAGAAGTGAGGTTCGGGACCTGGCCCGCGCGTGGGAGCCGTATCGCAGCGTGGCAACTTGGTATATTTGGCGCTCGTTGGATCCTGATCCCGTTGCGTACTGATGCAGCTTGTTGGCTAGCAACACAGTACCCTTGCGGATACCAACGCACACATTAACTGCAGGTTTTGCATGGCAAAAAAACATTTTTTAGATTTCGAGCAACCCATCGCGGAGTTGGAGAACAAGGTCGAAGAGCTGCGCTTTGTGCAGTCTGACTCCGCTGTTGACCTGTCGCAAGAAATTGCGCAGATCTCAAAAAAGAGTGAGCAGCTCACCAAAGACATCTATGCCAAGGTCACGCCTTGGCAGACCACCAAAATTGCGCGTCACCCTGAGCGTCCCTACACCTTGGACTACATCAACCTGATGTTCACCCACTTTGAGGAGCTACATGGAGACCGCCACTTTGCGGACGACTTGAGCATTGTGGGTGGCATGGCACGGTTTAATGGCCAAGCTTGTATGGTGCTTGGACAGCAAAAAGGGCGTGACACCAAAGAGCGCTCTTTGCGTAACTTTGGCATGACCAAGCCAGAGGGCTACCGCAAGGCGCTGCGCCTCATGAAGCTGGCTGAAAAATTCAAAATCCCCGTATTCACCTTTGTCGACACGCCAGGCGCCTACCCCGGTATCGACGCGGAGGAGCGCGGGCAAAGCGAGGCGATTGGTCGAAACATCTTTGAGATGGCGCAGCTGGAAGTGCCCATCTTGACCACCATCATTGGCGAAGGGGGCTCGGGTGGTGCCTTGGCTATTTCGGTAGCCGACCAAGTCTTGATGTTGCAACACGCGGTCTACTCGGTCATCAGCCCAGAGGGCTGTGCCTCCATCTTATGGAAAACCAGCGATAAAGCCGAAGTGGCCGCCGAGGCGTTAGCCATCATCGCGCCGCGACTCAAAACCTTGGGACTCATAGACAAAATCGTCGCCGAACCCCTAGGTGGCGCACACCGTGACCCTGAGCAAATGGCGATAGCGCTCAAGCGCGCCTTAACCGACGCCTTGCGCCAGGTGAGCGACCTCAAGCCATCTGAACTGTTAGATCGCCGGTATGAGCGCCTCCAAAGTTATGGCCGCTTCAACGACACCAACGCCTAATTCGCTGTCGGTCCACCACAGCCCAAATCCCTGTCACGACCTTCCTGCCTTAACCGGTGAAGTCGCGGTGGCATTGAGTGGTGGCGCGGACTCTACCGCCTTGCTTTTGGCCGCGCAGGGCGCCTACCCCGGACGGGTACGTGCCATACACGTGAACCACCAAATCCAATCTGCCGCCACCGCCTTTGAGCAACAGTGCCAGCAAATGTGTGCGCAACGCGGTATCCCGCTGCACGTCGTAAGGATCAACGTCGAGCGGGGTCCACGCCAAAGCCTAGAGGCCCAAGCGCGTGTGGCGCGTTACCGCGCCTTGGCACAAGCCGCCCAGGAGCAGGGCATTGCCACCATTTTGTTGGCGCAGCACGCGCAAGACCAACTAGAAACGGTCCTAATCGCCCTGAGCCGTGGTGCGGGCTTGCCTGGTTTGTCTGGCATGGCGCCCACATTTAAGCGCCATGGGGTCCAGTTTGTGCGCCCCATCCTGCACGTCAACGATGCCGACTTGCGCCAGTGGCTAGATGATGAGGGCGTAGGCTACATACATGACCCCTCCAACGATGACCAACAGTTCACCCGCAACCGAATACGCCACCAAGTAAGCCCTGCGCTAGCGGCGGCCTTGCCCCAGATGGCGGCGGCGGCGGCGCGCTCCGCGCAGCACATTGCCCAAGCCCAGCGTCTGCTCAACGACTTAGCCGCGTTAGACGCCCAGCACACGGGCATACCGCCGCAGATCAAGCCACTGCAGACCCTGCCCGCCGAGCGCCAGAGCAATGTGCTGCGTTGGTGGCTTGCACAAACACCCGATGCCACCCCCAGCAGCGCCCAGTTGTCGGCGCTGATGTCTCAGGTATCGGCCTGCACCACGCGTGGTCACCGCATACACCTAAAAGTCGGTAGCGGTCACGTGGTGCGCGAGGGCGCGCATCTCAGCTTCGTCGCCAAAGCACCCGGCGCATAATGCGCGGCGTGCTGGCCAGGGTATCCCCCCTATAATTCTGGGTTTGCCCTAGGAAAATGCGCTAACCCAAGGGAAGAAGCGCATCACGGCCTCATCCAACCACTGACGTTTTTTAATATGGCTTTAATTGTTCATAAGTACGGCGGCACCTCAATGGGCTCAACCGAGCGCATACAAAATGTGGCCAAAAGGGTGGCCAAGTGGCACCGCGCCGGTCACCAAATGGTGGTTGTTCCATCCGCTATGAGCGGTGAAACCAACCGGCTACTTGGCTTAGCCAAAGAGCTCGCACCCGCGAAGGCGACCCCTGCCTATGACCGTGAACTCGACATGATCGCCGCCACGGGCGAGCAGGTATCGGTCGGCTTGTTGTCAATTGCCTTGCAAGCCGAGGGTGTTGAAGCCATCGGTTTTTCGGGCTGGCAAGTACCCATTAAGACAAACAGCGCGCACACCAAGGCGCGCATAGAGTCCATTGACGATGCACGGGTCCGCTCAGAGCTGGCCAAGGGCAAGGTCGTCATCATTACGGGTTTTCAGGGGATTGATGAGAACCAAAACATCACCACGTTGGGGCGCGGCGGCTCGGACACCTCTGCCGTGGCGGTTGCCGCGGCCATGAAGGCAGACGAGTGTTTGATCTACACCGACGTGGACGGCGTGTACACCACCGACCCACGCGTCGTCCAAGACGCACGGCGACTCACCCGCATTAGCTTTGAGGAAATGCTGGAAATGGCTAGCTTGGGTAGCAAAGTCTTGCAAATTCGCTCCGTGGAATTTGCTGGCAAATACCGCGTGCCGATGCGGGTGCTGTCCAGCTTTACCCCTTGGGACATCGATATCAATGAAGAAGCCCAATCAGGCACTTTGATCACTTTTGAGGATGACGAAAACATGGAACAAGCCGCTGTATCAGGTATTGCATTTAACCGTGACGAGGCCAAAGTGTCGCTGCTGGGGGTGTCCGATACCCCCGGAATCGCGTTCCGCATTTTGGGCAGTGTGGCTGATGCCAATATTGATGTGGACATGATTATTCAAAACCTAAGCAAAGAGGGCATGACCGACTTCAGCTTTACGGTGCACCGCAATGACTACGCTAAAACCATCGACCTCCTGAAGGAAAAGGTAGCTGGGGAGTTGGGCGCCTCTGAAGTAACCGGCGATGCCAAAATCTGCAAGGTCAGTGTCGTCGGCATTGGCATGCGCAGCCACGCAGGCGTTGCTAGCAAGATGTTTCGCTGTTTGAGCGAAGAGGGCATCAACATCCAAATGATCTCCACATCGGAGATCAAGATTTCCGTTGTCATTGATGAGAAGTACATGGAGTTGGCTGTTCGTGCGCTGCACCGCGCCTTTGACTTAGACCTCGCTGTCGGCTCAGATAAGCTCTAAAGTCGTGGCATAATCACGTTTCCGGAGCGATGACCGAGTGGCCGAAGGTGCTCCCCTGCTAAGGGAGTATGGGGTGTAGAGCCTCATCGAGGGTTCGAATCCCTCTCGCTCCGCCAGAATTTAACCCCAAGTGATTGATTTACTTGGGGTTTTTCTTTTTCTAGCATATCCAGCCCACCTTTGAGTCCACCTTCAAACTGGACGCCCTTCATGGTTGGACTGAACAAACGCTAGGAAAATTGAGTAACACTACGGCCATCTCAGTAGAGACAGAGCCGTCTCAGCGCTTGCAAAGTTGCGTTAAATCAACCTTACTTTGACCACAGCGACTAAATGAGACATCACATATGAAAAAGCACATTTCCCTGCTGTTCGGATTGAGTCTGTTGACCAACGTTTGCATTGCAGGCGATTGGACAGAGAAGTACACCCCCACGAAAGCTGAGTGGCTGGAATACGTTGTCAAACGCGATATCAGCCGCTGGACTGACCTTTGGAGAACGAGGGTGGCGCTTAACGTAAGGGTTGTAGTACCGCGCAAAGAGGTCGCCATTGTGGTCACTCCCGCCAATGGAGAGGGCGATTTCACACCCGCAATTTGTGACGATTACAAAGCAACCATAAAGCAGTCAGCCGAAAACACACTTCGGAAATACGCATGGGCAAATGGTGCAAAGGTCAAAGTTAAGTGCGTCTGATGCGATGTTATCGCTGTGTCGTATATCCACGCGCTCCCGTTCTGGCCGCTTGCTGGGCAAGGGTTCTATCAAGAAATATCCTTGCGGCAGTCATGTCGCCAGCCAGCGCTTTTTGATAGCCGTTAGACACAAAGACGCTAGTAGCACCATGATTGCCAACCATTCTTCCTGTGTGTGTTTGGGGGTCCAACTGGTCAAAGACTAATCTCCCAATGGCGTTGCCAGCGACATTTTCGACTCTGCCATTATCGAAAGTCGTTCCTCGCCCGTGGTCGAATTGGCACACAAAAGTCATTGGCTGGGCAAAAGTTACGCCTTGTGCCAAGCATGAGGCTACAAGCACACCGACCGCTTTTAACTTTAAAAACTTAAACATGGTTCGCCTTTTTTAGTCACGATGAGGGCGTACTTGCTAACGCTTGGATCATTATGATGCGTCACCAAGATCGCCTCTTGGTTGAATCTGCGCAGATCGGCTGACTAGCCAGTATCGAGTTTGTTCAGATATTTACTTAATCGCAACACAAGTGTAATTTAGTTGCTCGCGGACCCACAACTATCATCAGTCAACTCCATCCAATCCGAATAACCCGCAACTCCTTGCCCAACCGCTTCGCTCTAGCGCGACCTTCTTCAATCAACCTGTCAGCATTCGCATCAGCCTCAGACGTGCCAAAGAACACAACAACCACATGTTGGTCTTTTTGAACACACGCTGACTCAAGAGTCTGGACACGTCGCTTAAGCGTTTGCAAGCTCATTCTTATTGCTTTCCAGCGCCTCAATCCGTTTGGTCAACTCTTCGACCTCAATAGCCTTTAAAACGCTCGTCATGGCGCTTAAAAGGCTTGCGCCCACATCGGGTGACACCTCGCCATCCAGCACGCTCCTGAGCACGTTTTGTGCGTCTGATGCGATGTTGCCGCTGTGTGGAATTTGCACACGCTCTTGCTCTGGTCGCTTGTTGGGCAGTGTTCGATCCAAAAGCATCTTTGCCGCAGTCATATCGCCAGCCAGCGCTTTTTGATATACGGACTCCAGCACCTGCGGAATCATTGCGTCAATGGACTCAGCGTAGCGGTGACGCTTGTCTTTGATGCCCCTTGGTCTGCCAGTAGGGTTACCTGAGACGCCTTTGGTGAATTGCATATCTGCTCCTGATATGAACAGCCAATACTGTTTATTTGTACAGTATTTTAGTTCTAGCCACAGTTCTCGTAAAGGGGTTAAAGTGCATTGGGTCAGGCTCACACGCTTGAGTCGACTTCTGGTGTTTAGAGCGCAAAAAAATGAAAAAAGACGTTCAATCTTCGGTACGCCAAAGACTTTGACGACAGCGCAATCTATCTCGAAGCGACCAATTCTTTTGAGTTACCAAGTGGTATCAAGGGTAATTTCGACCATCTCATTTCTTCCGCTTCGTTGCTGGTTGAGTTTTCCCCAGCAGAATGGGTAATTGATGTTTACCTACGCAGTGAAAAACACGCAGATTGGGCGATGAAACTGGAGCGAGTGTATTTTGAAACCAATCATTGTCTCTAAGTCGCAAAAATCAACGGTCAGCGATTTCTAGTTGACTACCAGTATCGGCGACTTACACCGAAATTTTTTGTGAATGTTTGGGGATCTACTAAGATAGACCAACTTGACGACGCTACGGGTCTTCTGTAACGACTAGCAGACTCTCAGACAAAAAACCGCTACTTCTAGCGTTTGTCTTTACACTCTTCTTGCCACCTACAGACTCATTTTTCTTTCACATCAAACGCTAGAACGATACGCTCTTCTTCTGATTCAAAAGGAATCGTGTAGTGCATGAGAGACGCCGGAAACAAAACCATACTACCAGTAACTACAGTTATTGTTTTTTTCTCGTTTATACGTGTATCAGTCGGATCATTGTCTCTACCTAAGGCTACAACCAGATTGCCGCTGTCAACCTTTAATTTACGAGGTATATTTATGTATATGCTTCCACTGAGCCAGCCTTCAGTATGGATATGAGGCTTTAAATTACCACCACTTTTCATACTGATGAGCCAGCCATGGAGACTGTACTCAGCTGGCATTTTTTTTATCAAACCTTCTTCGCTCTCCTTGAATTTTGTTTGATACTTTTCTACTTCAAATCGAATAATATTTTGAATTTCTTTTGTGTCATCATTTTTTATATCAAATATATTTCCTGAAGTTTGATTGCCGTTTACTAGAAGGATTTGTCTTCTATTCGAAATCTGGTTTTCATTAAGTATAGACTTTGCTTTTTCTACAAATATTTTTTCGAAGTCATATCGAGTATTTAAGTCATTATGTAAAACATAATTTAATGGTTTTGTGCAAAATAAGTTTGGCTTTTCCAACCCATATTTCAGCGCGGAACGGCAGGCGAGTGAACCGATAATTGCGTTAGCTTCATCCTGATTGATCAAATAATCTAATTCATCAAAAAAAGCGGACTTTTTATCTTGCTGAAACAAACACATCAATAATCGACTGTGTACTTTGATATTTTCAGGTTTCAACGCTATCACTTGATTGTAGCTTTCTTCCGCCTCGTCAAATCTTTCTAGTGTTTGGAGCGTGTTACCCAAGTTGCTGTGGGCCTCTGCATAGTCTGGCTTTAGTGCGATGGCTTGTCTGTAGCTTGCCTCAGCCTCTTCTGGTCGACCAAGGGCCATTAGTGTGACGCCCAAGTTGTAGTGGGCTTCTGCAAAGTCTGGCTTGAGTGCGATGGCTTGTCTGTAGCTGGCCTCAGTGTCTTCGAGTCGGCCAAGGTCTCTCAGTGTGGCGCCCAAGTTGTAGTGGGCTTCTGCAAAGTCTGGCTTGAGTGCGATGGCTTGTCTGTAGCTGGCCTCAGCCTCTGCTAGTCGGCCCAGGTCGTGTAGTGCGGTGCCCAAGTTGCTGTGGGCTTCCACATCGTTTGGTACGAGAGCCAAGGCTTTTTGATTGGCTACGACCGCATCGGGTAGCCGTCCCGATGCTCTAAGCACCGCTCCGAGCACCTTCCATGCAAAATGGTCGTTCGGATACTTTTGACTCATCGCTACTGCTAGCTTCTCTGCTACTGCGTACTGCCCACTTTGATACTGCGTAAGTAGCGCATTTACTTCGGCCTGAGAAGGACAACTAGTCTGCCCCAGACTCCTTTGAGATGGCGATGCGTTTTTCTTCTTCTCTTTCTTTGCCGAGAACTTCTTACGTTGTTGCGTAAAGGTGGGGCTTTGAGCTTTGTACAACTCAGGCTCTTTACTTCGGGGCGTCAGTTGCTGACTCAATGCATCCACTTTCTCTCCAGTCAACCCCATTTTCCTGCCCTGCTCAAGAACAACTCTGGCAGTCTCAGGCTGGTTATCTTTAATCAGCGCATCGATGTAGCTGATCCAGTACTGTCTTTGCTTGGGGTTGGCCTCAAGTGCAGTTCTCAGTAGCGGTAGCGCATCCGCAGACTTGTTTACAGATGCCGCAAGAACACCCAAATTGTGATTCGCGTCGGGGTGCTTTGGCTGATCTTTTAGGATAGCCCGGTAAAGCGCTTCTGCTTCTTCCAACTTACCCGCTTTATGCGCTTCTACGGCTTGTTCTATAGTTGTTGGCATACCAGTGGCATTGTAATGTTTATTCTTGATAGAGCTTGTTAGCTACAAATTTGTGGTGTAGCTAATGTTAACGCCGATCAAGGCTGACCCTTGGCGAAGCCTAGCTTGCTGAGTTGGCTAAAGCAGAGCTTGCAAGCATGGACTCTGGTGCTTACCCACAAGTCGCCTTCACCCGCGCCATCGCTGACCTTGAACTTAACGCAACCAATATTGATTTGGTGGGGTTGAGTAACACGGGCCTTCAGTACATGGAATACGTGCCTTAAGAATCGGTGTCACTGGCCCAAGCCAGCCGCGCACATATGTTTTGGCAGGTTGGGTAACTTGGGCGGCCCTGCTCGAGTCAACTAGAGTCCAGTTTGCGGTAGCACCGTTAATTAGAAATTTTGCTTTGTTGTGGCAACCAATGACCAAGTCGGCGTTGGTTAACCACTCCATGTCCATTGAGCTAACAACTCAACGGCTAAGGTTCGTTCTGATATTTCTCCCAAGACTTGTCCAGCATATGCTCTTCATTGGATACAGGGCTGTTCTGAACTGAACTTAACTGATCTGTACTTGACTTAACTACGGACTCGCGGGGTACTCGCGACTTACCCGCATTTGTTTTAGCCGCACCTTTTTTGCCGCCAACAGACTGTGCTTTGCGTTGGCCAGCTAAGTGCGTTCGGTAGTCCTCCAAGTCTGGACTTGTAATCCAGCCGTCATTTGTCTGGAAGAACGGATCAAGCCACTGCATCGCGGCAATGATCTCTGCCTCGTCAAATCGTAGGACGCTTGCGAGCCTTTTTAAATCTGCTGGTAGCCGATGATTTTCCCAGCACTCCAGACGTAGTGTGTAAAGCAAGCCGCGAGCGGCGAGCGGCATTTGGCGAAACTGAAAGTTCGCCAGCATTGACGCAGAGTACTCTTGGTAGCATGGGGCTGGTCGGTTTTGAGCCATCACTCAGCCCCCCCAAAGAGCGCTGTCAAGTAGCCTTTCCGCCTCATATGAAGTTCAGTCACCAGTTCACGGATTTGATCTTCAGGCATACCAGCAACGCGTGCGGCGCAAATCGCATCGACCTCGGTATCGAGCCAACCAACAGACCTCTGCCCGACGGCAATTGGTCGGGTGAACAGTCCTAATTGGATATTTTTGTAGACGGTAGTACGCGAGCGGAATCCGAATGTTTTAAGGACATCGGATATTCGTTTGATGGTCATTTCAATCTCCTTGTTTACGCGTCTTTGTGAATCAAAGACACGACTCAAGTCGAAAGCCACAACCCCACCTTGGGGCAAGGGATTAGTTTTTCTTCTTTGAATTCAATGGTTTACCCCATGCGCCCACAAGGGCTTGTGCCCCAGAGTCACTGGATTTTGCCCCTGCCTTTTTCTGATTTTTAGATGGCATGTTCTTGTTTACGATCTCGGAAACCCGCTGTTGAGTGATACCTAATTCACGAGCCGCCGCGGACTTGTTCCCACCATGGCGCTCGACGGTCTTGATGACCTGAGCGTGCCGCTCAGCGGGGGTCATCTCTTCGGGTTGAAAATCGTAAACAGAGTGGAGGTTTAGTTGCTTCAACCAACGCGCCACTTCTTGTCGCTCGAACCGTGCTGAAGACAACTGATTGCGAGGATGGCTATCTAACTCGACGTCGTCATCTGGGATGTCGCCCCCGCCGAGCGCATGATTGCGTTTTCTGTAAAGGAACGGGTGGCACAGACCTTCCAGTAGCCCCAGCTTCAGATCTCCAAAGGGCATCCCAGTCAACAAAAAAAGTGAATGCAGATACGCGTCTCTAACTCTTTTGAAGACAGGGTCACCTTCATCCAAACTCGTTGAATCCGCCAGTGGATCAATGCCTTGAATCAAACAGGCGATCTCATAGGCGCTGAAGGTCTTCTGAAAATCCCAGCGGCGCAAATTAGGGGCGGAGTCTCCGGAGGTCATTTCACGCCTTTTGATTTAGAAGATAGCCCGCCCATGATTGCATCATTTCCGCGCGCTTAACAAATTGCGTACCCCGCTGATATGCCGCCTCCACCTCATCGGGCAGTTTGTGCGCCAATGCAAACTCTGCAACATCGCGAGAAAACCCCGACTCTTCAGCCGCCCACATACGAAATGTGCTCCTAAATCCATGAGGACAAGCCTGTCGTCCATCTGGGTCAAGGAACTGATCGCTGACATCCCTTTTTGCATTCATGCGCTTGATGATTGCACCTAAAGTCATATCTGACATCGGTTTTTGTCCGACGGCAGCGTGTGTGAGACAAATAGGGGTACTTGATTAGAGGAGGGTTTTGGTTCATCTTTCAACTTAAGGAGTGAAGATG
>ENA-OQVM01004391-OQVM01004391.1-marine-metagenome-genome-assembly--contig:-NODE-4391-length-14404-cov-3.238431_pt1 | contig 14404 bp, 19 predicted proteins | sample MGYA00237776_ERZ505498 | MGnify/ENA primary metagenome ERZ505498 (study PRJEB26159, sample SAMN06265151) | marine metagenome | isolation source: Helgoland LTER site | place: Germany:Helgoland, sampling... | reverse complement strand
GCATCAATAGTTATCTGTGTAGCGTCATCTAATACGAGCACTAAGTCAGTACCTATAACAGAGCCACTTACTACAGGGTTGCCTGAGCTACCTGCTCCACCTAGTGTAGAAGCGTCTATAGTTAGTGTAGAGCCGTCACTTACATCTAATAATATATCAGTACCGCTAACTTCTCCACCCGTAATGGTTGTGTCGTTATCAATAGCTAAACTAGAAGCATCTATAGTGACTACAGAAGCGTCACTCATAGTTAATTCTAAGTCAGTGCCATTTAAAATACCACTTTCAACATATAAGGTAGTATCTACAGCCAAAGCTGAAACATCTATAGTAATTACTGAAGAGTTGCTTAAAGTAAGCTCTAAGTCGTCTCCGTTAAGTGTACCACTTTGTACTACGTCATTAGTATCTATAGCTAAACTAGAAGCATCTATTACTACTGTTGTAGCATCTGCCATTGTAAGAGTCAAATCTGAGCCACTAAGTGAGCCACTAGCTACGAAGTTATTTTCGTCTACTCCTAAAGTAGTTACATCTACCGTGTAAGATACACCATCGTTAAGTCCTAGTGTTAGGTCATTACCTACTAAGGTAAAAGAGTCTACAAAGGTGTCATCTGAGGCGAATCCTGCTGTATTGGTAAAGATAGCGTTTAATTGCACTACGGCTTGGTTAAGTACTGAGTTCACAAAAGCTCCATTAATACTTACAGCGTTAACAGGTAAGCTCTCTACTATAACCTTAGCACCGCCTTTAATTTTAATCTGTATTTCAGTACCGTTAGCAATCGCTTCTAAGGTGTTTACTGCGTGTGGCACTAACAAACTATCAGCTCCTAGGCTTAAGTCTCTTAGAAGTATCGTAGAGCCCGTAGAATCCAATCCAAAGTCCATAGCTTTATACTTCAAATAAGGAGATATAAGCTCTAAGTCTTTATCTTCAAATAATCTGTTATGTACAACAGCTTGGTATCTGTAGTTTCCATCTGCTTGTAGTTGGTCTCCTTCTCTTACTTGAAAAACTCCATAATCAGTATCTGTACTTCTGTCTACCTTGCGTATTTCAGCAAAGATAGTTGTACCTGCGTGAATCTCTACAGGGTGGTCAAACCACCACTCTATTAAGTCTCCTGCATATATAGTATTTTCAGCTCTTACGTGATTTTTAGGTAAAATTTGCTTGTATAATTTTCTACCATTAACAGATAGTGTATATACTAAAGTTTGACCTTCAGGCACGTCTTCTCCTGCTGTTGTAGTAATACCTAAACCTGCTATGTTAACTCCAAAGTAGTTACCACCTGAGTAGCCTGTAGTGTTCAAAGTAGGGCTACCACCTAAAGGTAAAGAAAACATATCGCTATATACTCTACCACTCGGAGGTATAAAGCCATCAGCTCCCTGATTAACAAGAAGAGATTGGTCTTTCAATCCACCCCACATAGGGTAAAAGTTAGTCTCATTACCTAAGTTAGTAAAAAAGATGTTCTCAGCTCCTGAGCTCATTTTATGTTGTTCTCCTAAAAATAGTGAGTTAAGAGTAGTTTCAATAGCTCTGTCTCCTATTAATTGGTCTTGCTCTTCGTCATATCTAAAGTGTCTTAGTGTATCTGTATGGTCTGCTCCTGCAACCTTCTGAGGTAATCCATCCTCATCATATACAAAAAGCTCTTTTGTATCAATTGCAATAAATTGTGAGCCATAAGGTAAAGACGGTGTTAGTTCCGCCTTTAACCCTGTGAACTGTTTCTGTGTTTTTCTAATCATTCTAATTGTTGTTTATTAATTATTAAAAGCTCTATCTAAGTCTGTTTGAATCTTTCTTAATATGTTTGCCGTTCCTGGGCAAGTTGTGCATATCCTTCTTGTTCTATATCTCCTTCCATAGATTACTAGGTACAAATCGAAGAGCATATCAATCTCCTGCTTATTCCATCTGTTTTTTATCCTAGTATCCATAAAAGTTTGATAAGATTCTCTTTCTTCGTCAGTAAAGCATCTTCTTACTTTTTGTTCTCTTGGGAACATATTGTTCAATTTCTTTTTTCTCTCATCACATCCACAGTCATCTCCAAGAATAGCCTTAGCTACCTTTGCAATTCCTGTTGCTTCCAAGACTTTCTCAATGTCATCTCCTAATCCTTGTGATTGAGATGCAATATAGTCTTTATATTCCTTAGTTCTTTTGTCTAATGACTCGTAATACTCTTTGTTCTTTTCCATAATTCTATTTATTAGTTTTTAAATATTTAAGTGAGCTGTTACTATATAGGTGTAAATCCTCCCCTAGTACTTCCTCCACCGCTTTCTTTATCTGTCTATGTACATACATTCTGCTGATGTTATATTCTTTAGATATCTGACGGATGCTCCTGTCATAAGTCTCCGCTAGCAATTCTTTTTGCGTATAAGAAAGATTATCAATCTTATCTAGAAGCTGTTGTTCCTCATCTGTAGCTTCAAAAATACCCTCATTGGATTGAAACTCATAATCTTCAATCTCTTGAGATTCATAACTAGGAGGCATTCCGAATTTTTTGTGATAGTCAATAAATACACTTTCTAGTGTAAGGGTAATGTAATAGTCATTAACCTCCTCTTCTTTGTCAGCTAGCTTTAAGTACATCTCCTGCACTATGTCATCAGCTTGAGCTTTGTTCTTTGTAATCCTTAAAGCAATGCCTCTCCACTTGGAATCAAACGCTGCTATCTCTTGTAGTCCTTTCATTGTTTTTGGTTTTTTGGTTTATATATAAGTATAAGCAAAATCTATACCACTATAAGAAAAACTTATACACATAAGACGCAATAAAAGTAAAAAAGTTACAATTTTTTTTCTCAGTGTTTACGGGGGTTAACAAGTTTTATAGAAAATAATTTAAAAAAAGTTGCAAAAAAGTTTTTTTAAACTAAAAAGAGGTTGTAACTTTGCTCAAAAATAATAACTAACTATAAAAACAAATATTATGAAAACTATCAAAACAACTTACAAAAATATAACTTACAGAGTAACATTTAGAGAAAATCACTTTGCTTACGCTCAAGATGCTAACGGGTACAATGTTACAGATTCAAAAACAATTCAGGCACTAACAATAAATAACTAAAAATAACTAACGGGGGTGTAAAAGCCCCCTTAATCATAAATAATAATAATATTGTTTTTAAATAAATATCAATCAATTAAATTTAACATTATGAGAAAATTAAAAGTAAATTCAAAACTAGTAGTAAGAAACGTTAAAAGACAGGATAACATCACCAAAGGAGGTCTTCTGTTCGTAGCCTCAGTAATACTACCGTCAGCTCTATGTGTATTGTACACAGTACTATTTACTAACCCCACTATCACATTTGGTGGATTTTAAAAATTAAAACTATGAAAACATTAAAAGAAAGTATGAAAGATTTCACAGCTCCATTCATTGAATGGGAGTCAGATATCGATAGTGAAGTAATACAACAATCACTAGTAGAAGCTCAAATGGGAGACTTCGGAATTGAGTTCAGTATACAAGGTAGTAGAGAGATATCATTCTCTCACGGCTCTTATTTTGAAACAGAAGATGTAACCGTTGGAGATGCCGTTTGGGATATAGAAATATTCGCTGTCTTTGATAAAGACTTTGAAGATGTAGAATTAACAAAAGAAGAAACTGAATTACTAATTAATATAATAACTAACGAATATGAATAAGGAAAAAATCACAGAACTGTATTTAAAATTTGAACTTACAAAAGATGATGTTTTTAAACACAAACATTATTTAATTATCACACGTAGCGGAGTAGAAAAAATCCAAAGCAAGTCTAACATTGAAGTTAACTTTAATTTAGAGCAATGTACTCCCAATTTCTCAGTAGTCAAAGCAACAGCTTTCAAGAGAGAAGCTGCTGATGTACGAATTGAGACTTACGGCTCGGCTTTGAAAGGGTCTACCTATTCAGAAGGGTCTACTAACTCGTGGTATGTCACAGAACTTGCCGAGAAGAGAGCTTTATCAAGAGCTATTCTCAAATTAGTTGGAGCTTATGAACTTGGAATTTTTGGCGAAGATGAGTCAGAAGACTTCAAACGCAAATAATATGCAAGGCTCAAAAGAATATTTTTTAAGAGTTAAAGAGGAAGAGTACTTTGACTTACCTCAAGCCCTTAGAGAACGTTGTACGGTCTATTATAACGATTACGAGCTCTACAAAGACAACCCTAGTTTTAAAGCTTTAAACAAAGCCTATAGGAATTCTAAGAAAGCTCTAGAGAATTGGAAGTATGACCAACGTCATAACTAAAAACAGCCTCACAGAAATGTGGGGCTTTACTTTTTAAATTTATTTACCATCTTTTCTCCGCTTCTAACTACAAAATAACCACCTACAGCAGTCATAAGTAATCCCTTGAGTAATCCTATCCACTCTGAGGCTATTTTAAAGCCTTCTAACGAACTATCTAACATTATGAATACAAACATACAGATTAATAGAAAAGCAAGCGTATATGGTCTTATATTCTTTGACATAAAAGAATCCGAATGCAAATCTGCTTCCCATCTTTTTGTTATCTCAGTCTCTAACTGCATATCGTATTGAAGTTCTTGAATCAATAGGTCTTTATCCTCTTGGCTCAGTGCTTTATCTCCGCTGATTGCATCTCCTAATTTCTCTAATGCTTTTACACCTGTTAAGTTTCCTGCAAGCTCTAGTAATTCAGGAGCAAATTGCTTCCCCTGTTTAGCTAAGAACCTAAGTGCATCTCCTACTCTAGTAGTTCCGTGCTTGTCTTTATATTTTCCTGTATCCATTAGTATGTCCAAATTACATCGCAAGATTTATTCATATCATTATCAACGTGAATGAAATTCTTTGCTATTCCTATTCTATTAAACCCTGCTTCAATTAAAGCATTGACTATTTTAAATCTATGTCTTGAGCTAGTGCAAGCGATGTCACAGGCTTTTCCAAGTCTATGTGAGCTTTGAGGAACTCCTCCAACTTTCTTATTGTGAGATTTACTCCTGTATCCTGATGTTATCCTGAAGGATACTCCTGCTATTTCACGAGCATTGTCTAGCATCTCAAGGAATCTCTTGTCCATTAAGTTTCCACTTCCTATCTCATCAGGAGAGTCAAACTCACTTGTTTTAAAGTTCTTCATATCTGTCTTCTAAATTTTCATCTTCTAGTTCCCAAATTTCAAGCTTAAGCATTTCATTCTCTAGCCTAGTTTTCTTTCTGTTAACATTACCATCTAATATCTTATTGACTATAAGTACAATCGTATAAACTCCTCCTAATACTGAGAGGACAACCTGTATCAACTGCATATTCCCACCATTAAGGAAGGCAAAAGCAGTGTCTTTAACACTCATTACCCAAAGGGAACAAGTGCCATAATTGGCTATTAGTTTAAACATTTTTGGGGTATTTATTAGAATAATCTGTGTCTTGGGTGTTGCATATTTTAAACTGTCGTTGCGCTTAAAACACCTGAATTATCTACAGATATTCTAAAGCGAGTACCATCAGGGGACTTGACTACTACTCCGTCTCCTACATCCTTGACTTCGATGTCTCCTCCGCTAATATTTATGCCGTTATTATTAAATTCGATTAGGTCTCCTGTTCCGTTGTTTTGAACACTTGAATTGTTACCAATTAACAAAGCACTAGAGTTAGAGTCTATATCTATTCCATTAGCAGATGCATCTATTTGATTGAATCTTATCTCTAAACCTGTACAGTTCTCAGAGAAAACACCCGTTGCTGACTCTGTTATATTATTGTCAAAAACAGACACATACTCTTCGCAATCTTTTAAGTGTACATCAATAGAGCCACCTGACTCAGAAATGACGTTATTGCTTATGTTTAGGTTTTGACCCTTCTCTATATATATAGTGGCTAGTCCTTCGTCAAGCTTATTACACTCTTCTATGATGTTGTTTGATAGTATATTTCTAGATATGCCCTTAGCTCCTGTTATCTCTGTAGCAGTTAAGTATATAGCTTCTCCACGAACTTCGGTAAAGTGATTGTTTAATATTAAGATGTCCTCTATATCCTTTACGTCTGACACCCCCTTTATCCCCGTTAATACACCCTCAAAGAAGTTGTTTTTTATGCTACCATTGTTAACGTCAGTAAAGTGTATACCTGTCATTTTGTTTCCCTTAAACAAACACCCCTCAATGAATATGTAGTGTAATAGGTCGCCCATAACGCCAACAGCGTTAACTTGGCTTTGAGATATAAAAAATATGTCCTTTATGTTGGTTTTATCCCAAACATCTGAGCTAAAGCTAGTGTGTTCTACTGATATAATTGGTCTTAAAGTGCTAGTAGGTATCGCTTCGTTATTCATCCAAAACATAGTAGAGTTACCCATACCTTGAAGAGTTATTTGCATAACTTCAGTTATTGATATAGGGTCTTCAAAATAAAAGTTTCCTTCACTAAAAAGTATAACCCCTCCTCTTCTACCTGAGCTATAAATATCGGGTAGTTGTGATATAGCGTCATTTACGACTAACTCGTCATTTGTGCCGTCACAAACAAAGTCTGCTAAGTCTTTAACCTCTTGAGAAGCGTTGCTTGAAGCTATAAAGAATGTGAAATTACTTTTCGACGCGGGTATTAGGTTTGATTTATTTATTTGCACATCTCTGTCTCCTACAGCTCTTGATAAGTCTACTGCGTATAGTTTAGCGCTATCAGGTAAGCTAGTTACCTCTGTTAATTGTGATATTTTTTTATCTGCCATTTTATTGTTTATTAGTCATTTAATAATAAGTTGAAACTACTGTCATTTAGCAATAGCCTGAATCCTGTGTTGAGCAATACGTCTCCTGTAGGTACAGGGGATTCTGATTGTATTAACATCATTACTCTGCGCCTACTCATTATATAGTAGAGTCAAAGTATCCATCTAAAGCTGTCTTTAAAGCGGCAAAACTAGCATAAGCTACACCTGCTTCATCTTGTAAGTCTGAGAATAAGGTCTTATTCAAAATATCCACACCTTGTATGGTCTTGATGATTAAGAAATCTCCTTGCTTTTGTCTCTGAATTTCGCAATATGCAGGGTATCTGTATTCGATTCCGTTAAGTATTACCAATTCTTTCGTTACTGAGTCTTCGTAAATTTTCATTTTATCTAATTATTAAGTTATTTATTATTTATTTATTATCCTAAACCTAGACATCCGTCAGGAGTGCCTTGAATTATTGTGAATTTACTGTTTAAATTAGCTATAAAGTAAGCTTGATTGTCTTCTTTTCCATCAATCTCAACGGTATATCCGTTTAAATCTGACTTATTTGCTCCTGATTTATCACTTACAATAGCTTCAACACCATTCCTAATGCCTAGAAATCTACCATTCCCTTGCTCATCTACTACAATACAGTGATGTGGTCTCTTAGTTAGCTTCCAAAACTCTTCTGAATTCCTTGTTCCTTGCACAACAAAGGATAGTTTCTGAGAATAAACCTCTCCTCCATCCTCTCTGCTCTGTGTTTCTTCAAAAGAAGCACCGTGAACATCGTATTCATATAGTGTAGCTGTAGGGATTGACGTGATTAACTGACCTGTAAGCACTACTTGCGACCTTGAATAGTCAACGTACTCAGTAAGGTATATCTTCTTAAGACCTCCTTGTCTGTCGTTATCTCTCTTAGCTGTTCCTTTTGTTAAATCGTATTGAGCCATATCTTATCTATTATGATAATGAGGTAAACAATCATCATCAAATCCATTCATTCGTCTTCTGTCATCAACTTGGTTAGATGTCTCATTAAAAAACCATCCACTTCTACTCTTCATATTCTTTGAAGCATTAACCTCATCTTGATACGTCTTATATTCGGCTATAGAGTGCTTATTAAGCCACTTATAGAATCTTCTGATGTATGTATCTGCTATACCTGCATAAGTGTCAGCTAATCGCATTATATCCTCTTCAGTCATAAGCTCTGCATTCTCTGCGACGTGCTTATAAGCTCCTCCGTTAGTTACCATATAAGATGATATCTTAATGTACTCAGATAAAGCTTGATTCTTTGTGATTGGCTTAATGTACTTTGTGTACATTTCAAGATAGTCTCCTGTCAATGTGCTATTCTCTGCTCCTTCTAAGATTACATCATACAACTCAGTACCTAGCAAGGCTTGAATAGTTATGATTTGAGTATTAGCTATTGAGAATAGGAACTTATCCTTATCAACATTACCACCTAGTATAGTGGTGCTCTTTAATTCTTGTGGTGTTATAAATAAATATTCCATATTATTTTAAGCTTCCTCTGTTAGGTTTGTCTATTTCTGCCTTGGCTACATCGCTGTCATTCTTTACAGGCTTGTATCCTTGTCTCTTTGCTTCGTTAACATTTACAAAGTCTGTCTGTTGCATTGCTCCACCTTTCTTAGGTGTTCCATCTGCATTCAGTTTCTTTTTGTATACTCTTCTCTCAAATCTATGGTAACAGTTAACCCCTCCACCATACTTGAAAATATCGTACTTGCCACCTTCGTGAGCAAACTGACCATTCACACCTTGTGAACTCATTAAGTCAATGTCTTCTTTTCTAAAAACTTTACCACTATCAGAAAGAGATACCATCTTGTTACAGAATGCTCTAGACTGACCTTTAGGTGTCTTGCTTGTTCCTTTAGTAAATGCGTAGCGAGTCTTCCAAAGCTTTGTATCTTGCTCACTTGTTTGGTTAGCTGACATCTGAAGCTCATATTCCTCTTCAGAGCCTAACTCATACCCTTCAGGTGCGTCTTGAGCATACATTTCAAGGATTGACTCCATATCATCGCTTAACTCAGTTTTACATCCACACTGAGAACTCATTTCAACGTTGTCAGAGTCGCTCTCCTCAACTATCTCCTTAATCTCTTCCTCTTGTGTCAAAGGCTTGAACATAAGGTCTAAATTGATACCGTAATGAACTAACACTTCCTCTAGTGATTCAATGATAAAGTCTTGCTTAGGAGCTATTACTCTTTTAAGTAGTTGCTTCTCAGATACGTCAATCATCTCAGCTTGTGAACTGAATCCTGTTGCTGAGTCTAATCCCACCAATGATGGAGAGATTACTCTGTGAGAAGTCATAATCTGATTCTTTGCCTCAGAAGTTAGGAATTCCCATTGCTTGTGTACTGATGTGTTCACAGGGAAAGGAGTCACTGATATCTCTACGTCCTGACCATTAAAGCTGATAATGAAGTTCGATGCATTGCTGCTAGATGTTAGCTTACGCTTTACTTGATTTTCAAAGTCTCTCTTCTCATCATCTGTGTAGTTGTCTCCATTAGGAATGTTTATGATATATCCTGCTGATAAACCATTCTTGATAGATGAGATATTCATATTTGAGATTTCCTCCTCCATCTCGGCATATTGCAATCCTGCTGCATAGCAAGGTGTACCGAAGTACTCATCCCCAATTGAGTAAGGCTTTGCACAGTATATAGAAGTACCTGATTTACCATCTCCAAAAGCTTTGAATTCTTTTGGCTCATTCTCTTCCTTCTTGATATCTGTCCAATCTCTAGAATACCAATATGTTTTGATGCTTCCATCCATATCAGCAATAGAAGGTACAACCATCTGTTTTGGTAAATGCGTTAAGCTATTCAAAGAGCCGTCTCTGTTCTCAATTACTTGGAATGAAAACTCTCCGAATACTTGATAGTCTGCTACCATCTTGCGTAGCTCTCTAGGTCTGAGGATAGAGTGCAAGGTTGCCCAATCATTAACAACTTTGTCGCTGATTACATTGGAGAATCCCAAGCCCTTTCCATAGGTTAGGGTGCTGTAGCTTCTGTTTATACTAGCATTTGTCGGAGAGCCATTGTTCCTGTCTATTATATATTGATAGAAAGAATTATTTGCTCCATTTAAAACCCAATTCCTAGACTTATGCTCTACTAAAGCAGGTCTTACATAATTAGATAATGTGATTAATTTAATATCCATTAGAAATAATATTTATCATTAGTTAGTTGATACTCTTGAGTATCTTGAGATGTTGCAATCGATATACCTCTATAAACAACCTCATCTCCTTCTTTTATAGTTATTTGGTATCTTGTCTCATCTGTAGCTTCAAAATCAAAATCAAACTCAATACCACCTGTAGTAGTAAAGGCATAAGAGCTTAGAGATATATCCTCATCTAGGTTAGTTGTAGTGTCTTTGATGTTTAGAACTAAACTATCAGAAGGATTGAATCTAGGTATTATCCTTAGTGTGTGTGTCGTATTTATCGGATTGATTATCATATATTAATATAACGATTTTTAAGTCTTTTTGTCCCGTAAAAGAAAACCCCCACATCTCTGTAGGGGTTAACTAACCAAAAAAAAAACTAAACTAAATTATACTTCTAAAGCTTTGAAAGCTGTTTGAGTAGCTGAATCCAATAAAGGAGCTAACTCTTTAGTAGTTGCAACACCTGTTAAAGTGTAACCATTCATATCTGTTTTAGCTCCACCTGTAGATGCTACAACTGTAAAGTCGATTCCGTCATCTAAGCCTAAAGCTATAAAGTTCCCATTTCTATCAACTACTACCGCTTGTGGGTAACCTGCTACTAACAAGTTAAACTGAGCATTTGTAGCTGCGTCCATTTTTTTCAACACTGTAGTTAGTGTTTGAGTATTGACTTTACTCCCTGTGTTTCTGTCTCCTACCATAGATTGCTCTAGAGTGTTTCCGTCTCCCTCTAAAGGGAAAGCATAAACCTCATCAAGCAATGCATTAATAGCTGTAGCTTCTCCTGCTGCAACTGTAAACGCATCTTCTAATCCATTGTATAGATACAGAGTTGATTGACCTCCTAAGCCGTCTTTACACGGTTGAGCACGTCCGATATTGATATCACAAGCCATAATTCTGTATATGTATTAAGTTAAAAATAAGGGGAGAGAATTAACCCTCCCCAATTAATTGTTTGGATTATGCTACAGTTGTAAGTAAGTGTACAATCTCAGCTCCGTAAGAATATCCTACAGCTCCACCGAATACAGACTTGTATAAAACGTTTCCGCTCATATCAACCTCATCCATATCTTTGATACGAATAGAATCTGCATCGTTAGCCAAACCTGTTCCTAGAGTAATGTTCTTCTTTTCGAAGATTACGATAGTGTTGTCAGGTAATCCGTTTACAGTTTGTACAGAGTAACGTCCGTATACTAAACCTGTGTTAGCGTCTCCACCTAATCCGTTAGCTGCTCCGTTAGCAATAAGTAACTTTGTGTAAGCATCTGCTACGTCTGGAGATACGATAAAGTTTACTGATTTACGTCTTAGTGCGTAAGGCATAGCTGCTGTAGCTGCGTCAAATACTGCTAATACGTTAGAAGAGTCAACTGCTGCTCCGATAGCTGTAATACCATTGTTTGCTTTGATTACGTCTCCATCAGCGTTGAACTGAGTGATAAGTCCTTCCATTGTTCCTGCAGTTCCTGCTCCGTTCCAAATTTGGTCTTCGAACCATTGTGCTAGTTTAGAAGCTGTGCTTTCTACGATAGCCTTAGAAATATCAGCAGGTGCTTGGTCATTAAAAGCAGATGCTCCCATTGACTCTCCTGACCACGTTGGTCTGAAGTCTTCCTTACAGATTTCAAACTCATTCTTGAACTTTGCAAGAGTAAGTACTTTCTCAGAGTAATCTACTGCGTCTGTTGCAGGAGTAGTACCACAAGAATAGTCAGCTACTCCTAAAGTAACGTCTAAGTTTCTTAAATTTAATTTGTAACCTACGTTAGGTACAACTGTAATCAACCCTAATCTTAGAGTATCTTCTTCTTTTTGTGCTTCTAGCATTATGTCTACTGCTTCAAAGCCTGCGTAATTTGATGAAATTGCCATTCTTTTATTGTTTATTTATTATTAATTAATTAAAATACTTGTTTATTTTGAGTGTCTTTCAATTGCTCCTTTAAGACCACTCATCTTTACTTGTGAAGGAGTTGATACGATTGCATCAGCTACAGGAGTTTTAGATAGCTCTACCACCTGAGATGATAATTCTACATTCTTTCCGTTAACCTCTTCAATCTGAGATTTCAAAGCTGATAGTTGAACACCCATAGACTCAGCATACTCGCTGAATGCATCATCTAAGATTTGCTTTACAGCAATCATAAACTCTGCTTCTTCGTCTCCTTTAGGCTCTTCTTCAAGCTCTTCTTCTTTTACTTCTTCGTCTTCAACTGCAAGCTCTTCGTCTCCTGCAGGCTCTTCAGTAGGCTCTTCCTCAGAAGCTCCCATTGAAGCAACAGTTCCGTCCTTTACTTCGATTTCTTTATCTCCTTCTAGAGAGTAAGTTCCATCAGGAAGTTGTACTTTCTCTTCGTCTTTCATAACGAATACAGCCGTACCTTCCTCAAGGTTATCCCCTTCGAATTCAATAGTTAAATCTCCCGACTTAACACTACCCATCTCAACTGCAACAACTTCCTCAGCTACTACTTCTGTAGCTTCAGCACCTGCAACAATCTCCTTGAGCATAGTTAAAATACTCTTTTGTTTCTTGTTCATTTTTATCTCTGTTTTTAAATTAATCTCCTGTAAGTCTACAAATGCATCAACTGAAAAGCCTTGCACTTTACCTGTCTTCACATAATCATTCCAAATCTCATCGTTGTCTATTTTCATAGTAGCAACCCAAGAGCCTTTAGGATAATTCATTCCAAAGTTAGCAGACTTATCAACCTTTGAATTCTCAACAATCCAAGACTCAACAAAAGTGATATCTTCTATAGACTCACTATGCTCAAGCTTTGAATTACTTTGGCTGTTTGATTTAAAGAAGTTCTGAGATAAGTCCTTGATAGTCTCTTCAGAGAATACAATATTGTACTCTTCGTCAGTCTCTTCGTTGTATCTTGGAATTAATTGATTCGGTTGTAATACTAAACCCATTACTATTCTCTGCTCTTCATCAACCTTAGCCATCTTTATAAGCTTTGACTCTGTAGACATAGCTACAAAATGCTCAGTAGTGGCAGGGTCTTTCACTAAACTAATAGCAAATACTCCCTTTCCACCTTTCTTAAACTTAGCTTCAAATGTTTTCATATTGTTATAACGATTTTATTTGTTTTTTGTCCCACTAGAATCCACTATTAAGCTCTGCTTGTCTATCTGCTTGCTGTGCTGTGGTAATATCTCCACTAGTTACATAGGCTTTAACGGGTTTGCTTCCTGCACCGTTCACACTATTCTCAAGAGAGTTCAATCCTGTTCCTTCAATCAGGTTGAAGCTAGGTGCAGATGCTCCTCCTTGTGGCACATTCTGAGAGCCTGATTCATTTGGAAGCTTAGTGCTTAGTATTGTTGCTACGTTAGCAAGACCACTCGCAATGATAGCCCCTCCTGTCACAAACCCTGCTGTTCCTCCTTGAGCAAATGCTTTGTTTGCTCCAATGTATGTATCAATAATAGCGGTACTTACTCCTGTTGCTTTCTGCATCGCTGCGCTTTCTCCTGCCAATTTACCCAAAGCCGTTATACCTCCGCTAACAGCTTGAAGAGTTGCTGTCTTTGCATCTGCCTCAGCCTTGTCTAGAGTCACAACCGCTTGAGTAAGTACTTGCTTCTTGTTAAGGTATTCTTGTTCTGCATCTACTCTCTGCTGAGTTCCTTTCTTGTATAACTTTCTTTTAGATTCTAAGTCTGCAAGGATAGCCTCATTCTCTAATCTTAAAGCTTCTCTCTGTTTAGCTACTTTTGCCATAGGGTCAAGTTCTTGCTCTGCTTCAAAATCTCTCTGAGCCTTAGCTCTGTCTCTCTCTGCGTTAGTTACGGAGGTAGTTAAACCCTTCTGCTCTAGTAACAAGGTGTTAGTGTTGGCAATCTGCTCACTTCTCTTTCCTTCAATGTCTGCAAGCACTTGAGACTTCGCTGCCTCTGCTGCTATTAGTGCAGCCCTATTCTCTATGCTATCATTTTTAGCGACTTCAGCCCTTGCTCCTGCCAAGACTGCGTCTGCTTGTTTAAGAAGTTGCTTCTCTTGTTCTTCTAGAATCTCTCCTAGTTTTACGTTGGCAGCTTGTCTCTCTTCAATGCTTGTGTTTGCGTTATCTCTTATCTGTCTTTGTTGCTCTGCTTGCCTGTCATAGAACGCTATAAGCTTACCCGCTTCTGCTTGAGCTATTATAGAAGCATCTGTTGCTTGTTGATATGCTGTTGCTGTTGCCACGGCTGCCTTAACGCTTACCTTAGAAAGGTTAGTTGTTGCTATACTAGTGATATTAACAACCTCATCAATTGCCTCGCTTATATTAGCTCCCACAGACTTTGCTGCTTCCATTGAAGCATCTGCTATCCTTGTGATGTCTGCTGAGGTTTCTTGTATACCTTTCCTTAACTCAGCCATCTTGTTCTCATCTC
>ENA-OQVM01004390-OQVM01004390.1-marine-metagenome-genome-assembly--contig:-NODE-4390-length-14405-cov-4.416527_pt1 | contig 14405 bp, 19 predicted proteins | sample MGYA00237776_ERZ505498 | MGnify/ENA primary metagenome ERZ505498 (study PRJEB26159, sample SAMN06265151) | marine metagenome | isolation source: Helgoland LTER site | place: Germany:Helgoland, sampling... | reverse complement strand
AACATACGTTTAGCGTTCTTTTTGTTTAAGGGTACGCACCGCCTACGCTCGTCAGTCCTTTTGTTTCTTATCCACCACTCACCGTCCTCAAACGAAGTGTTAATGTTAATGGGTGTCTGCCCACGATCTGCCAATGTTGTATTCCGCATCAAGTCGTACTCCGAATTTGTAATAGTCACCTGTCTGACGCATAGCTTTCTGAGCTAATGCCCCGAACACGTCACCAGTACCTTCTTTAACTAAGATTTGAATTTCGTCATGCACCCAAGCGCATTGCTGAAACTCAACACCGTGGGTATAGCCTTTCTCCTTACATAGCTGGTGGAAGATAACGACCCACCGTTTAGCAAGTACGGCACCGCAAGATTGCAAAAGAGTATTTAGGCTTGCGTAAGCATGGCGAACTGGAATCTTTCGACCATCCAATCCCTTAACGCTGCCTAACTCGGCTTGCTTCTTAACGTCATCTTGAAGTTCTTTAAGTGCAGGTAGACCCTCTAGGAATTGTTCTTTAAGACGCTTACCGTCAGCCTTTGTACCTCCTACAATAGAGCCAATCTTAGCGTCACCTGCCCCATACAATATGCCTCCGTAAATGAAGGTCTTTGCTTGGGCGCGTGTATCTAAACCTGCGGCTATTTGGTTGGTGGTATGTATGTCACCTTCAAGGATTACCTTGCCATACGCCCCGTTATCCCACTTGCCCATGTAATGAGCCAAGCATCGAAGTTCTATGCCTGATTGGTCAGAACCCATTAACTCCCAACCTTTAGGTGCGTGGAATAACTCACGACATTCCTTGCCATACTCAGCACGTTCACTAGGCACCTGCTGAACATTAGGTCTGCTGGCTGTAGCACGTCCTGTGATTGCACCGAGAGTGTTAGTGTTGTAATGGATACGCCCATTCTTACTAAGCTTGAGCCAACCGTTCTTACCCTCTGCTAACTGACCTACACGTTTGACGAGCATCAGGTATTCCAAAAGCAAGGCTGCTTCAGGGATAGTCTTTTCAATCTCTTTTAACGTAGTCTCATTAACAATTACTTGGCCTGACTCAGTGAAAGCTTTGGGCTTCCAACCGCGTCTTTGAAGTCTGTCGGCAATCTGCTGACGTGAGGTAGGGTTGAATGGAAGGGTCTTAGTTTTGGTCTTCATTACAATGACATTAGGTTCAAAGGTGTGAACCATAATCTGCTTTAGCTCATCCCTACGTGCTGAGAGTTTGGCGTACAAAGCCACTGCCTTATCTTCGTTAAAGGGAAAGCCAAAATGCTCTTGCTCTAAACAGATACGGTGGATTTCATGCTCTAAGTCCATAGCGTCTTGGCTGTAATTTTCTTCAACAATTTTGTCGTAGAGTTTGTTATTCACCAGTACGTCTTGGCAGCAATACTCAAGCATTTCCTTTGAGTAGTTTTCCCAATCTGCTGTAGCTCCGTACTCACCTTTGAAACAGTTAAGGCGGTAGCCCCAAGCTTCTAGTGAGTGCCTACCCTTAAGCTTAGGGGGTAAGGTTTGATTCTTTCCTGCGTCAATCTCTCCCATGTTTCCCCACACCAAACGACACTGTATTAACGTATCTGTTATTACAGCATTAGTGTGCCAAGTAGGGTAAAGCTTCTTAATAACTGCGAGGTCGTACCCCATGATATTGTGACCAATAAGTTCATCAGCATCAGACAGTAACTTAAGTCCTTCATTGAAGTTGCCGTAAGCAGTAGAGAACTTCTGAAGCTTACGTGTGGTTAGGTTTGCTGCAACAATGCAGTGGATTTTAGTTACTTGATCTAATAGACCATTAGTTTCAATATCAAATACATAACGCATGGGGGTATATCCTCTCGTTGGAGTGATTAGTTAAAAGAAGAAGCACCGTGGATAACTGGGGCATCGGGGGCTAACCCTTGCACCATACGTCCTGTTGCCTCATCAAACAGCAAGTAATCTGCTGGGCCTGTACGTCCTGTATACCGACATTTAAGTACGGTAAGCAAAGACGTGTTGCGTTGAGTATCGTTTTCCTCTTGCTGATTTCGGGAGATTGCATAGACGTTATTTGATAACTGCTTAATAGAGCCTGAGCCACGAAGGTCATCTGAACTAGGCACGTAGCCCTCTTCAAACGATTTACCCTGCGGTGCTTTCTTAAGGTGGCTTATCAAGCCTATGTACACACCAAGTTCTTGAGTGAGCATCTTCAGGTTGTGCATAATGCTGTCAATAGCTCTACGCTCATCCTGACTGTCTTGGCCTAAGTCACTGACTAAGATACTTAGATGGTCAATCCAAATAATCTTGCAGCCTAATCCTGTAGCAAAGTATCGAACCTTGTTGTAAAGATCAGTCTCATCAAGAGAGCCAAAAGCATCATAGACATTCAAGCGATTGTTACCCTTGTCATCAACAGCACCAAAGGTTTCATCGAAGCCTTTCCAGTAATCTTCTTGGGGTACGAACTCACGCACATCGGGAAGATTAAGGCGTTTGCCTATATGTATTCCTATGATGCCCTCGGCTGTATCTTCAAGGGGTTCCTCCAAGTGTATAAGGGCTTGGTTAAGGTCAGTGGTCTGCATGAAGTGGTGTTGGAATTGTTTGATAAGCGTAGTCTTTCCCATACCTGAACCCGAAGTAAAAACGTCCAGTTCTCCTATGCGGATACCGTAAGTTTTTTGGTTCATTCCCTGCATGAAGTCAGGCCATGCAAAGGAAGGTATGTCAGGACGGTCTTCAAGACGCTTGCGTAGCTGCTCACCTGACACAATCCCTGCTGGACTGTAAGGTTCTGCTCTCCACATTGCGTTGATTAGATCAGCACCTAAGCCTTTCATTACCATATCGCTGGCATCTTTATGAGGGAGTACGCCAATGTGAGCTTTCCTTGGGGGAAACAATGCTGCAACCTTTAAGGCTGCTTCCTTACCTGCCTCATCCATATCGAACATGATGTTTACACGGTCGAATGTAAGTAGCCACTCAATGTTCTGAGTGACCGCTTTGACTGCTCCTTGTGCCCCCGTGGGGATGGATACACAAGGGTAACGATTTCCTTGTGTCTGGCTACCAGAAATTGCGTCTAATTCTCCCTCGAAAATTGTCACCATTTTACCGCCACTAGACCACAACCACTGACCATACAAAGGTATGTTTTTAGTGTCACCTAAAAACTTAAAAGACTTATCAGGTAGCCTAATCTTCTGAGCGATTGTGGCACCTGACTTATCTTTATAGTTAGCAACTTGAACAGTGCTACCTTTATACTCACTAACAGTGTAGTCCCAAAACTGACACGTATCTGCGTCAATCTTGCGTTTCTTGAGGTAGGTGTGTTCACCCTTGGGTATCAAACCTGCTTGCATAGGTGCTACCTCTCGCTTAGTTGAATTAACGTCTTCTGGTATGTTAGCCGAACATGAAAAACACTTACCCCATAGCTCACCACGTCCGTTGTTATAGATGTGATAAGCGTCTGAGCTAGTGCATTTCGGGCAGGGGAGCTTTCCTTTAACTAGGTACGAATCTCCTTGATCTGTGTTAACCATTCCTTCACCTCAAATACTGGGCAGCTTTTGTTAGGGTCTAGGTCGTTGTGACCAACCACGGCTGCGTTAGGGTAGATTTTGGATAACACATCGACTAGAGAGTCGAGAGTGTCCCATTGGGGTTGAGTAAAGTTTGCATCGGCATCACCGTCAGCATCCATACCGCCTACTAAACAGACTCCAATACTATTGTGATTAAAAGAAGCTACGTGCGCCCCTTGGCTGTGTAATTCACGGCCTGTTTCTATAATGCCATTGCGTCTAATTATCATGTGATAACCCGCCATAAGCCATCCTCTGCGCTTATGCCATTGGTCGATTTCCCTAAACCCAATGTCCATATCAGGTTTAGTTGCTGCACAATGGATGACAATATAGTCAGTCCTGTCTCTCATTTTCATCGGGTACTTCCTCAAGCCAATCTTCAGGTACAGTTCCCTCGCAGTATTTGAAGTTGTACTTCTCTGCCCACTGCTGGTTGGTGTATCTTTTAGATTGAACTTTGGTGTTTAGGTTTTGAAATAAGAATCTAAATTCCTTTTCGGGATACTGCGCCTGTAGCAGACGCATCTTGCGGCAGTCTTCATTTCTGAACCAACCTTTAGCCTCAATGTAAATACCATTAGGCAACTGAAAGTCTGGTATGTACTTCCTCTCGACAACGTAGGGGATACGCTCATCTTCATAAAGGAAGTCCACACCTCTTTTAGCTAGATCAAAAGCCACGTTCTTTTCAAGACCACTTCGGTATTTAAAAGTCTTCGTCTTCGTCTTCGCTGAAGTCACCTTTACTGGTTTCTTCTTTGGCAAAGGGGCTTTCGTCTTTTTCAAACTCATAACCTTCTTCCGTATCAAACGGGTTGCTGTCATTTGTGTATTCGTTTAGTTCAACTACCTGAACGCTTTTGAGGCGCAAGGACACTGAGGCTTCTTTAGTAGAGGCAAGCATATAAGGGATTGTTTCAAACGCGACCTTGCAGATTGAGCCATTACCGATACTGATTTCCTCAGTGATTGGCTTACCCTTGGCATCATAAACGGCTGGCTTCTGCGTGAAACTATCACCGTTTTTCATTTCGACACGCGCCTTGGTTTTGAACTTAAACTCAACCAAACCTGTTTCCTCTCCGTCATCATCTAAGACTGACTCAAAGGGTAAACGCTTGACCATCTTTGTCTTGAGTTTAGGATTCTTCTTTAACTCATTAGCATAGACAGCATCGACCTGCTGCGTTAAGCGTGTCGTTAAATCTTCTGCTTCGTCTATCTTTAGTTTAAGATTGATTGAGTACAAGCCTAGAGGGTTGAACTTAGTGTCTGGTGTGAAAAGCTTGACCCATTCTGCTGGGCCTTTGGGTGTGACTAATATTGTTGCTGAAGCCATGATTCTTTCCTATTGTTGGTGAAGTTGTACTAATGCGCCAACATCAATGCCTTGAGAAAGCAAAGATGTATAAAGGTGCATGGGGATGGGCAGATCAAACTCGACAAACATAATTGCCATTTCGATCTGAATTTCTTGATAACTCATAATGCTGCTCCGTGATTTCGGTTCAGTTGTGTATAACGGCACGTTAATGTTCTTTCATCATTAGTGGGACAAGTCAAGCACATTAAGAAAAGAAATACTTAGACTCTAGTACGCCTTTTAAATCCAATGTGCCACGTCTGGGTGCTGGGGCTACTTCAGGTATGCACTTAAGCATCTGTTGTCTGAAGTCTTCGACCACATCGTTCTCTTCAAAGAAGCTCACATACTCTTCCCGTAAGCAACGGGATAACGTGGCAGCGTGTTTTGCAGTCGTGCCGAATGAGTCGTGTATCATCCAAAAGTCTTTAACCCCCTCTCGCTGACACTTTAGAACTGTCAGTATCAGGAAACTGGAATCCAAACTGTGAATGAAATTTGGGGAGATTCCACTAGCTGCTCTCTTCTTATCTACCTTTTGGTAATCAGGATTAGATAACCTCGGACGCATCAAGTGACCATCAATATGAGTCTGAATACGAAGGGTCTTATACTCTGGGTACTGTTGGATAACTTTAAAGCCACTAGGGGTCTGCCAGATTATCGGAATGTTTTCTTTGCTCACATCTCGCGCAATCCTTGTCATCCAATCCATGCACTCCTGAGCCGACACTACGCACTCACCTATGCTCGACCAGATCACCTTGGCTAGATAAAAAGAGGCACGAATAAAGGCATCTTCATCATCTTTAAAAGGGTTAATAGCCTTTCCCGAATCGAATCGGGCATTGAGTTCATCACGAACATAGTCACGACAACTGAATAAAGTTGCTGAATAAACGAGGGTCATCGTTGGGGTCTTTGTAAGCTTTCGATCTATGCCGAACTCTAGCCATTCCTTAGCCCATACAGCCTCTTCAGTACCACGTTCTACTTCCTCCGCTAACTTACGTTCAGTTATATCCGCAACGTCCCTATACACATCACTGGGGGTGTCAGACGGTGATACATTAGTAGCTGCCGCGCCAACAGAATCCCGTAGCATTGCGCTATAGATTTGGAGGCCCGAATTGCAAGCATCAAGCGAAACTGCTATGTGACTAATGAAGCCGTAGCCCTCTCTGTGAAACGCTGCAATCTCGAAACAGACCGCTAAGAAATTCCACGGGTCATCTGCATCTTTCCATGAGGTATGGGTCAACGGGTCAGCGTCAATAGCGTCAATTTCAGGTAGCATTTCTTCAATGATTCGGACGCGTTCTGAGATAGTTTTCTTATCGTGTCCTAACACATTGGCTGCATGGTGGTAGAGCCACTTCAACTCTTCATAAGTGTCTATGGGCGCACCGTTTGCCAACACCATCTGAGCCTTGATTACAGAGCTTCCTTGAGGGCTTAGGAACTGACTAATAGGATAGACACGTCCCCTGTAATCACACTGGTAGATAAAGTGAAGGGCTGGGAACTTTTGGAACCTTTCTGCCACCTGCAACGAGCGTTCAAAAGACACTTGTTTGCTGATATTAGAGGTGTTCTTTTCGTGCAATCCTTGGCACACTTTCTTGTATGCCCAAAGCACCTTTAACTGTTCTTCGTCTAAGTCTCTGGTGCGTACATTTGGGAAGGGACTAGGCGGCATATCTATAGGGTTCATTGAGGGGATTCCACCCCAAGCCTGACCACTTTCCCAACACTGTCTTTGGAGCTTTATGATACGCTTGTTTATCTTAAATGCTGTCTGCTGAAGCGCGTTGATTCCATCAATGGTTTTTTGCATACACGGGTCGCCCTCTAGTTCTTCAAGCAATGCTTTGTTACGTGTTTTAATCATGTTGAACTTGCGAATCCAAACATTAGAATGGGTCACATTGGAGGTGACAGTCTTCCAGTTCTTAGGTGGTATTATAAAAGGGAGTGCTTCAGGAGTGAGGACTTCGGACATAGCATTAATGTCTCTAATCCACGTTAGGATTTCGGGAGTAGCTTTTAGATAATTAGTAGTCTTTTTGTTGCGAGTTCTGACTAAATGAATCTCAATCATGCCCGTGGTTTGGATTACAATATCAACCAACTTTGAACCGATATGATAAAGCTCAGGCGTGGCCCAAGTGTTATACATTGTGTTCGCTTTGTCGGCAGCTTTACGCATCGTTAGCTTTTTGTGGTGACGTGAGGCTTTACGCTTTGCTACGAAATCCATTGTGCTTTTAAACCACAGTTTGTTGTTCTGTTGGAACTTGTCGCCAAGGTGTTGGTCGTGGATTGACTGACCGATCGCTACACAAACTTGAGTCAGTGTTATGGATTTGGTAATGCCATTTACGATTGTCTTGAGGGCTAAATACGAACACACTTCAAGGTCTAGGGTCGAGAGAATCTTAGCACTTGTCGCATGAACACCAGCGTCACCGTTCAGAGACACACGTATGTATTTATCTAACTCAGTGACCATCTTATCAATCGACTGTTTCATTAGAAGATTGCCATAATTTGAGTCGGCTTCTAAACCTTTCTCTTGTGTTTTTACTAGGTTTTTCCTGTATCTCATAACGCCTTTATCAAGCATTTCTTGCTCATGCTCGCATTGGATTTCAAAGAGTTCTTTAGCTGTGTATTTCATAGTTAATCCTTATTTAAATAGGTTATGTACGTAGCTGTATTGCGCTGGGTAAGTTGAGGTGGTCTATAGACTCTATAGGTGTGCAGGGGGGTTGCTTAAGACGGTACGCTAATGTGCTTTCATCATTAGTGGGACAAGTCAAGTAAAAAAAGGGTTTATTGATTACCACTGAGTTACTACAAAATGCAATAAATTGGTAATTACTAAAATGTCCTCCCACATTGGCATCAATATGGTTCAGGCGTACATATACGCGCTGTAGGGCTTGTAGGGTATGGTTATGGCTGTTAGAACAGAAGGGTTTAAAGAAGGGATAGGATTTTGAATCTCTCGCGGTGATAGCTAAGTACCTGATAGTTAAGTATATTGTGTAAATAGGGGCAGGGTAATTACCACGGGTGTTTGGTAAATTACAACTGAAATTACCACCTTAAATGCAAGGTGCATATATATCTCCTGTATGGTACCGATGGACGGACTCGAACCGTCACTCCCGAAGAAACCAGATTTTGAATCTAGCGTGTCTACCAATTCCACCACATCGGCACAGGGCGAACCTCCCCGAAGAGAGGACGCGATTATACACATTACTGCTCTAGGACTGCAACAGCGTCAGCAAGGTTCTTACTGCTTAAATGCGCGTACCTTAGCGTAGTCGTTATGACCTTGTGGCCCATCCACTCTTTTACTGTTTTTAAGCCTACGCCACGCTGTACTAATCGACTAGCTGTGGTGTGTCTGAAACAGTGCAAAACTAAATCATCGTAGCCCAAGTGAAAGCGTACTTTGTCCCAATTACGAGAGAGGGTATCAATGTTCACAGGGAACAGATTACCGACCCTTTCTTGGGCCTGTACGCGCCTCGCCATGATTTCTCTAACTCGACTTGTCATAGGTACGGTTCGGTCAATGTTACCCTTACCGTCCCACACCTCGATAACAGTCCCCTCAACGTCCTTTGGCTTCAGTTTGCCTAACTCTGAGCGTCTAAGTCCTGTATCAATGAGGACGCTTATAGAGTCCTTCAGATCAGGCAGGTGCCAGTGGTCAAGAGTCGCCATGATATTGATTTCTTCGTCAGGGGTGACATAGCGAACACGTCCGTTACGCTCCTGCTGTCTATGGATTTTAGGGAAGTGATTTAACCGTACACTTTCGTCAGCGTACTTGAGCATCTTTGACATAATCGCCAGCTTGCGGTTAATCGTTGCGTTGGCATTTCCCTTAGCCTTTAGGTGCAAAATCCAATCATCAAGAGACACAGTTGTTATGTCATTAATGCAGGTGGTGTTACCAAACCATGCAGTCGCTTCTTTCATCTTGAGCCTGATCTTTTCTGGGCTGGCTTTGTCCTGCCAGTACATTCGATAAGTCTTGTTAAGCCAGAAGCCAACCGTCATATCTTGAATAGCTTTCTTAGCTATTTTTGAGAAGTTTGGGGGCGTTACTTCCTTACCTTTTTTCAAGTCATTACGCGCTTGCTTTTCGAACAATTCAGCATCATCTACTGACGCAAAACCACCGTAACGATAGCGTTTCTTTTGAACCATAAATGACACCGCATGAGTGCCGTTACTTTGATCTGAAATAGCCATGTGTAATACCTCATTATTTATCATCGGACACGCAAAAGCACAGCGTTAATAACTGTGCCTTGGGTTGCGTTTTAAAGGGGTAATTTAGGAGTCGGAAAGACGACCTAAAATGGTGGATAACATACGCTCGCCTTTGGCGGTTATACGTATGATTTTCTCGTTGCGTTTTAGAGGATTCTCGAAAGTCTCGACCAAGCCAGTACCGTCTTTACGGTGCCGATTAACGTCAGTGTGGGCCAATATATTACGACTCGCGCTTGAGCTACTTGTATGCAGCTTACCCGCGATTTGTCTCACTGTGGCCTGATCTTCCTCGTCTTCCAAAACTTTGGCGTAAAGGAACGCCAACAATGTCTGAGTCGGCATATCAGCATCAAGTGTTCTAAACTGTTCAATGCAGTCAATAAACGTGTTCAAGCTCTTACGCTGTGTGCTAGTTAAATTATTAGATGCTGGCATTGTCGCTCTCCATGTTCGGCCCATTTGGGCCTTGGGCGTTTAGGGTGTTTCCGAAATTAGTGTTCATATACTGAAAAATAGGCTCATCTTTCCCGTACTCAGGTTCGGTATCTGAAAAGGGGTCTGTGTGGATTAAGTGCCAATTATAGGCTTCGCGCATCCACGACTTCTTTTTACTACGGTTGTTATGTAAATTAAAAACTAGCATGTTCCTGTACCTCCGTATCGTTATTGTTTTTGGGATGCTTTGATAACTCTAGTTCAACCCTAAGAATCCTGCATAAAACTAATTCCCTGCTGGCGTAAAAATGGTAAGGGGTAAAGAAAGTACCTTTTCCCCACCTACATAGGTGCAAGTCCCAATTCGTGCCTAATGGTTTTGATATAAACATTCGTTTTAATACTCCGTTAATTGAATGTCGCGCATGTGTGCTTATGGCACAATTGCCAAAATATCACATATACGTGAGTTGGTACAACAGTTTTTGTCACCTCGCTTCGCTGTGATAGCTGGTTAATGATAGTTGGAATATTTTAGTACAGGCACAAAAAAACCAGCTTGAATGGCTGGCTTTAGTGTGTCCCTGCGTGGTCTGTGGGTTTCAGGTAGACATATCAATTTCCTCTCCTGCTTCTATGGGTTTCCAAAAGGGGCCGAAAGGCTTCACTCTCATAGTGGGCTGGCCCTCACATTTGGCAGCACATTCCATTTCAATGTATCTGCCGTGGTCTATGGTAAGAACCATTAGTTCACTACATACGTAGCAAGGTATCTTTGGTGGCTTAATCATTCGCTAACCTCCTTAGTTGTTTCGATTAGTCTATTCACGGCCTCACAAGCCCTTTTCAGGGCATCTTCAGGACTAAAGCCTTGGGTCACAAGGTCATCTGTAAAGAACTCAAGCATGGCGGCTGCTTTTGCCTTTTGTTGGGTGTTCATAATTCACCCCAACCGTTTGTTGGATTGCTCATAGCTTAACCCCGCCAGTCTTAATACATTACGTAGTTTTACTACCTCGTATTCACCCTTCGGAAAAGTACAGTCAAGCGCAAAACCCAAAAGAGCAAGGTCAGTTTCCGACAGTTGGATGGGTTTAGTAGCTGAATCGTCAGAGTCAAAAGTAATACATACATCAGAACCCGTTGAATCATCTGCTAGTGCAATGTAATCAGCCAAAGCGTCCACACAAGCATCAAAGTCATTTTCTGTAACTTCGTCTAGGTCTACATCAAGGTCAGCGCAGACAAGGCATAGACTGTCGTAAACAGCGCACCCGTATCGGACATTTTTCATCAACCTTGAGTTGATCTTTTTACCGTTATGTTCGGCTGGCATTTGCTCGCGTGTTAGTAGCATACTTTGTAATAAGTTCATCGTTACTCTCCATTATTCAAGTTAGATATTAATTCATATACTGCGCCAATTAAAGCGCCAGTAATCAAAATACTCGGCACTCCGAAAACAAGAGGCCAAGTGTGTGGTAAAAAGACCACGTTAAATAGTGTGATTGAGTCCATCACTATTCCCCTAAGTCAATGTTATATAACCGTGTATGTAGCGCGACTAATTTCTTTTTAGCCCCTTCTTTTAGCTGTATGTCAGGCCCACCGCGCAACCAGTTACCGTCATAATTCACGCTGTCATTTTCGATTAAATCCATAGCCTTTATTATTGAGTCAACGGTGGTGTAATAGCTTACGTTTACGTTTGATGCTTTCATTCTAATACCCTCGCTTCGCTGCCTGGTTAATGATAGGTCACTAAATAAGAGACAATAAAAAGGGCCAATGAAGACCCTAAGAGCGTCCAGCATAATAGCTGCGCTAAGAACAAGCGCATGGCTTGCTCCCGTTTCCTGCGTTGTAGGTTAGTCATCGTCACTGCTCCACAATAGATCATCGGTGAAGCCCTCAAACAAGGTGGGTTCAAAGTCTTCGTTGTGACTCTCTGCGTGGTGTTCGGTTATTGTGATTTCCATTAGCTGTTCATCCATTCGTCATAGGTTTTCATAGGCTTACCTGTTGTAAAGTCTATGCCCTTACCATCATCAGCAAACGACAGGTATAGCTGGTATTCAGAGTCGTTGGTTCCGCGTGTTTGGGTCTGCCAATCTGCGTTGTACTGCAAGTCTTGAGTATTCATTGGATAGCCTCACTATTAATAAACTGAGTTCCGTTAACCTGTTTAACGTCCACACCTAACGCCCTCAAACGGCTTCTAGTGACGTTTGTAGGCCAAGCTCTAAGAGTCTTTAGGTTTGGTGCTACTGACTCGGTACCGTGGTCGTAATCCGCTATATGATGACCATGCAAGTACACTCTTGAAACGTCATCGTTGAAGCGGTATTCAACAGCCGTGTTACCTGTTGACCATTGGCGGTCTTGACATTCGATAGCTTGCCACATTTGCTTTTCTATAGTTCTCATTGGGTAATACCTCGTTGTTAGTTTTATTAAAGGGTGGTTGGTTTGTGGTAACAGCTTCAGGGGAATTGGAGCCGCTACACCAAAACAACAGGTTTGGGTTTTTACTTATATAAACCAGCGTGTACTGCTGCAATATGAGCTTGTTCAATGCCGCAGATATAAGCGCATATCCAGTCATGTAGCTGTCGCTTGCCTATATGGCCTCCCCTAGAAACACAGCTAACACCGCCTTTAGCATTAGCCACCCTTTGCAACTCGACACCGCCATAAGCATGACTAAGGGTATAAAACCCAACATCATTGTGAGGGTTGTAAGGAGTCTTTTCTTCGTTGTTGAATAGCGTGTTTAGGTGCGACACCTGTTGTTCTAGCATTTGGTTGGTAATACGTTCCATTAGGTTATTCCTTTTGTGATAGCTGTTATTGATAGGTGATTCCGAATGAACCACCCATGTTAAATGCACATTAATGGGCTAACCATAACGTGCAAGTTTTCGTTGAGCGTTCTTTGATAAGGTAGGCTTTACCTCCCATATACTTAATACTCTACGCTTAGAGCCGGCCGTGAAGTCTTGAACAACACCGCGCACAACTGCAAGCGCATGGCCCCGTACTAATACGACATAGTTTTTATTAGGGTCGAGGTAGTTAGGCAAGGTGCTAATTGTTTTAGCTTGGCTTTTAACTACCTTATGCGAGTAATTAAGTTTAGCTAATGTTTCTTTAGCGAATGTAGATTCCCAAAGAGAAGAGCGTATACCTCTACGCTTTACACGTCCCAGCTTACCCATAACATCGTGCGCCTTGATATAAGGCGTGTTAGTGGCAATGGCTATCGCCTTGACAGTACAGTCGTTATTCTCGTTAAACCTGTCAGATACAGGTTTACAGCTTTTGTATGTAATGCTCATAATAATTAAATCCTTTATGTTTGTTAGAAATTTAATCAAACCCTCAATAAATAAGGGTTTTGTTAAACCTCCAAGCATCCCCTTTGCCGTACCGCGCTTATTTGTACAGACCCTAGTATCTGTACAGGTGGCGGTATTCATAAGTCGTGGTGCTATATGTCTATCTAATCAGATGACCTTTCGGCAGACAGCAATATCACGGTTAATGTGCAAAGCAGATGATGGAAAATGTTTGGAGGTTTAAAGAGCGTTGGCCCCTTAACAATTGAATTAGCTTACTTTAGGTAGTAACAAGTTTACGCAACCAGACATTAAGCTCACTAGGGAACCCACAACGTATGTCTGACATTCAACAAGGTTTCCCAATGCATCTGCCAAGCTAATCCAAATTGTTAAAGAGCGGGTCAGTCATGGCAGATGGTGCTTGCCTTGACGACACAATCATATTAACTCAATGAAGCTCTAATGTCAAGACACTTGTGAGCTAATGACTGTAATGGGTGGTCTTTTTGGTGCCTATATAGGTAGGAGGTTTCTAAGGTGTCCTTTGGATAGGTGTTCAGGATAGGTGAAAACGGCAGGTAGTAAAAAGAAAACAATAGGCGGGAAAAACAGAGAGTTTTGAAAGGGCTTGAAAGCCTTATGGTGTGGGCTTATTGAGTCTTTATGACCCTTTAAGAGCATTTAGTATCCCCTATAAAGCCTATATAAATCAACAGCTTAGGGTATCTCAACGGTAATCTGGTGGTAACTGACGCTTTCAAAAGGATTCTAAGGGGGTCTAGGGGGGTAGCGGCCTCCCGCATACATTAAAAAAGGATAACATATTTTTAGTTATAAATCTTAAAGACTCCCAAAGCCTCCTAAAGAACCCCAAAGACTCCTAAAGAACTTCACCTAAATGAATCACCTCCTATGTGTTATATAATCATATATGCTAGGTAGGGGGGTATGTAGTAGTAGTATATCGCTGGGTAAGATGAGGTTATCTATAGGGAGGCAACGAGTTCCCTTAGAAGGGTACGCGAATTGATAAACAAGGGGGGTCAGTGAAAGCCCCACAGCACTAAGGCTGTAGAGCGTTTTCAAACAGAGGTTTTATATCCAAGAGTTACTAGAGACTCGCATATCGCTTGTATTGAGATTTCCTATGAACTTATCTAGCTCTATGTCTAGGAGTTCATTGTGTCTTTCTACCATTAGCTCGTCTGCATCTGTAGCCATTTGTTCGACCCAGTAGGCTGTAGCCATTGCTAGGGCATCCAAACGGTCATCATGGGCTAACGCTCCACGATCTTTAGTTATCCTAGTCATCTGGTAGAACAGTGAGTATCTCTGAGCTATGTCATTAGGATACTTCTGAATCGAATCGTAGTCCTT